>Ga0316204_10004450_pt1 | contig 25083 bp, 21 predicted proteins | sample 6monrhotite_MG_2_FD_205661 | JGI IMG/M metagenome (GOLD analysis project Ga0316204, IMG submission 205661) | Microbial mat bacterial communities from mineral coupon in-situ incubated in ocean water Damariscotta River, Maine, United States -... | ecosystem: Environmental > Aquatic > Marine >... | reverse complement strand
GGTTATCTGTCAACTTGCCGAAAACATGGGGTGAGTTCCAGTCATGCGATGGAAATGTTATTTAAGAAAAAACTACCAGATTTTATCTGATCGTTATTGAATGAAAAAGAATACGCTGAATAATTACCAAAAATTTAACATTTATTTAAATAAATGTCACATTAATCAAAATGTGTCATCATGATCACGGTCATATTTCAAGGAGCTGTGCTAAGATGTTAGAACAAAATGATAGAGAAATTTTAATTTTTTGGGATAAGGTTCCCTGTATTGATAGCCAAAACGAAGAGTTTCGTCAGTGTCCCTACATCGCCTCGCCAAGATAAGACCCTAATTCCATATCGGCACCGAGGATATGTCCGGTTAACCAGTTTTCCAGGAACTCGATATCATCACTGGAGACTGACATGCTCTCCTGCAGAAACTTCTGCTGCAGTGCTCTGGCGCTTTCGATTAACTCCTGGTGTTCTGTTTTGTGCTCTTCAATTTTTTCATAACCATATTTGAGCATTAACCGCTCCTCGTGCCTGAAGTGCCAGGCAGTTAAGCAGATCAATTCTTCCAGTACCGCCTCGATATAGTCTGAGGCATCCCCTTCCTCTACAGAATGATTGAGAATATTAAACAGCTGCACAAGTTTCTGGTGATCTTCATCTATTTCCTGGACCTGAACACTTAAGGAGTTGTCCCAAATTAAATCTTTCACAAATTTTTCTCCTGATGAGGTGGCCTTATTAATAGGACTTTAAACGTTATCGCAAGGTGGGAAAAATCACTTCACTACTGAGAAGAGTAAGAAATTCAGCGGTACTTTTCAATGCGATAGATCATAAGTACCGCTTATAATTTTAATATGAGTAATTGCCGATGTTAAATTTCTTCTGCGACCATTGCTATGGCACCACAGGGACATTCAGCTTCACACATTCCGCAGCCCTTGCAATAGTCATATTTAAATTCAAATCCTTTACCCTGACCCAGTTTGGTTATGGCATTGTCAGGACAGATCCCATAGCAATTATCACATTCAAAACAGTTGCCACAGGACATACAACGTCTTGCTTCATATTTTGCACATTCTTGATCCAGATCACCGACCACTTCGGCAAAACCATTTTTACGTCTGACGGCTTCCAGTAGTGGTTGCACAGTTCTGGGAGCATCCGTGTAATACCAGGGCTCCATTTTATCAAAAGTGGCCAGCTCATTTTGTGGGGCCGGTTGATAAATCTGGTCATGCAGCCAGGCATTAATGGCTCGTGCTGCCTTTTTGCCCTGACCCAGCGCCGTCGTCACTGAACGTTTGGATGGTACGGCATCACCTGCGGCAAAAACGCCATTTTGTCCGGTTTGCATAATAGGACTGATTTCAATGGTGTTATTGCTTATCTTTATGCCAGAATTATCCTTTATCAGATTCAGGTCAACTGTCTGACCAATGGCCAGGATAACAGTATCAGCCTCGAGCGTTTCCAGCTCGCCCGTTTCTACCACTAATAATCGTCCGGAATCGTGTTCTTCACTGACTTTTAATCGTTCCAGGGTAAGTTCATTACCATTAATGGTTTTTATGGCCCGGGAATTAATAATTTGCGCACCTTCTTCAATGGTTTCCTTTATTTCAAATCGATGAGCACTCATATTCTCAAATTCTTCACGAGCAACGACGGTGACATCTTGAGAGCCCATGCGGATGGCGGTTCTTGCAACATCCATGGCAGAATTACCGCCGCCATAAACGACCACGCGCCCCAGTAAGCGGTTCGGGCGTTCCTCTTCAACGTCGCGTAAAACGCTTAGTGCGTCCAGAATCGGAATGGTTGGCTGTCCTTCGAATTCAATGAGGTGTGATTTCTGGGCACCGATACAGACTAACACTGCATCAAACTGACCTTCTGCCTGAGTTTTATCGATATCTTCAATGCGATGATTGAGTTTAATTTCAACCCCCATATTGGCAATACGATATATTTCGGCATTAAGCTTTTCTCTGGGTAAACGATATTTAGGAATACCATATCGCAGCATCCCTCCGGGTTTCTCGGAAGCTTCAAAAACTGTGATCTGATGACCCATACGACGTAGATGATAAGCAGCTGAAAGACCCGCTGGGCCAGCGCCGATAATCATCACTTTTTTGCCGCTGTCCTCAACCGGAGTAAACTGCCAATTATTAATCAGTCCTTGTTCACCAATAAACCGTTCCACGGAATTAATGCCCACCGGCAAATCCAGCTGGCCTCGGTTGCATGAGGTTTCACAGGGGTGATAACATACACGACCCATAATAGCAGGAAAGGGATTATCCCTGGTCAGCAGTTTCCAGGCCCCATGATAATCGCTTTCTTCGGCCAGACTTAACCAGCCCTGAATATTTTCGCCACTGGGGCAGGCTTTATTACACGGAGGTAATCTATCCACATAGATAGGACGCATGGTTCGCCAACTGCCGGTTTTGTTCAAATGACTGCTGCCGACATCCAGCGTTATGGCAAAAGGTTTATGCTGTATGGTCATGGTGTAGCCTATTGGTTATTCATAGCAGGTTAAAACGTTTTATATTTTTTTCCGCGAGTTTTCGAATCGCTTCAAGTTGATGACTATTAGCTGGTTTCAATATATGCGAAAAACGACGTTGTAATTGTAGATAATCTTCAACTGGTATTTGATAGCGTATTTTTGTTGACTCAGTTAGGTCGCCATATTCAGCTTCAAATAGCGGAACCAGTCCACACTCAGCGCCCATTCTGGCTAACTTAATGGTTAAGGCTGGTTGACTACCCCACCCCAAAGGACAGGGAACATTAATTTGAATATAGCGTGCGCCGCGAAAGGTCATTGCTTTTTCTACCTTGCGTTCCAGATCATGTAGATCATGGACTGATGCAGTCGCCACATATGGAATTTCATGTGCCATGGCAATAGAGGGCATGAATTTTCCGGTGTTAAAGGAGCTACCAGGGTTTTCACCAAGCGGCATGGTGGTCGCGGTTCTGGCACCTGCAGGCGTAGCACTGGAACGTTGTACTCCGGTGTTCATATAACCACCATTGTCGTAACAGATATAAAGCACATCATCATTGCGATCAAACATACCTGACAAGCAGCCCAGACCAATATCGGTAGTACCACCATCACCACCTTGTGCAATCACACGGGTATCATTATCCCCTTTTGCTTTCAATGAGGCCGCAATACCGGATGCCACGGCTGCGGCATTACCAAATAGTGAATGAATCCAGGGTATCGACCACGCTGTTTCAGGGTAAGGGGTGGTAAAAACTTCCAGGCAGCCTGTAGCATTGGCGGCAATAATTTTATTATTGGTAGCCCGCATGGCAGCATCCAGAGCATACCGGGCGCCCAGAGCCTGTCCACAACCCTGGCAAGCTCTATGGCCGGAATCAATCGAGTTGGAACGTTCCTGAGTGGCCTGAACAGTTCGCAGTTCATCATCCAGCAGGCGATTACCCACCGTAAATGTACCGGTCTGGTAAAACTTGATATGCTGGTGCTGTAATTGGACGTTGTCCTTACTTTCCAGTTTTGTCATAAGAAACCCTTAGGCAAGTTGTATTTAATGGGTTTTAGAAGCAGAAACCACACCCATATCCCTGAGAATATTTTCCGCAGCCGGACCTGAGCTCTGTTCTTCTTTTTGTCGTTTTAGTTCCCGGACCACAGTAGCCCCTTCAAGATCCATGAAAACTTCCTTCTCCAATTCGCCTTTTAAGACACAGTCAACAATTTTACGCAATGATTTGGAAGTAATAGTTCGGCCGCCAAGACCACCAATAATCGAATGGATTTTAAGATTATAAGATTCCGTGGCCATATGAATTTCACTGGCAAGAATACCCCCCATACCGACCGCAAAGCTTTTCTCAAAAACAATCAGCTCCTGATTTGGGCTTAATGTTTTACAGAAGGCATTGGCAGGGAATGGTCGAAAAGAGCGTAGACTCAATATACCTATGGCAATGCCTTCTTCTCTTAACTGATTGACCAGCTCCAGCATCGTACCAACGACTGAACCCATGGCCACAAAAACTATATCAGCATCTTCGACAAAATAGGATTTAATCAGTCCCCCGGAATCACGGCCAAAAATATCGGCAAATTCACTTGCCTGCTGTTCAATGATTGCCAGGGCTTCTTTTTGTTTATGGTGCGCCAGATACCGAACTTCGGTAAAGGCATCCGGGCCAACCATGGCACCAATGGATAATGGTGAACTGGTGTCCAGTAATTGCCTGGGAGCAAATGGTGGCAGAAATGCATCCACCTGTTCCTGACTGGGTAAATCAACCCGGGTAATGGCGTGAGTGAGAATAAAACCATCCATATTCACCATCACCGGCAGGCTTAATGCCTCAGCCAGTTTGAACGCCTGAATATGAACATCAACTGCCTGTTGATTACTTTCGACAAACAGCTGTATCCAGCCAGCATCACGGACCGACATAGCATCAGAATGGTCATTCCAGATATTAATAGGCGCACCAATGGCACGGTTGCCCAGAGTCATGACTATTGGCAGACCCAGTCCGGAGGCATTGTAAACCGCTTCCATCATATACAGTAAACCCTGACTGGCAGTTGCCGTGTAGGTTCTGGATCCGGCAGCGGATGCACCGATGCAAAAGCTCATTGAAGCAAATTCGGATTCCACATTTTCATAGCTGCAGTTTTTCAACTGACCGCTTTTAACCAATGCACTCAGATGTTCGACGATATGGGTCTGAGGGGTAATCGGATAACATGGGATCACTTCAGGTCGACACAGACTAATTGCTTCGGCAACTGCGATTGAACCACTGATTTGTCGCAACATGAATTATGCCTCTTGTGCTTGTTCGAGTTTTTGTATAATAAAGTTATAGCCGGCTTTGGTGGCAATAATATTGGGCTCGGCAATTCGTGGTGGGAATTTACCCCTTATGGCTTTATCCAGTGCCGGAATGTTGACCATATGACTCAAGGCAGCGAAGGCGCCCAGTAATACCGTATTGGGTTTAGGTTGTTTTATATATTTCATTGCCATATCTGTGGCAGGGATAGTCAGCACATTATTTTTGCGGTATTTTGAAGTCATTTGTTCAATACCAAGTTCCTCTGGAGTTTTGGAACTATTGATTAACAGATAACCATCGGTATTGGCGCCATCAAAGACATCAATGGCATTAAAAAGAGTCGGGTCCTGAATAATTAGCATATCAGGCTCCATGACCGGCTCGCGGGTCGTTATTGGCTTATCGCTGATTCGGGCAAAGGCCTGAACGGGAGCACCCATTCGTTCTGAACCAAAACTGGGGAAGGATTGAGAATACTTGCCTTCTTCAAAGGCAGCCACTGAAAGCAGCTCAGAAGCTGACACTACTCCTTGCCCGCCACGTCCATGAATTCGGATTTGAAACATGATTCATCCTGATTGAGTTAAAGATCAATAGCCCTATTAAAATATAAAATGACCAAGAAGTCATTACGGATGTAAGATTATTTGCAATTATTTTTCCACACTTTTTGGCAGTGTTTTATAGAACTCCGGCAATCCTTTCAAAGCTGCCTGTTGATAGTCTTCCAATAATGCCGAAATGTATCTGGACTGGTTGAGCGCAAAACTTGACTGTTCATGGGAATGAAAGCAGTTTATAAAACCGTAATAGAGATAATCAAATAGTTTACGTAAGGAAATCTGATGGGTTTTACCAGAAAAATCATACAACCAGTCACTAAAAATTAAAAACCGCTCAAAGGCATTATCGTCCAATAATAGTGGCAATGAATGCTTAAAATGACCAGAATTAGCAATCAATTCCCAGTAACGAGCAAATCGCGATATTCTTTGAACCAGTAAAAAACCAATGCGGTCATTTGCTAAAATACTATAGGGTGCCGATGGCTCAAAAATGAGTTGGAATTGTTTGCAATGGCGTATAATCGGTGTCCCTCGGAGTCGTTTTAATATTCCCAATTGAATATCATGGGGGCCTAATTGATACAATTGATTAAAACCTCTGGAAAAACTATCCAGATTTTCTCCTGGCAGACCAAAGATCAGATCAGCATGCAGATGTGCCCGAGAATTATTTCTTAACCATGATAAATTCTCTATGGTCTTTTGATTATTCTGCTTGCGACTGATTAATTCCTGTACCTGTGGATTGAAACTTTGCACACCAATTTCAAATTGCAAACAGTTTGCAGGAAATAGAGCAATGGTGTCTTTTAAAGTCTCGGGCAGACGATCAGGAATGATTTCAAAATGCAAAAACAGTTGCTCATCAAGCCGCTGCAGAAAAAAGTTTAGAATCTTAAGGCTGGTTTCTGTTTTCAGATTGAAGGTCCTGTCAACAAATTTAAAGTTCCTGGCTCCACGATCATATAAATGACTCATTTCTGTAAGAAAAACGTCAATATCAAATGGCAGCGATGTTTTGTCCAATGCGGATAGACAAAATTCACATTTAAAAGGACAGCCTCTGGATGCCTCTGCATAGATCACCCGGTTTGTAATATCCTCATTGGTATAGTATTGATATGGCAGTTTAATTTCACTTAAAGGCGGCTCCTGATAGTGAAAAACTTTAGCATTTGGTGGCAATTGATTGTCACTGGACGATTCAGACAAAATCAACCGGCATAAAGCGGCAAACCCAGTGTCGGCAGCCCCCTGAATGAGATAATCTGAACTATGAAAAATTTCTTGCTGTTCATATTCATAGCTCACTTCCGGGCCGCCAATAATTATCACAATTTCAGGCTCAATGCGTTTGATAAGCTGAATGACTTTGGTGGTATGTTCTACATTCCAGATATATACGCCAAACCCAATCACTTTTGCTCCGCTCTGGAGAATTTTTTCAGCAATATCGCTGGGTCTTAAATGGCTGGTAAATTCAAGGATAGAGGTTCGAGCTTGCAATTCATCGAGATTGGCAAAGAGGTAGCGCAAACCAATGGATGCATGGATATAACTGGCATTGATGGTGGTAAGAAGGATATCTGATTGTTTGGGCGACATTAGTTGAACAGCAGGTATAGTCAGGAATGACTATACCTTAATTATCTAACCGTTACTCTGCAGGCCCAGCAGCTTGTGGCTGTGGCTGAGGTTGTTGATAGGGATTATAACCATATCCGTAACCAGACCTGGGGCCATACCCGGAACCATATCCAGAGCCAGAGCCATATCCATAGGGATTGCGGTTTTGATTATAATAAGGATTTCTATAAGGACGCTGTGGCGGATAATAATTTTGTTGGTATGAAGAACCACCGCCATAAGGATAACCGTAAGCATCATAAGCTGGCGCCGGTGTATCGGTAGCAGCTGCTTCTGAATCTGCAGCAGATGTTTCAAGGTCTTTAGCTCCGGCAACAGGCTGAGCAACCACTGGTGCAGATACGACCTTGGCTGCAGTATCACTAGAGGCATCAACTACACCTTTAAACTGTTTTTCCATTTCATTGACCACCCCAGTAACAACAGGCATCATGCCAGAAACAGGTTGTGGCATTGCACTATCAGCAGCTGGTTTGGTTGTGGCTACAGGGGATTCTGGAACCGGAACGACAGCAGTAGTGACAGTGGTCTTATTAACAACTTTTTCAACCACCACCGCTTCGGGTGTCTGCTCGGTCGCAGGAATTTCTGCCACAGGTTTAACTGTAATTGACTTTGTCTTTTCTATGTTGACGATAACCGGTTCCAAACCGTTGACCTGAGCAGGCTCTGCGTCAGCACTAGCCGCCTTATCTGCTCCGTAGCGTTGTTCCATGTCATAGGAGACATAAAGTGCCATACTAATAATCATGGCAAGCATAATTATATAAAAACCTTTTTCAGATGATTTTACCGGCTTACCTGAGCCTGAAGCTTGTGTTTGAGATGTACCCATAACGCCCATTTTTCCTAATGTATCGTTGAGTTTGTCGTTTGTATCTTTATCCATTTGTTTCTCCGTCTGACTTATCGTCAATATAATGTGTTTCTCAGCCATACTATCCCAAGAGCCTTTCAAATGTAAAGAGGGCTACATTAAAATATGAAGCTAATATTTTTACAAATGATCGACACTAATGGTCGTAGCTAATTGCTGTTTCTGTCCCGGATCGATAGCCACGGTATTATCGGCAACATTGGCCGATTCAATGCATAGCATAGAACTCCAACCATTATCCGGCATATCACTCATACTATGGGATTTTTCTTTCCAGGGATTCCAGAGCACCGTGGAAAGAGCTTGTTGTTTAGACACCGTGATTTTTCTATTAAAGCCAGGATCAAGCAAGTGTATATCATGATCGGTATCGATATATACCCGGTCAGTTTCCCCAGATATTTGCAAATCACCCGTCTGTATTGCGGCCTTATTATCCAGCAGTTTATCCAGATAGGTGACATTATGAAGTCCGTCGATACTGACATTTTCTATATGGCTGATCTGGAAATAACTGTGCAGGGCATTGCTGATGACCTGACGGTTCTCGGATAGATTAATGCTTGTTAAAAGCATTTCTAATTGCTGCCCAATGGTAAAACGCATTGTAAGCTCAAGGTTAAAACCGGTATCAAGCGATTGATAGTTTTGACAGGCTGACTGGCATAGTATTTTTAGTGTAATTTCAGTTGCACCATTGCCTAAATTATTGATTGACTCAATTTCCCAGTAAGCGATCCGGGCAAAACCATGCGCCGGTTGCTGCGGATAGTGGCTATTATCACCAAACCAGGGCCAACAAATCGGTACCCCGCCACTAATGGCTTTGTCGTGTTTATAAACGGCTTTATCGCTGAGCCAAATTACCGGCTGGGACTGCTCATGAGGTTGATAGCTCAGTAGATGACCGCCATATAAGCTGATACTGGCCTTTGCATGTTTATTATTTACCTGTATGACCGGAAAACCGTGACTGAGTTCTGCAAAATTAGTTTGTCCATTTGCGAAAAAACTTCTGCTTTAATTGCTTTATCATATCGCCATTGATGTCTAACATTACAGTACCCGATGAATCTGGCTGTAGCTTTTATTAGCCAGTGATAATATACTTATACAGTTTAGAACAATTGCCTTTACTGGGGATTTGGAATCAAGGCATAAAAACAATTATAGCCCCTTAATCTTCGCTTTCCCTAAAGGGTTAACATTATCACTATTTTAATGAGTAAAAAGGATATTGTCGTGAAACATTATTTTAGTAAAGTGCTGATAGTAATATCACTGCTCTTTCCTGCCTTTGCTATCGCTGATATTGCTGTTCTTATTCACGGTTATCACGGTTCAGGTGGCTCCTGGCGAACCAAGGGTATCGTTTACCAGCTTGCAACCCGGGGCTGGAAAGATTCCGGTTTCTATGCGCCACTGCTGGGCAATATCGGTTATCCTACGCAAACACTGAGTGACGTAGAAAAACAATTGGTTACAGCAGAGCTGCCTTCTGAATCACCGGTCGAAATCCAGGCTAACTTACTCGGTCAATATCTCAAGGACATCTCACAACGATTTCCGGAGCAGAAAATTCATCTGGTGGCCCATTCTGCCGGAGGCATTGTTGCCCGTCTTACCCTGGTTCAAAACCCAACGCTACCAGTTGTACAATTAATAACCATCGCCACGCCACATCTTGGCTCACCGATTGCCGAAATGGCTGAGAAAGCCTCGGACACCCCCATTAGTTTCCTGGCCCCATTGATTGGCGCCAGTGACATTAATCGCGCTGAAATCCTTTATGGTCAGCTCGGCAGAGAAAAAGAAAATTACTTTCTTTTTTGGCTGAATCGGCAACCGCATCCGGAAATTGCCTACACGTCAATAGTAAGAGCCAATGGCTCCTTTTTTAATGGCGATCGTTATGTACCACCTTATAGTCAGAATATGGCATATGTACCAGCGATTGGAGCCAGGTCGAATCTGATACTGACTCCAGGTAATCATTATTTGAAATATCCGGATGGTTTTTTGCTGTCGACACTATTACCGTAGTCGACATGCTACCGTAATAGTCAACAGGCACCATGCTGGGCAAGCATCTGACAATAAGTTCTTTTTACCCTATAATGAGGACTATTTTACTCAGCAGAAGATATTTATTGGAACTTTTTATGTCATCACAAAGCCGTTATTTTCAGAATATTGAACAATTTCGTCAGGATATGCTGATAAAAACGGAACTCTGTGGCATTCCCATGCAGTTTGCAACCACCTGGGGATTATTTTCACCAAAGGCCATTGATGAAGGCTCTAAATTGATGCTGGATCATATTCAGGTCAATGCCGATGACAACTGTCTTGATATTGGTTGTGGTTACGGCCCGTTGGGACTTACGCTGGCAAAGCTCACACCGCAAGGCACCACCACATTGATTGACAAAGACTTTGTCGCCATTGATTACACCAATAAAAATATCAAGCTCAATAATCTGAAAAATTGCCAGGCTTTTCTCAGTAATGGCTTTAATCAGATAGGCAAACAGCGTTATAACTTGATAGTTTCAAATATCCCTGCAAAGGTTGGCAATGAATTGCTCAGCCTGTTTCTTTACGACGCCTGGCAACACCTTGAACCCGGGGGACGTTTCTATGTCGTCACCATTAGTGGTATCCGTAAATACATCGAACGCTCTTTTAAAGAAGTTTTTGGCAATTATAAGAAAATCAAACAAGGAAAGACTTATACCGTTGCCATGACCATCAAACAATAGTCTGTCACTATAGTGGAAAATAAAACATCAATATTTGCTAAATATTCGTTCTTCTATTTAATCCTTTTGGTGCTTTTTGCCCTGTTCGGTTTAACATCATGCAGTGATGATGACTCACGCTCTAAAACCAAAGAACAAACCCAATCGTTAAGCTCAACTGCACCCGGCAGTTCAGATAGACAAAAACCACACTCGACAGCTGTTCCCAAGACTGAATACATTAAGACCTCCCTGGATGGCTGGGAGCAGATTCTTGAACGTGGGGTATTGCGAATTATTGTCCCCTATTCCTTTCAACACAACAATATATTACCAAGAGATTCAATATCTTATGTTAATGAGTTAAAGTTAATTACACACTTTGCCGAGTCCCATAATCTGACTCCGGTTTTCATCAGTACTAAAGAATTTTCCAGCCTGATTCCTTCTCTGCAACAAGGGTTGGGTGATATCGTAGTGGCCAATCTCGCCATTACCGAAGATAGAAAACAGGCGGTAAATTTCACTAATCCTGTTAGCCATGCCATTGAACAGTTAGTGGTGGCGCATACCTTTAATAAAAAAATATCACTTGAGCAATTGGGAGCTCTTAAAATTGGCGTCATGCCCCAAACCTCATTTTGGGAAACCATCACTGCCATAAAAGCAAAGCAAACCGATATTCAAATTATTGAGCTCGATGATTCAATTACCACCGAAGAAAAGTTTAATAAAGTCACATCGGGTGAGATTGATGCGGTGGTGTCAGATAGTAATCGTCTGGTTTTATTTCAGGAATATCGCAAAGATATCAAGGCCATTATCAATCTGGGTAAGGAGCGCCCCCTTGCCTGGGCTGTCAGAAAAAACAATCCCGAGCTACTAAAAAAACTCAATCGCTATATCAAGACAGAAAAATTATTACAACATTTGCCTGATGCCCGTCTCGGTGATCTGGATAGTATCAAGAAACATCGCCAACTCAGGCTGATCACCCGAAATAATGCCTCTACTTATTTTATGTGGAAAAATCAATTGATGGGCTTTGAATATGAGTTGATTAAACAGTTTGCAAAAGAGCAAAAGCTCAATCTCAAAGTACTGGTAGCGACTGATTATAATCAGATGTTCGAATGGCTCGAACAGGGTTATGGCGATATCATTGCTGCTGGATTGATTAAAACGCCCGAGCGTGCTAACTACGCCGTTGAATTTACCGAACCTTACCTGTTTGTTCAGGAAATGATTGTGCAACGCAATAATGAAAAAGCCATTCTCTCCCATAAAGATCTTCATGGACGAACTTTTTATGTCCGACAAAGCAGTTCCTATTGGCAAACTTTAACCGCACTTGAACAGCAATTAAAATCTGATGGCATCGAGTTTCTCATTAAAACGGTACCTGAGTCTATGGAGACAGAAGAAATTATTAAGGAGGTACTTTCAGGAAACTATGATTTAACTCTGGCGGATTCTCATATTATTGCCATTGAGAAAAGCTGGCATAGCAATCTACAGGCATCCCTGGCCCTTACCGGTGAAAGAGGACAGCGTTGGCTGGTCAGAAAAGGCAATAAATTACTATTAAATAGGTTAAACCAATTTATAAAAAAGAAATATAAAGGATTGTTCTATAACATAATTAACAACAAATACTTTCAGAATTCCAGAAATTTATTCGATGCCGAAAAACGCGACTCCAATAATAAAAGCATTTCCACGTATGATGATTTAATCAAATCACTGGCTCAGGAATATCATTTTGACTGGCGACTTCTGGCGGCTCAGGTTAACAAAGAAAGTCAATTTAACCCCAAAGCCAAATCATGGGCAGGAGCCAAAGGTCTGTTACAGGTCATGCCAAAAACAGCCCGCGAAGTTGGAATTAAGGATCTTGATAAACCTGAAAACGGTTTAAGAGCTGGGGTTAAATATATGGCCTGGATCAATGAACAGCTTTCCGATGAATTACCCGCAGATGTCCAGGTCTGGTTTACCCTCGCGGCTTACAATGCCGGCCTCGGGCATCTCAAAGATGCCCGAATTCTGGCCAAACAAAAGGGGCTGAATCCGAATCGCTGGTTTGGCCATGTCGAAAAAGCTTTTCTTCTGTTGTCAAAACCCAAATATTATAAAAGGGCGCGCTATGGTTATGTCCGGGGTACGGAACCGGTTAGCTACGTAAAATCCATCCAGGCGCTTTATGAGCTATACAGTAAAAAACATCCACTCGAGGCCTAGCAATTGATCCAGGGACAGGAATATTTCTCTTTTAAACAGATTATCTCTTCTGCCGGACAATACAGGAAGCAATTGATTTATGCCAATATCCTCGCCATTATTGCCGCTATATTAACCGTCCCTATTCCACTGATTCTACCTTTGATGGTGGATGAAGTCTTGCTCAATAAGCCAGCTATGGCCGTCTCAGCGATGGATACGATACTTCCTGATGACTGGCAGACAGCGACCATGTACATTATTACGGCATTAATTGTCTCAGTACTATTGCGTTTAATTGCCGTGGTGCTGAATGTTTCACAAATGCGCATTTTTACCATTATCGCCAAATCCATTACCCTAAGCATTCGTGAAAGACTGGCCCGATATCTGCAAAAAATCGCCATCAGTGAATATGAAACCATTGGCAGCGGAGGTTTTGCTTCACATTTCGTCACCGACATTGAGGTTGTTGATCATTTTATCAGCGTCACTATCAGCAAGTTTATTGTCGCGGTACTTTCAATTGTCGGCACTGCCATTGTATTACTCTGGATTAACTGGCAACTGGCTCTGGTGTTATTATTTTTTAATCCTCTGGTCATTTATATCACCATTCTTCTGGGAAAAAAGGTCAAAAAATTAAAGCTCAGAGAAAATAATGCCATAGCGCTGTTTCAACAGGCGTTAGTCGAAACCCTGGATGCAATCCATCAAATACGGGCGGCAAACCGGGAACAGCATTATATTAAACGTCTGATCAACGAGGCTGCTCAGGTTAAAAAACATTCCATTGCCTATTCCTGGAAAACGGATGCCGCAGGACAATTGTCACATGTGGTATTCCTGTTTGGCTTCGATATTTTTCGAGCCATCAGCATGGTCATGGTACTGACGTCTGATCTGTCTATTGGCCTGATGTTTGCGGTATTCGGCTACCTCTGGTACATGATGGGTCCGGTTCAGGAGGTGTTAAATATCCAGTATGCCTATTATAGTGCCAGAGCCTCACTGAGCCGACTCAATAAAGTCTTTGACCTGGAAATTGAGCCTGCAATTCCCTGTAAAACCGATCCATTTATTAACGCACCAACCATTGCCATTAAGCTTGAACATATCTGTTTCAAATACCCTGAAAAAACTTCTGACCTGGTTAGCTCTGAAGATGAGACGGCAATTATTCTGGATGAAATTTCATCCGAACATGATCACTATATTCTTAAAGATCTTTCCCTGCATATCAATAAAGGTGAAAAGCTGGCCCTGGTGGGTTCCAGTGGTGGTGGAAAATCCACCTTAATCCAGATCATCCTTGGATTATATCCTATTGAATCCGGTAATATTTATTTTGACGAGACCCCCATTAATGATATTGGCTTTGAAACCATCAGAAATAACACTGCTGCGGTTTTGCAAAATCCGGTACTCTTTAATGACACCGTTCGTGCCAATATATCCTTAGGTAAAGAAATCAACGATCAACAACTCTGGCAAGCTCTGGAAATCGCGCAACTGGACAGTACGATAAAAAAATTACCCGAGCAGCTGGATAGCATGGTTGGCCGTCAGGGTATCCGTTTATCCGGTGGACAAAGACAACGTCTGGCCATTGCCCGCATGATCCTGACCGATCCGAAACTGATTATTTTAGATGAGGCAACATCAGCGCTGGATACTGAAACAGAAAATAACCTGCACAATTCCCTGGCAGCCTATCTGGCCGATAAAACTACATTAATCATTGCCCATCGTCTCAGTGCCGTAAAACAGGCCGACCGTATTGTCGTTATTGATGAAGGTAAAATTATTGCTGATGGGACTCATCAGGATCTGGTCAATAGCAATGAATTATATTTTCGCTTATATGGCATGCAATAATTTAGCAATCGTTACTTTGAGATCCACTCAACAAGCTTATCGTAGACCTGCGATTTATTCATGGGTTTGCTCAAATAATCGCTCATTCCTGCATCCAGACATTTTTCTTTATCACCCTGCATGGCGTTTGCCGTCAGGGCAATAATCGGGATTTGTAAATACCGCTCACCTGCCTTACCGGAACGAATTTCACGACTGGTCTCATAACCATCCATTTCCGGCATCTGACAATCCATTAATATCAAGGTGAAAGGCTCATCTTCTGGCGCCTGTTGCATGATCCTTAATGCTTCAAGACCATTGGCAGCAATCACAGGTTGCATGTTAAAACGGTTTAAAATTCCTTTTGCCACCAGCTGATTGACCCGATTATCCTCAACTAACAATAAACGTAAATTATCCGGCCAGGTTATTTTTTCGGAGTCTGGTTCAGAGCTGTCTGTGAGTGTTTGATCGATATCTTCTGGAGAATCTCGTCCAGCAGTTTTTGCATAATTAGACCCTTGCTGTTGTTCAACTGATAAAATTGAAAGCGCATCAAACAAATCCGAAGTGGTCGCTGGTTTTGGAAAACAAGTATCAAATCCAAGCTGTAATAAGTGTTTTTCCACGCCAATATTCTTCATAGAAGTCATCATAACCAACTTCATAGCACTAAAACGAGGATCGGCCATTATTGCTTTTCCAAGATCGATGCCGTCCATTTCCGACATTTGCATATCCAGAAAAGCGATATCAAAAAATGCCTTTTGTTCCTGTACACGAGCATCACAAAGAACCAGGGCAGACTGGCCGCTGTCAGCAACCTCAACCGATGCGCCCCAATGCTCCAATTGTTCACGCATCACATTACGATTGCTTTCATTATCATCGACGATTAGTACATTAAGCGTCGCCATATCCACCTGGGGCATTTCTACTTCTGCTTGCTTACTTTTTTCAACCATGACAGTAAATTCAAAACAGCTGCCCTGATCGATATGACTGGTCACCGATATATCACCGCCCATCATCATAGACAGTTTCTTTGCTATTGTCAGTCCTAAGCCGGTGCCACCAAATTTGCGTGTTGTGGAAGCATCCACCTGGGAAAACAAATCAAATAATATGTCGATCTTGTCAGCAGGGATACCAATCCCGGTATCACTGACTTTACAATGCAATTGCAGCAGATGTGACGATTTCGTATCAGGAATTAGATCGGCAAATATGACTATTTCACCCTGCTCGGTAAATTTAATGGCATTGCCAACCAGGTTGGTTAAAATCTGACGAATCCTGCCCGGATCACTCTTGATCATGGAATGCTCTATGTGGCTGGTATCTAGAATGATTTCTAAATTTTTTTCGTTGACCTGCAGGGCCATTGATTCGGCAAAGTCACCCAGCATTATAGATAAATCAAAATCAATATTTTCCAATTCCAGTTTGTTGGCATCTATTTTGGAAAAATCCAGAATATCGTTGAGAATATTTAACAAGGCATTGGCACTGCCTTGTGCCAGTTCAACACGATGCAGCTGTTCTTTATCCAGTTTAGAATCCTGCAATAGACTCAGCATGCCTAAAACGCCATTCATGGGTGTACGAATCTCGTGACTCATACTGGCCAGAAATTCACTCTTGGCTTTATTAGCTGACTCTGCTTCATCTTTAGCCTGAAGCAGATCAAATTCTGCTATTTTACGTTCAGTAATGTCCAGATGAGTTCCCAGCATTCGATGAGGTTGGCCGGAGGTATCCCACTGGACAACCTTACCGCTATCCAGTACCCAGACGTAGTGATCGTCTTTATGGAGCATCCGGTATTCACAGATATAACGTTCTATTTCACCGCTGTAATGCTGCTCAAGTAAATTTTCGAGGCATTGACGATCTTCCGGATGGATAAGCGCTTTCCAGTTTTCAAAACCAACCGGCTGTAATTGTTCCAATGTGTAACCAATGATCTCAGCCCAGCGTTCACTCAAGCGGATTTCATCATTGGAAATATCCCAGTCCCAAAGTGCAACGGAAGTGCTCTCCATGACCAATTCCGTTCTCTCAGCCTCAAGCAGCCTTGCTCTTGCCGCATCTTCTTTGGCTTTTGAAATGGCCAGGATCTGCTCCTGAGCCAGGACAATTTTTTTACGCATGTTATCAAATGCGCCTGTTAGTTGACCCAGTTCATCCTGAGTGACCACAGGCAATTGCGCGTTAAAGTTTCCTTCGGACATATGCTCAGTCGCTGCTAACAAACTCAACAATGGTTTGCGAACAAAGCGGTTTTGTAAATACAGGACAAATAGAAATAATATGATAGCCGTAATAAAAAGGAACTCTTCCAATTCATCAACCTGAGTTTGAGTCTGCTGATATTTTTTTTGCCAGTTTAAAGAAACGCTGATGTTGCCCAGACTGGAATCGTCCTGTTTGATGGGATAATTTAGGGGCAGATAGAAATCATGCTGCTTTGTCCTGGGGTCCTTGGGAAACAGTGGATAAATTGTTTTGCCATTGTCATCATAGAGGGTTAAATTGACCCATAGTCCTTTATTCTGCTCGACTTGTCTGTCAAGAGATGCAAACAAAGCAGAATAATCACGGGCTAGTAAATGACGAGCAATATCCCCTTCCATAATAGAAAATTCTTTTTTGGCGTGAAAAATAAATTCTTGTTTGGAATTTTCATACAGTTTCGGGGCCCAATAATAATGTAAGATTGCCGCAAAGATTATAAATGCGATCACAATTGGTAGAATTAATTTAAAACGAATACCCATCAAGGTTGCCTTAGTAGGGATTATTTAACATAAAACCGTTCAAGTCCCAATTCCTTTAAAGGTAAATAGTCAGCCATTGTCGCGGAACCAAGCTTTTTGATTGGGATTTTGGCCAATAATGCTTTCCCTTCGGGAGATTGGCCCAATTTAATTAATGCAGCTTTTACTGCCTCTTTGACGGTTTCCGGCACTCCAGGATGTACCGCCAGGGTGTGTGGCGCCACTTCTCTGGTTTTATGAATAATTTTCAATGCCGCCTGGTATTCTGGTTTCTGGCGTCTTAATGTTTTTTCAACACCTCCGCCGGCCGAAGCCTGCCCCATAAGCACATTTAGGTAAACAGAATCATGCGTCTTAACATACTCTGGCTTTATCTTCAGGTTAAACATATCCAGTAATTCTTGACGCATTAATAAAGATGCCCCCAATGCATTGGGGGCAGGAAAAGCAATTGTTTTACCCTGTAATTGCGAAATCTCATTAATACCGGAATTCGTATTGACAACCAGTACACCGTGCAATGTTTTTCCGACATCCCTGATTAGCGGCATATAACCCTGTTGTTCATTTGCCAATATAATATGAAAAGGATTCATATAGGCAAAGTCAAATTCACCTTGCAAAAGTTCCTGTTCAAATGCCGATATAGTTGGCGAGCCTTTAATTTTGAAAGAATAGGCCGTTTCTTTTTCAAGATAATTCAAAATCGGCTGCCAGATTCCATGCAGTTTCCTGACTTCAAATTGTGGCACGATGCCAAAGGTATAACTCTGTGTCTGTGCATAAACAGATGAGCTGCAAAAAATAATAATGAAGGTCAGGAGTATGCTTTGAATAGCATTAATAAACTGAGAAGATGTTATCGGTATAGCCATGTTGTTCCTTATTTAAAACAACCCACCCTCTTTAAAGATACAACTCGAACAATGAGTCATCCGTGCTGGACTGAAAATTTATAAAAAGCATATAGACAGAGCAAGTTAAATTGAGAGCACTAAATACGAGTTTAGTTGATTATTGATTTACTTCAATCGCATTATAAAGTGCTAATATATTCCATTAACAAAAGTACCTAAATAACATCAAAGCCTGAATCATCTCGCAGTTAATGTCGAGATATGTGTTATTACTGAATAATAAATCGTGTGATATATAGGCCATTAATCACTTTCTGTCCCGTCAGATTTTTAAGCACTGAAGAAACCCTGTCAGTAAGTTCCTGTTGTAAATCTATTTTTTGTTTTTGTGTTTGAATGCGTTCGCGCTCAATACCCGATACATGAGTAATTATTGAGTCTTTGATCGGAGCAATATGGGTATCGATTAACCACTTATCATCGGAGTTGTTAATTTCACAGAAAATTTCCAGTGTTAAGGTGACCAGTTTGTCTGGTTGACGATTATCCTGGATATTAACTACAAAAGTATGTAATTTAAAATAACTGATATTAGCGGCCAAAGGCTTGTTGTCTTCTTCATCCGGGGATTGTTCCTGGTCGCTTTTCTGTTGATTTTTAGCAGCAGAAATTTGTTTTTTCTTTTCTTTAAAGGTAGAACTCATGCCGGAAAAACGCTCTTTCTGGCTGGGTAATGAACCCTCCGACCAGGCAGATGAAATAAAAAAATCGACTGGAACAAAAAACACTAATGCAAAAAGCACTATTAAAGGGCGAAAAAAAATAGAATACATAACTGACTCAATTTGCTACCAACTAGTTTAGATTATAGACAATAAAAAACGTTGTAACAAAGAACTTAAGCTATTAAAACCGCAGAGAACTTTTTTCAAGCGCTTATGATGCAATTGCTTAGCTCGAGGTATCTAGCTTATTACGCATATGTAGAGCAGTCTGATGAAACGAACGAGAAAGAAAGTGACGCAGCTCACCGTTTATCGACATATCATCCATAGCCTTTTCCATACATAGTAGCCACTGCTCGGCTTCAGCCTGGCCTATTGAAAACGGCAAATGACGTCGACGAAGCATGGGATGGCCATATTTTTGTAAATACAGATCAGGACCGCCTAACCAGCCCGATAGAAATAAAAACAGTTTTTCACGTGAACCTTTTAAGGATTTAGCGTGCATATTGCGAATAGAGCGAGTTTCTGCAAGACTATCCATATGGTCATAAAACCGGTCCACCAGTTCTTTAACCTTTTCTTCTCCGCCTAATAATTCATAGGGAGTTTTATCTAGAGTGGGATTATCTGAGGACATGAGTATCAGGAAAAAATTGAAGTGGAATAAAAAAAATAGAGTGAATGGCTGTCAATCATGAGGAATGACAGCCATCCCGGTACAGCTTTAGCTGGTCAGTTCAAGCAGCATTTTATTCAGTCGACTGACAAAAGTTGCCGGATCGTCCAGTTGACCACCCTCGCTTAACAAGGCCTGTTCAAACATAATGCGAACCCAATCATCAAATCGTTCACCTTCAGATTCATTTTTGAGACGTTGAACCAGTGGATGAGTAGGGTTAAGCTCAAAAATGGGTTTGTGTCCCATAACATCCTGACCTGCCTGCTTTAGCAGACGTTCCAGGTTGGCGCTCATATCATGCTCACCAGTAACAAGACAGGCCGGAGAATCGGTCAGACGATGAGTCATACGAACTTCCTTGACTTCATCACCCATGGACTTGGTAACTTTCTCAATGAAATCCTTGAACTCTTCCTGAGTTTTTTCCTGCTCTTTTTTGTCTTCTTCATCTTCCAGGTCACCGAGATCCAGTGCACCTCGGGCAACGGAAGTTATGGTTTTACCATCGTATTCCGGCAGAGAAGACATCAGGAACTCATCAACCCGGTCGGACAGCAACAACACTTCAATGCCTTTCTTGCGGAAGACCTCAAGGTGTGGGCTATTCTTGGCAGCGGCAAAACTATCGGCAGTAATATAGTAAATATCCTTCTGCCCTTCTTTCATACGTGAAATGTAGTCATCCAGGGAAACTTCCTGTTCTTCCTTATCATCAAGGGTACTGGAGAAGCGAATTAATTTAGCAATCTTGTCACGATTAGCAAAATCTTCACCAGGTCCTTCCTTTATAACACGGCCAAACTCTTTCCAGAAAATCTGGTAATTTTCCGGCTCATTAGTAGCCATTTTCTGTAACAAACCGAGAATTTTCTTCACCGAACCGGAACGGATATTATCCAGAACTTTAGAGTTTTGTAATATCTCACGGGAAACATTGAGTGGCAGATCATTAGAATCAATAATGCCCTTCACAAAACGTAAATAATTAGGCATCAGTTTTTCGGTTTCATCCATAATGAAAACCCGACGAACATAGAGCTTAATCCCATGTTGACGCTCACGATCCCACATATCAAATGGTGCACGCTTGGGAATGAACAGAAGCGACGTATATTCGTACTTGCCTTCGACCTGATTATGAGTACGGGCTAAAGGCTCTTCAAAGTCGTGGCCAACATGTTTGTAAAACTCGGTATATTCTTCTTCGCTGATATCACTTTTAGAACGAGTCCAAAGCGCAGAAGCACTATTGACCGTTTCGTATTCAATCACTTCTTCAGCTTCTTTGTTCTCTTCATCTTCACCGGTAGGCGTGGCTTCTTTAAGCATTTCTATGGGCACGGTAATGTGATCAGAATACTTGCGGATGATATTTCTTAAACGGAAACCATCCAGAAATTCAACATCTTCATCGCGTAAATGCAGGGTAATTTCAGTACCGCGGTTGGCTTTTTCAACAGTTTCAATACTGAATTCACCTTCACCGGCGGACTCCCATAAAACAGCCTGATCGGCAGAAGCTCCCGCGCGGCGAGTTTTTAAAGTCACCTTATCTGCAACAATAAATGAAGAGTAAAAACCAACACCAAACTGACCAATGGCATTGGCGTCTTTCTTTTGATCGCCCGTGAGGGATTCCAGAAATTGTTTGGTCCCTGATTTGGCGATGGTACCAATATTATCAACCACTTCATCTCGAGACATACCGATACCATTATCAGAGATGGTCAAGGTTTTAGCGTCTTTATCAAATGCCAGTGTGATTTTCAGTTCGGTATCGTCTTCATACAATTTACTTTCGCTAATTGCTTCAAAACGCAGTTTATCAATGGCATCAGACGCATTGGATACCAGCTCTCTCAGAAAAATCTCTTTGTTACTATAGAGAGAATGAATCATCAATTTCAGTAATTGATTCACCTCTGTCTGAAAGCCCAGCGTTTCCTTATGTGCTTCAACACTCATTCATATTCCCCTTAGGATTAAATTGTAATTGATAAATTTTTATACGGTCGTTGGATAAATTAACCGTTTTCTTGCTATTTATCATAATAATGGTAAAAAATGTGGGGGCTATTTTGTGACTTTCAAGGGTAACTCGAATACTTTGTTTGAATAAGTTAAGATAAGAGTTTCAGGACTTTTTGCCGATTTTTTTTAAGGAAGGTATTATGCCCAAAATTGCTGTAACAACCACCCCCTATCAGGATCAAAAACCCGGCACTTCGGGTCTGCGTAAAAAAGTTAGTCATTTTCAACAGGAACATTATTTACAGAATTTTGTACAGTCAATTTTTGACTCAATTGGCGACTTTCAGGGCCATACACTGGTTTTAGGCGGCGATGGCCGTTTTTATAACATTGAGGCCATACAGATTATTCTAAGAATGGCGGCTGCCAACGGTTTTGGTAAAGTTCTGGTCGGTCAAAATGGAATATTATCGACTCCTGCGGCCTCGGTCGTGATACGAAAAAGACAGGCCTTTGGTGGCATCATCTTATCCGCCAGTCATAATCCCGGCGGTCCCGATGAGGATTTCGGTATTAAATATAATACTGGTAATGGCGGTCCTGCTCCGGAAAAAATTACCGATGCCATCTATGACAGAAGCCTGGAAATCAGCCAATATAATACCCTGGATAGCGCTTCTGAGCTTGATATCAGCGTAACCGCCACCTATGAAATCGATGGCATGACCGTCGAAGTCATCAATTCCGTGACTGATTATGCCGAATTGATGGCCGAATTATTTGATTTCGCAGCCATAAAAGCCATGATTGCCGACGGTTTTACACTATGTTTCGATGCCATGCACGCGGTGACCGGACCATATGCCACCGAAATTCTCGAAAACCAGCTAGGCGCTGCAAAAGGATCGGTTATCAATGGCATAGCAAAAGCAGATTTTGGCGGCGGACATCCTGATCCGAACCTGGTTCATGCCCATGATTTAGCAGAATTGATGTTTTCAGAGCAATCCCCGGATTTCGGTGCCGCATCCGATGGTGATGGTGATCGAAATATGATTGTTGGCAAACAGATTTTTGTCACCCCCAGTGACAGTCTTGCTATTATTGCCGCCAATGCTGATAAAGTGCCTTCTTATAAGGGTAAAATCAATGGTATTGCCCGTTCCATGCCCACCAGTCAGGCAGCCGATCAGGTGGCCAAAAAATTAGGTATAAACAGCTATGAAACCCCAACAGGCTGGAAGTTTTTCGGCAATTTGATGGATGCTGACAAAGTCACTCTGTGCGGTGAAGAAAGTTTTGGTACCGGCTCCAGTCATATCAGGGAAAAAGACGGCCTTTGGGCGGTATTATTCTGGTTGAATATTCTTGCGTCCCGCAAAGAATCGGTGGCTGATATTGTCCATGAACACTGGCAGGAATATGGACGGAATTATTATTCCCGACACGATTATGAAGCCATTGACACGGATGCCGCCAATAAAGTCATGGCTGGCCTGCGTGAACAGGTACAAAGCCTGACCGGAACCACCCTGGGGTCGTTAACGGTAAGCTATAGCGATGATTTTTGCTATACCGACCCAGTTGACAATAGTGTCAGCGACCATCAGGGTATTCGCATTGGTTTTAGCAATGGTTCCCGCATGGTGTTCAGGCTATCCGGCACGGGCACAAGCGGGGCCACTTTGCGCATCTATTATGAAAGCTATGAAACTGATGCTAATAATTTGACCCAGGATACCCAGCAAGCCCTTAGTGAACTGATTGAACTATCGCTTGAAGTCAGTCAACTCAAAGCATTAACCGGTCGAACCAAGCCTACGGTCATTACTTAATGCTCTACCCTGCCCTGCTTTTTTATGGAGCAGGACAGAGATTCAATCTCATTCAAGCAATTAATCAAAAGGTCTAATGTTTATTCCATGTTTACGGGTATCGTCCAGGGCACAGCCACCGTTGTAGATATTATCAAAAAAGATAATTTCCAAACCCATGTCATTGAACTGGAAGCCAAGCTGTTACAAGGATTGGAACCCGGAGCATCGGTGGCACATAATGGTTGTTGCCTGACCGTTACCGAAATTAATGGCAACCAGGTGTCATTTGATTTAATGCAGGAGACATTGAAAGTCACTAATCTGGGTGCAGTCACAATTGGCAGCCAGGTTAATATTGAACGGGCGGCCCGATTTGGTGATGAAATCGGCGGACATCAGATGTCAGGCCATATCCTCTTTACTGCAAAGGTACTGGACGTCATTCAATCGGAAAATAACTGCCAGATCTGGTTTGAAATTCCCGAAAAATATAAACGTTTTATTTTTAGTAAAGGCTATATTGGTATTGATGGCATCAGCTTAACCATTGGTGAGGTCAGAGACAATTCATTCAATGTCAACCTGATTCCGGAAACCCTGCAACGAACTAATATCGGTACCAGAAAATCAGGCGATAGAATAAACATTGAAATTGATCCTCAGACACAGGCCATTGTTGAAACGGTTGAAAGGATTGTGGCGCAACAGAAATAAGCGAATTTTTTTGAGCAAAAACATGCCAATCACCTTCAAATTAATGAGCATTATTTTGCTCACTATAGTAAGAAAAACTGTTACTAAAACCTATTAAATAACTATTATATTGATTTTAAAGGATTTGTTATTTCTGGCATTATCTATGCTTTAAGCATGTTACTTTTTAATAAAGTAACCCAACTTAAATCATAAATTTATAAGGATATAGAATATGCCAACTCCCGCCTATATGACAATTGAAGGTGAATTACAGGGTTTGATTACTGCTGGAACTTTCACCGAAGAAAGTGTCGGTAACGTATACCAGGAAGGCCATGAAGATCAAATCCTGGTTGAAGCATTTAATCACAATGTTACTCTTCCTCGTGACCCCCAGAGTGGACAACCATCAGGTCAACGGGTTCATCAACCAATTGAAATTACCAAGGTATTTGATAAATCTTCACCGCTATTATACGCCGCATTGACCAGTGGCGAAAGAATGAAGAAATGTAAAATTGACTGGTATAGGACTTCAGCGACGGGCACCCAGGAACATTACTTTTCTATTGAGTTGGATGATGCGATTATTGTCGACATTTCTGCAAAAATGCCCAATTGCCAGGACCCTGGTCAGGCACATTTCACACATCTTGAAACAGTCTCGCTCACATACCGTAAAATCACCTGGACACATGAAGTATCCGGAACTTCAGGACATGATGATTGGAGAGTAATGAAAGCATAATACTGAAATAGATGACCATGGATATGTATAATTATGTGCATAT
>Ga0316204_10004449_pt1 | contig 25090 bp, 20 predicted proteins | sample 6monrhotite_MG_2_FD_205661 | JGI IMG/M metagenome (GOLD analysis project Ga0316204, IMG submission 205661) | Microbial mat bacterial communities from mineral coupon in-situ incubated in ocean water Damariscotta River, Maine, United States -... | ecosystem: Environmental > Aquatic > Marine >... | reverse complement strand
GCCCGAGGGCGTCCACGTCACTCTGGAGGTCGCGGGATCGCCTGCTTTCAGAGCGTTCTTCGGGGATAGAAGTACACCGAAAATGTCGGTTGGCGGCTCGGGATGACCAACCCGGGGCGAGTGGGTCGGAAGGTGAAGGCTTAAGGGCGCGACGCCAGGTTCCCCAAGAGGTACGGGCTCGCAGTTCGGCGGCCCCTCCGACGCGGTTGGTACCGCTGGAGTCGCTGTGAAGCAGCCGCTCAGCCGAGAGGAAAGAAGGGACTCAGCGAGGCCACGTCATGGGCCGCAAAGGTACCGGCGCGGGTCGACGGAAGGTGGGGCTTGGAGAGGGAAAAATAGTGGTCGTTCCGGGGCAGTCTCGGACAGATTATGACCGGCGTCGGGCTTATAATTCAGCATGGACCGAGCCCTTAAACATCCTTGTACTTCAACGACTTACAACTCATCCGGTGAACGGCTGAGCTGGCCTGTCGTGCTCGGCCTCGGCGCCATCGTCCCAGCGCTCCTCATCGTGCCCGCGATGTCCACCGGGGCCGGACCGATCCTGCTCTCCGTGGGGGCTCTGCTCAACGCCCTGGTCCTCTCCACCGTGCGCCAGGGCCGCCTCCCCTGGCGCGCCCGCTTCCGCGCGCTCTTCATCGCCAACGCCGCGGTCCTGGGGCTCGCAGCCTCTCTCGTCGCCGTCGCCGTCCTGCTGAACGCCGCCTCAGCGCTCTGAGCCCAGCGGGCTGACCCGCTCCGCGAGCACACGAGCAAACGCCTCCTGCTCCCGCGAGCGCTGCAGCAGCGCGTCCATGTAGTCCATCGTGCAGTCCTGGGAGCTGCCGGAGAAGTCCGATCGCTCGAAGCGGAACTCACAGCGCCAGCCGGTCGCAGTGGGCACAACCTGGATCTCCGTGGACACCGCCGCGATCAGCACCGGCGCAGCATCACCCGCCTCCAGACAACGCATCAGCTCGAAAACGATCGCCTCCGCTCCCTTCCCCTCGCTGATTCTCTGAAGCCGATCGACCTGTCGCTTCAGCGACACCCCCTCCACAATTCCCAGCGTCTCCAGCAGCTCGGGGCAGCGTGGGTCCGGCGCCCCCGCAGCCTGGAGACGCCCGTCACCCTCCTCCTGGGCCAGCGCGATCAGCGACCGCAGCTGATCATCGCTGCAGGCCCGCTTCCAGGTAGAGAAGTGACCATCGAGGTGGCCGTAGGCACAGGCCCAGCCGTCCTCAACCTCCAACAGCCCCAATCGCGGTGTCGCCGCGGCAACGTAGAGGGGCTCAGCGCCGGCCTCCTCCAGGCAGTCCACCATGGCGAAGCTCTCCTGGCCCAGGAAGCCATGGAAGAGCTTGACGATGTCCCTGACCTGCAGGCCGCCCTCCTCCGCGATCGACAGGTAGAGTTGGACCTGCTCGCAGGTCCAAGCAGGTGTGATCGCCGGGCTACCACCTGCCACATAGTCCCATCGATTCCCCGAGGTGGGGATCTCCGAGGGCCGCGCGGTCATGGCCAGCGCGCCGGTCACCTGGTCCTCCGGCAGCTCCCCGGCGATCTCCAGCGCGTACATGCCGAGTCCGGTGACGAAGATCGCGGAGAGCACACCGAGCACCACCGACACCAGCAGCTCCGGCGAGCGATGGTCTTCGAGAAGGTTCGGCTCTTCCACGGTGCTACTCCATGTGGCCCGAGGCCCCTCGGGGGTTGGGGTGAATGCGATTTGGGTAGAAGTCGCCCGATAGCAGGATGGCGGCTCGCCGCGGGCCATGGTCGTAGGGGCTGGGCGGCGCCGGGGCCAACTGTTGCGCCCAGTCCTGGTGGACCCGCTCGATCAGCCCTTTGAGGTGTTGGGAGACGCAGACGTCCCGAATCTCTCCGACGACGCCGAAGTACGCGTTGTTGGTGTACAGACAACTCCCGGTCTCCAGCTCCAGCCGCACCCCCGGCAGCGCCGCCGCCACCACGGTCAGCGACGCGCCGGCGTCGGCGAGGCAGTCCGACACCGCCAGCGCCTGCGACACCACCGGCGTCGCATCCGTCAGCGCGTCGACCAGCGCGGCCTCCGACTCCCCCGCCTCCAGCCGCTCCAGCACCTCCGCGCACAGCGCAGGCGGCTCCTCGGCGGCGACCGGCGACACTGCCACGAGCAGCGCCGCTACGATGACCCCACGGCCCTTCACAGCGTCTCCCTGTTCGTTGACAGCTCCGCGTCGCGGAAGTCGGGGTCACAAATCGTCGGGGCAAGGTACGGCTGCGACAACACCCGGATGGGCTGCTCGATGACCTTCGGCTCTTGAGGTGGCTGGGGGGCCATCGTCTTCAACACCACCCTGTCGGCCCGGGCGCGCTCGATGAGCGCCGGGAGCAACGCCTCACAACCGGACCAGTCCTCAACGTCGCCCTCCAGGGCATCGGTGTAGTCACAGGCTCCCTGGAGCGGGTCCACATGGATGAGCGGGATGGCCGCGCCCACGAGCAGCGTCGGCGCGCCGCCCGCCTCCAAGCAGTCCGCCACCGCGAAGGTCTCGAAGCTCCAGGCGTACTGGATGGTGTTCACCAGCGTCGTCAGCGACGTACCGTCCGCGTAGTGATTCAGCACCAGCGCGCAGGTCGGCCCGGGGCCCAGCGTGATCCAGGGCTCGATCCCTTCCAGCACATCCAGCGCGGTCGGCGCGACCGGCTCAGGCGATACCTCGGGCGATACCTCGGGCGCGGTCGGCGCCTCGGAGGGTGACTCCGGCAGGCGCGCAAAACCGGCGCCGATCGAGAAGGTCGCGATGACGCTCAGAGTAATGAGGCGACGGTCCATGGCGTTCCCCGACCAGCGGTTGTCCCTTCGGATGAACTATACCCCTCAGCGACCGATAGTGGGGCTTCAACCCAGCCCCTCAGTCTCCCAGTCGGTAGCCGGTGACCCGGGCGCGCACGACCTTGGCGACGAAGCGGGTGTTGCCCACGAGGTAGCGCTTCCACATGCGCCGGGGCTCCTGCGCCAGCCGCCAGGCCCACTCCATGCCGATGTCCTGCACCGGCTTGGGCGCGCGCCTGGCGACCCCGGCGACGACATCAAAGCTGCCGCCCACGCCCATGCAGAACGGCACCTTCATCTCCGGCATCCACCGCCCCAGGAACTTCTCCTTCTTGGGCGAGGTGATGGCCACGAACAGCATATCGGCGCCGGACGCGCGGATGTCCTCGGCGATGCCCGGCTCGTCCTCGTCCTTGAAGTAGCCGTTGCGCCAGCCCGCCACCTCCAGCTCCGGGAAGCGGCTCTGGAAGTGCTCGACCACGGCGGAGACGACCTCCTCCTTGGCGCCCAGCAGGTACGGCCGCCAGCCCTTCGACGCCGCCTGGGACATCAGCGTGGTGAACATGTCCACCCCCGCGACGCGCTCAGGCAGCGGCTGCCCCAGCGCGCGGGCGGCGTAGACCACCCCGGCGCCGTCGGCGTTGATGAGCCCGCAGCCCTGGATCACCCGCAGCAGCTCCGGGTCGTTGGCGCAGGTCACCACCTTGCCGGCGTTGATCGCCATGTGCTGTACAGGCTCGCCCGCGGCGATGATCGCCTCGACGCGCTGGAGGGTCTCCTCCATGGTCAGGCTGTCGATCGGGATGCCCATGAGATCGATGCGCGTCATCCCAGCGCTCCCGCCAGCGCGTCGGCGATGCGCCGGGACGCCTCGCCGTCGCCGTAGGGGTTGTGGGCCCGGTGCATGGACTCATAGGCCGCCGGGTCCGTCAGCAGGCGCTCCGACTCCGCCAGGATCACCTCGGGGTTCGTGCCCACGAGCTTCACCGTGCCCGCCTCCACGCCCTCGGGGCGCTCGGTGGTCTCGCGCATCACCAGCACCGGCTTGCCCAGGCTGGGCGCCTCCTCCTGGATGCCCCCGGAGTCCGTGAGCAGGAAGAACGCGCGGTCCATCAGGCGCACAAAGGGCGCGTAGGTCAGGGGCTCGATCAGGTGCACGTTGGCGAGGCCCGTCAGGTGCTCGTTGACGGGCTTGCGCACGTTGGGGTTCAGGTGCACCGGGTAGACGAACTGGGTGTCCGGGTGCCGCTGGGCCATCGTCTTGATGGCCGAGCACATGTCCACGAAGCCCTGGCCGAAGCTCTCCCGGCGGTGACCGGTGATGAGCACCAGACGATCGTCGCCCTCGAGCACGGCGGCGCGGGCGCTGCCGAAGGCCGCCGGGTCGTAGGGGATCTCATCGAGGCGATCCCGCACATCCAGCAGCGCGTCGATCACCGTGTTGCCGGTGACCCAGATCCGGGCGGGGTCGACGCCCTCGGCGATCAGGATGTCCTGAGAGCGCTTCGTGGGCGGGAAGAGGTAGGTGCAGATGCGGTCCGCGAGCACCCGGTTGGCCTCCTCCGGGAAGGGCGCGGCCATGTTGCCCGTGCGCAGGCCCGCCTCGACGTGCGCCACCGGCACCCCCGCGTAGAACGCCGAGAGCGTCGCCGCGAAGGTCGTGGTGGTGTCGCCGTGGACCAGGATCACGTCCGGTCGCTCGGCCTCCAGCACCGGCTTCATGTTCAGCAGGATGCGGCTCGTCAGCTCCCAGAGGTTCTGGCCCGGGCGCATCAGGTCGAGGTCGTGATCCGGCGTCAGGGAGAACAGCTCCAGCACCTGATCCAGCATGTCCCGGTGCTGGGCGGTCACGCAGAGCACATGCTCGAAGCGCTCGTCAGCCGCGAGCTGCTTGACCACCGGCGCCATCTTGATGGCCTCCGGGCGGGTACCGAAGACGCACATGGCTTTGATCATGGGAAGATCCCGCAGGTGTCGATGACCACCTTCTCCTTCAGGGCCGCCGGATCGATGCTGCGGAACTCCCGGTGGGAGACCAGCCCGACGATGATGTCCGCCTGCTCAAGCGCGGCGCTCAGGTCCGCGAGCGTCATGCCATCGACCTCGTGGAGGTTGGGCTCCACCGCCAGCACCGTGATGTCCGGGGCCTCGTTCAGCGCCTGGGCGATGGCCATGGCGGGGGACTCGCGCACGTCGTCGATGTCCGGCTTGTAGGCGAGGCCGAGGCAGGCGACGACCGGGTTGCGGAAGCGCTGGGCGCGGCCCTTCACCTTCTCGACGACCCAGTGCTCCTTGGAGACGTTCACCTCGCGCGCCGTGCGGATGAGGCGGGCGGCCTCGGGGGCGCTGGAGACGATGAACCAGGGGTCCACCGCGAGGCAGTGGCCGCCGACGCCGGGGCCGGGGCGGAGGATGTCCACCCGGGGGTGTCGGTTGGCGAGCTTGATGAGCTCCCAGACGTTGATGCCGAGCTGCTGGCAGATGATGGACATCTCGTTGGCGAAGGCGATGTTGACGTCGCGGAAGGAGTTCTCCGTCAGCTTCGTCAGCTCCGCCGTGCGGGAGTCCGTGGGGATGACCTCGCCGCGCACGAAGGTGCGGTAGAAGCCCACCGCCGCCTCGGTCGCCGCGGGGTTCACGCCGCCGACGACCCGGTCGTTGTCGACCAGCTCCCGGAGGATCTGCCCGGGCAGCACCCGCTCGGGGCAGTGGGCCACATACACCGCGAGGCGGCCGTTCTCCATGAGGTCCGCACGCTCGGCGGCCAGGATGGCGGCGACCCGCTCCGTGGTGCCGACGGGTGAGGTGGACTCCAGGATGACGAGGTCGCCGCGCTTGACCACCGGAGCGATCTTGCGGGAGGCGTCCTCGACGTACGAGATGTCCGGTCGGGGCGCGTTCGCCTGGTGCCCTTCGCGGAAGGGGGTGGGCACCGCGATGATGAACACGTCCGCCTCGGCGGGCTCCAGGGAGGCCACGAGGTTCTTGGAGTTCACCGCCGAGCGGACGAGCACGTCCAGTTCGGGCTCGACGATGTGGATGTCGCCCCGGTTGATGGTGTCCACCACCTCCGAGATGACGTCCACGCCCAGCACCTTGTGGCCCTTGGTGGCCAGCAGACTGGCGGTGGGGAGGCCGATATAGCCAAGCCCCATCACGCAGATCTGGAGAGAGTCCTTCATTCCCTGCCTCCGATTACCGGGGCAATATGGCATCGCCCGAAAAGGTCAAATCGTGAAAACGCGCTCTTAACTGAAGCGGAAGATGACCGATACGCGCACCGGCAGCGATGGATCACCCTCGAAGACCAGCGTGGGCGCTGGCTGGACGCGGTTGTAGCTCGGCGCGTTGATTCCGGGGCCCGGGCCGTCCTCCTGCGCGGAGAGGCGGCCGACCATCCCGGGCGGCGGCGCGAAGCGGAGCACCTCGACGCCCCCGCGGCGCGCGATCCAGTCGTTTCCATCACCATCGCCATCACCAGCGCGGGTGAGCGCGAGGTCCGGCGCGAAGTGCCAGGCGATCTCAATCCGGTGGACACCGTCACCCTCGAAGTCGTCATCGACGCGTAGCTCAGTGGTATCGAGAGCGACGCGGCGGCGATGGATCACTCCGAGGTGCGCAAAGCCGCGATGCAGCGCCTCGACGCTGCCCTCGGCGGGGGCGCTGCGCACGCACTCGACGCCGGCCACCCGCGCCCAGGCGAAGCCGCTGGAGGGGTCCGACTGCTCCGCGCCGTCGACGCTGGCGGTGTTGTGGGCCAGCGTGCTGCGGGCGTAGCGCCGCCACTCCGGAGCCCCGTTGTAGCGGTGGGTGCCGGCCTCGATGAGCGCCGGCCGCCCGTGGAGGTGCAGCCAGACCGACAGGGCGTCGGCGTGGCCGTGGGCGTTCAGCGGCGCCTGCCCCAGCGGGGCGTGATCGAAGACGAGCATCGCCGGCCCCGCGCGCAGGGTCGTGTAGCCGCCCTCGGCGAAGTGCCGCGAGCGGGGCCGGCGGGCCGAGGCCGGGATCGTCGCGAAGCCGAGCAGCGCGGCGCGCAGATCCGGCGGCCCCTCGAAGCCCGGGGGGGCGAGCTCCGGGCGCCCCAGCGCGGCGGAGACCGCCCGGGCGATGGAGGCCGCGTGGCGCTCATGCCCGAGCGTGTTGCGGAGCACCACCCCCTCGTCATCGTCGCCGATCTGCGGGTGATGCCCCCCCACATCGTGCAGCGCCGCCAGGAAGTCCGCCCCCGCGGCGAGCCGCGCGTCCATCCGCGGATCCGTCTGACGCCCGGTGGCGCTCGCGGCGCGGCGGGCGACGAGCATCCACTCCATGGTGAAGGCCTGGTAGGTGGGCGTCTGCTCCACCCCGACCCCGTCGGGCAGGATCTGCCGCAGGGCCTCGATCGCCAGCCCGTCGAGCCCCTCCGCCCGCCACGCGTCCGCCCCCGGCAGCTCCGGCGCGAGGCAGCCCAGCAGCGCCAGCCCGCCCAGCTCGGCGACCCGGTGGTTGTTGGCCGAGGAGTAGAGCGAGGGGTAGCGCGCGAGCCAGGCCCCGTGGGCCGACAGCGTGCGCCAGAGATCCGCCCGCAGCGGGGCCTCGATGGACTCAGGCCCCAGCAGCCCGGCGATCACCAGCAGGCTCGCGACCCGGCAGGCCAGCTCGATGCCGCTTGCGTAGGCGATGCCCTGGTAAGGCGGGTTCTCGGCGATCCAGGAGGCCGTGTCTTCGAGGCAGGCGTCCCGGCAGCGCGCGTCGCCGGAGAGCCGCCAGCGGGCCGCCAGCAGCTGCAGGTGCTGGAGCCGGCCCAGCTCCCAGGCGAGCTTCACATCGCGGCGGGCGCTGCCCAGCCGGAAGTCGATGTCGAAGGTGTAGGGCGTGGGCCAGCGCTCGCCGGTCTCCGGATCCAGCGTCCAGTCGGTGCGCGATCCTCCCCGCCAGGTCTGCCCCAGCATTGTGAACGGGCCCTCCAGGAGCGCTCGCACATCCGCCGCCAGCGCGGGAATGTGCGCGGCCTCCAGCGCGGCCTCATCGACGGGCCACGCGGGCGGCGGCAGCGTCAGCAATGACGACGGCAGCGACCGGGAACGCGCCGCCAGCCCGCCCTCGCGGTCCTCTCTTCGTCGAAGTTGTTCTCGAATCCGATGCGGAATTTCGGGCGGCGGCATCGCACGGAAGCGCCCCCATCCCCAGCGTAAACGCGCTCTCAGACCTGCCATCGGCTATCTTCCTCGAAGTTCGACTTCTGTCGGTCTGCTCTCGGCCGACCCGACAATCCGCAGAGGTTGGATTAAGATCCCAGACCCCGTGTGTGATCTCTGAGGACACATGGGATCTCTTAGGAGGCGGAGAGGTATACCCATGTACAGGATTTCACTGCTCGCGATCACGCTGTCGCTCATTGCCTGCAACGGCAAAGATGACGACACCGGGCCCGCCGCTGACGACACCGGCACCTCCGCTGGCGTAACTGACAACGACAACGATGGATACTACGCGGAGGAGGACGACTGCAACGACGACAACGCTGCCGTCAACCCCGCCGCGAGCGAGTCCTGTGACGGCATCGACAACAACTGCGACGGTCTGATCGACGACAGCAGCTCAGTCGACGCCCTCGCGTTCTACCCCGACGACGACGACGACGGCTACGGCGACGACAGCGCCACCGCGACGCAGGCCTGCTCGACCCCCACCGGGTACGTCTCAATCAACACGGACTGCGACGACTCGGACCCGGCGTACAACCCGGGCGCGGCCGAGTCGTGTGACGATCCCAACGACTACAACTGCGATGGCAGCGTGGGCTTCGAGGACGCTGACGGCGACGGGTTCGCCGCCTGCGATGAGTGCAACGACAACAACGCCGACGTCAACCCGGACGCTGAGGAGATCTGCGGCAACGCCCAGGACGACGACTGCGACTTCCTGGTGGATGACGAGGATCCCGAGCCCGGCGTGGGCGCGACCACCTGGTACATCGACTACGACGGCGACGGCTTCGGCAGCGACAACCCCGAGTACAACGACGTCGCCTGCGACCAGCCCTCCGGCTTCGTCGACAACGCCGATGACTGCAACGATCTGCGGGACGACGCCAACCCGGAGGCCCCCGAGGTCTGCGACGAGATCGACAACAACTGCGACGGCGCCATCGACGAGAACGCCGCCGTCGACGCCGAGACCTGGTACTACGACGGCGACGCCGACGGCTTCGGGGATCCCCTGATCCTGCAGTACGCCTGCGTCGAGCCCCCCAACTACCAGGCCGACAACTCCGACTGCGATGACTCGGACAGCGCGGTCAACCCCGACGCCCTGGAGCTCTGCTCCACCGAGGGCGTGGACGACGACTGCGACACCGTGGCCGACGAGGGCACCGCCGAGGACGCGGTCGAGTACTACCTCGACGGCGACAGCGACGGCTACGGCACCACCGGCACCACGATCTACGCCTGCAGCCTGCCCAGCGGCTACGCCGACGTCTCCGGTGACTGCGCCGACTCCGACGCCTCCCGCAACCCCGGCGAGATCGAGTACTGCGACGGCGTCGACAACAACTGCGACGGCGACACCGACGAGAGCACCGCCGCGGACGCCGACATCTGGTACGCCGACACCGACGGCGACGACTACGGCGATGTCTCCGTCACCGAGCCGGGCTGCAGCCAGCCGGTCAACTTCGTGGACGACGCCACCGACTGCGAAGACTCGGACAGCGAGATCAACCCCGGCGAGCCGGAGATCTGCAACGACGGCATCGACAACGACTGCGACACCACGTACGAGAACTGCGAGATCGACCTCGCGGACGCGGACACCGTGTTCCTCGGCGAGGCCCCCACGCACGGCGCGGGTAACTCCGTCTCCTACGCGGGCGACATCGACGGCGACGGGGTCGGCGAGATCCTGATCGCGGCCAACGGCGCCGAGTTCAGCGGCGACACCCTCGGCGCGGTCTACATGTTCTACGGACCGCTCTCCGCCAGCGGCGCCATCAGCCTCGCCACCGCCGACGCGGTCATCACCGGCGACGACAACGGCGACAAGATCGGCAAGACCGTCTCCGGCGGCTTCGACATCAACGGCGACGACCTGGACGACTTCATCCTCTCCACGGCCGCCCCCAGCGAGATCTGCGACACCAGCGGCTGCCTGTCCGCCGGCTCCGCGGAGTCCGGCGCCACCTACGTCTTCTACGACGCGCTGACGGGCACCCAGGACGTGACCGCGGCTGACGCGGCCTTCGTGGGCGAGGCCTCCTACGACCGGGCCGGCGTGTCCGCCATCATCGGCGACATGGACGGCACCGCCGGCGCGGAGATCGCCATCGGCGCCAACGCCAACGACGACGCCGGCAGCGCCGCGGGCATCATCTACGTGCTGACCGCGCCGGTCAGCGGCCTGAACAACCTGGACGACGCCGACGCCAAGATCACCGGCGAGTCCAGCGGCGACAAGGCCGGCCAGGACATCGTCAGCGGCGGTGACATCAACGGCGACGGCTTCGCCGACCTGCTGACCTCCACCGTCGACGCCTACTCCGGCGTCGGCGCGGCCTACGTGATCTACGGGCCCGTGTCCGGCACCTCCAGCCTCACCGACTCCGACGTCATCCTCACCGGCGTGTACTCCGGCGACGGCGCGGGCAACGCCATCGGCAGCGCCAGCGACGTCGACGGCGACGGCAACGACGACTTCCTCGTGGGCGCCCCCGGCGACGACGAGGGCGGCTCGGGCGCCGGCGCGGTCTACCTGGTGTACGGCCCCGGAACCACCGGCAACCTCACCACCGCCACCAGCAAGTTCATCGGTCCCAGCACCAACTGGGGCCTCGGCACCGGCGCTGACGGCGGCGGCGACGTGGACGGCGACGGCGCGCTCGATCTGCTGCTCTCCGCCTCCGGCGGCGGCGCCATCGACGAGGGCGAGGCCTACCTGTTCTTCGGCTCCATCGCCCCCGGCACCTACGACGTCGCCGACGCTGACGCCACCTTCGCGGGTGACGCCACCGGCGACGCGGTCGGCGGCTCGCTGGCGCTCACCGGCGACATCGACGGCAGCGGCAACGCCTCCATCCTCCTCGGCGCCAGCGGCGACGACGACGGCGGCACTGACGCAGGCGCGGCCTACCTCATCCTGGGTATCGGCCTCTAGTACCCCACGGGAGGGACAATGCGGTTCTTGTTCAGCCGGCTCGCGCCGGCGCTCCTGCCCGTGTGGCTGGTCGCTTGCAGCGGTGAAACGGTCGAATCCGGTGAGCAGCCAGCCGCCGGGGACGCCGTGGCGGAAGCCAACGCCGGGGAAGCCGCTGAGGCTGCCCCGGTAACGATCGCCAACGGAGACACCAACCGCTTCCTCCTCATCGGGGTGGACGGGATGGAGATCTCCGTCCTGGAGGAGATGTGGTCCCAGGGCAAGCTGCCCAACCTGAAGAAGCTCTGTGACGAGGGCATCTGCGGCAAGAACGTCGGGGAGTACAGCTCCTCGCCGATCATCTGGACCACCATCGCCACCGGCATGAAGTCCGAGAAGCACGGCATCGAGAGCTTCACGGTCAAGGGCGAGGACGGCAACCTGATGCCGGTCTCCTCGACGATGCGCAAGGTGCCCGCCATCTGGAACATGCTCTCCACCGTCGGTCGCAAGGTCGGCGTGCTGGGCTGGTGGGTGACCTGGCCGGCGGAGGAGATCAACGGGGCCATGCTCACCGCCCGGGCCTCCAAGCCCGACGTGGACAACCGGGTCCACCCCCCCGAGCTCCAGAAGTACTTCGACGAGGAGCTCCCCAAGACCGCCGCGGCCCAGGACCTCTTCAAGAGCTGCGCCCAGTTCGCGCCCAACGATGCCTGGGTGGGTCACTACGGCAAGGAGATGATGGACTCCGGTGACTACGACCTGGTGATGGCGTACTTCCGCTGCATCGACGTCGTCAGTCACCAGTACTGGGCCTTCTACCAGCCCGAGAAGTTCGACAACATCTCCAAGTCGGAGATCGAGAAGTGGGGGGACATCATCCCCGCCAACTACGAGGCCACCGACGCCATGGTCGGCGATCTCCTCGAGTCCGCCGGCGACGACGTCAACGTCATCCTCGCCAGCGATCACGGCTTCTTCGCCCAGAAGAAGGAGACCATCGTCGTCCGCGTGCTGATGGACCGGGTCTTCGCCTACCTGGGCTACTCCGAGCTGGTGAAGGACGAGCCCGACCTCTCCAAGTCCAAGGTCTACGCCTACAACTCCCGCCCCAAGCGCCGGATGCAGATCATCCGCTTCGCCAAGGCCGGGCGCGACCCGGGCGGCACGGTCACCGAGGCCCAGTTCGAGGACATCAAGACCCGCCTGAAGGCCGACCTGAAGAAGTTCAAGTACGAGTCCGGCAGCTCGGTGTTCATCCTGCGCGAGGCCAGCGAGTCCGAGGCCGAGCTCGGCGCGGACTTCTCCGTCCAGGTGCTGCGCGACCAGCCCAGCCAGACCCTCTACTACGACGGCGAGCCTGTCGAGAAGATGATCGGCGTGCTCACCCGCCAGTCCGGCAACCACGACAAGCCCATCCCGCCCGGCGTGTTCATGGCCCGCGGCCCCGACATCAACTCGAAGGCCCCCATCGAGGACTTCAGCATCGAGGACTTCACCCCCACGCTGCTCTACGGCATGGGCCTGCCCATCGCCGAGGACTTCGACGGCGAGGTGGTGCAGAGCGTCTACACGGACGCGTTCGTCGAGGACCACTCGAAGCAGACGATCGCCTCCTGGGGAACCCGCGATGGGACCGCCGCCTCCGCCTCCAACGCCGATGACGCCATGTTGGATGAGCTGCGCCAGCTGGGCTACATCGAGTAACTGACGCCGTGAGATAATGATGATGCTGTTCTTCGCCTTCGCCCTGACGATTGGCTGTGATGAGCCCGAGCAGGGCCGCTACGACTACAAGGCCCCCGTCTCCGGCTCCCCCAGCCAGGACGCCTCCCCCCCCGACGCGGAGGGTGACGAGCCCGCCGCGGAAGACGCGGCGGAGGGAGCCGACGCGGCGGACGCCGATGGCCCCAACGCCGGCGATGATGACCTGGATCTGCGGGAGAACTGGGTCGTATGGCCCGGGGCGCACCTGCAGTGGGTCTCCTTCGACGAGGGCACCACCAGCATCACGCGCGAGGGCGTCGACGAGAAGGACGCCAAGTCCCAGACCATGGTCTGCAACAAGCCCGGCGCCCCCGTCCAGGGCACCAGCGCCCGTATCGTCGGTCGCTGGAAGTACAACATCGAGGACGGCGTGGGTCGCATCTCCGCCCGGTACTACGCGGGCGACCAGCCGGTGAAGGAAGGCAGCAAGCGCCTCAGCACCGACCTCTCCATCGGCAAGGCCGGCGAGAAGGACTGGGTCGACGTCGACAAGTGGATCGACATCCCGGAGGGCACCGACAATGTGCGCTACTGCCTCGCCATGAAGGGCAGCGACGGCGCGGTGTGGTCGGACGATCTCCGCATCGAAGAGTGGAAGTAGCGGAGCCAGTTGGGTCAGCATAAGGTGCAGGGCCGCCACTCGAAGACGGACCCTATGCCTTCTGAACTCATCCTCTCGCTGAACGTCAACGGCGACGCCCGCAGGGTGCTCGCCGACGCCAACCGCTCCCTCCTCGACCTCCTGCGGGACGACCTGGGGCTCACCGGCAGCAAGCACGGCTGCGACGTGGGGGACTGCGGCGCCTGCACCGTCCTGGTGGACGGCGAGCCGCGCCTCTCCTGCATCACGCTCGCCGCCGACGCCGACGGCTGCGCGGTCACCACCATCGAGGGCATCGCCGACGCCGGCAGGCCCCACCCGGTGCAGACCGCCTTCGACGACCAGGTCGCCGCCCAGTGTGGGTACTGTACCCCCGGCTTCGTCGTGGCCCTGAAGCAGCTCTTCGACGAGAACCCGGCCGCGAGCGACGGCGAGATCCGCGACGTGCTGGGCTCCAACATCTGCCGGTGCACCGGCTACACCAAGATCCTCGCCGCCGCATTCCAGGCGCGCGACCAGCTCAATGGGGGGGACACCTCCCAAGGGGACGAGTAATGCCTGTCGTTGGAAAGCCCGGCGCCAAGATCGACGGCCTGGAGAAGATCACCGGCAGCGCGAAGTTCACCGATGACTTCACGCTCCCCGGGATGCTCCACGGCGCGTTCCTGCGCTCGCCCCACGCCCACGCGACCATCCTCTCGATCGACACCAGCGCCGCCGAGGCGACCCCCGGGGTGCACGCGGTGATGCTCGGCGTGGATCTGCCGAAGAAGTACGGGGTCATCCCCGTCGCGCAGGACGAGACCGCGCTCGCGATCGAGAAGGTGCGCTATGTCGGCGAGCCCATCGCCTGCGTCGCCGCGATCGACCGGGCGACGGCGCTGACCGCGGCTCGCAAGATCGTGGTCGAGTACGAGCAGCTCGAGCCCATCCTCTCCATCGAGGACGCGCTCGACAAGTCCAAGCCGCTCATCCACGAGCCGTCGAACCCCCTGCGCCGCAAGCGGGCCAGCAACTGCCTGCGCCGCGTCTTCCAGCGCTACGGCGACTCCAAGGCCGGCTTCGAGGACGCCGACATCGTGCTCGAAGAGGACTACGACTACCCGGGCTCCACCCACGTCCCCCTGGAGACCCAGACCGCCCTCGCCCACTACGAAGGCGGCAAGCTGACCCTCTGGTCCAGCACCCAGATCCCCCACTACCTGCACCGCATCCTCTCCAAGGTGCTGGGCATGCGCACCCAGGACGTGCGGGTCATCAAGCCCCACGTCGGCGCGGGCTACGGCGGTAAGTCCGACCCCTTCTGCAATGAGTTCTGCTCGGCGAAGCTCGCCCAGATGACCGGCCGTCCCGTGAAGATCATCATGGACCGGGAGGAGGTCTTCTACGCCCACCGGGGCCGGCACCGCACCAAGATGCGGCTCAAGATGGGCATCAAGCGCGACGGGACCATCACCGCCTGCGACTTCAAGGCCTGGGCCGAGGGCGGCGCCTACGCCTCCTACGGCGTCGTCACCGCCTACTACTTCGGCGTGTTCCTGCCCCTGCCCTACAAGCTGGACCACTGGCAGTTCGAGAGCATGCGGCTCTACACGAACCACCCGCCCTGCGGCCCCAAGCGCGGCCACGGCGCCATCCAGCCGCGCTTCGCCCTTGAGATGCACCTCGACAAGCTCGCCCGCGCCATCGACATGGACCCGGCCGAGCTGCGGCGCATGAACGCCGTCGAGCCCAACACCGAGACCTCCAACGGCCTGCGCATCACGTCGGTCGCCCTGGAGGAGTGCCTCGACAAGGTGATGGAGGCCAGCGGCTGGAAGGAGAAGCTCGGCAAGCTCCCCCCCAACCGGGGCATCGGCCTCGCCGCCAGCGCCTACATGTGCGGCGCCCTGCACCCCATCTACCAGACCGAGATGCCCCACTCCGCCGTGCAGATCCTCGCGGATCGCTCCGGGCGGGTCGCCATCTACGCGGGCACCGCCGACATCGGCCAGGGCTCCAACAACATGCTGGCCGCCTTCGTGGCCGACCGGCTGGGCATCGAGACCACCGACTGCATCGTGATGGAGGCCGACACGGCCTTCACCCCGGTGGACCTGGGCTCCTACTCGTCCCGGGTCACCTTCTTCGCGGGCAACGCCGCCGTCAACGGCGCCGAGAAGCTGCGGGAGATGATCATCGCGGCCGCCGCCGCGAAGCTCGACTGCTCGCCCGCCTCCCTGGAGCTGGACGGCGGCGAGGTCTTCCACACCAAGGACGCCGAGAAGCGGCTGACCTTCCCCCAGGCCCTCGTCCTGGCCGAGGAGAAGTTCGGCACCCTCTCCGTCGTGGGCCACTACAAGCCCCCAAAGATCGGCAACCGCTTCAAGCGGCAGTCCGTCGGTCCCTCCCCCGCCTACTCCTTCACCGCCCAGGTGGCCGAGGTGGAGGTGGACCCGGAGACCGGCTTCGTCACCATCGAGCGCATCTGGTGCGCCCACGACTGCGGCAAGGCGATCAACCCCACCATCGTCGAGGGGCAGATCGAGGGCAGCGTGTACATGGGCGTCGGCGAGGCGATGCTCGAGGAGCACGTCTTCCAGAAGGGCGCCCTGCACCGCAACCCCTCGCTGCTCGAGTACAAGATCCCCACGGTGCACGACACCCCCGACATCGTCTCCATCATCGTGGAGTCCAACGACAAGGAGGGGCCGATGGGCGCCAAGGAGGCCGGTGAGGGCCCCCAGCTCGCCACGGTCCCCGCCATCGCCAACGCCATCCACGACGCCTGCGGCGTCTGGCTCAACGAGGCGCCCTTCACGCCGGACAAGGTGCTGAAGGCGCTGGAGCGGAAGGCCCGCGCCGACCGCAAGGCTGCCAAATGAGCTCCATGCTTCCCCTGCCCTCCTTCGACCTGAAGCGGCCCGAGTCCGTCGACGCGGCGACCCGCGCCATGGCGGACAATGAGCACGCCCGGCTGATCGCCGGCGGCACCGACCTGCTGCCCTCGATGAAGTACGGGATCTTCAACGATCCCGTGCTGGTGTCGACCCGACGCATCGCCGGGTTCGCCGACATCACCGAGACCGACGGCGGCGGCCTGCGCATCGGCGCGGGCGCGACTCTGCGGAACGTGCGGCGGCACCCGCTGGTCGCCGAGCGCTACCCCGCGCTCGTGGACGCCTGCGCCACCATCGCCACCCCGACGATTCAGGCCATGGGCACCATCGGCGGCAACGTCATGCTCGACACCCGCTGCATCTGGTACAACCAGTCGACCTTCTGGCGGGGGGCCCTGAGCGGCTGCCTGAAGTGCGAGGGCACCCTCTGCCACGTCGCCCCCAAGGGCACGGGCTGCTACGCCGCCCACTCCGCCGACTCGGTCCCGGTGCTCACCCTGCTGGACGCCCGCGCGGAGCTCGTGAGCGTGCGCGGAGCCCGTCAGGTGCCGCTCTCGGAGCTCTACGACGTCGACGGGCGGACCTGGATCATGAAGGAGCGCGACGAGCTGCTCACGGCGATCCTGCTGCCCCCCGCGCCCGACGCGAGGATTCACCACCGCAAGCTCCGCGCCCGCGGCGCCATCGACTACCCCCTGCTGCTGACGGCCGTGCGCCTGGATCGCGGCGAGGGCGGCGTCACCGGCGGCCGGGTCATCGTCTCGGCGGTGGGCCCGAAGCCCATCGAGGTCGAGGGCGTCAGCGAGCTGCTGGCCGCCGGCGAGCGCGAGCGCGCCGCCGAGGTCGCCTACAAGCAGATCTTCCCGCTGGCGACCCACACCTGGTCCTCCACCTGGCGCAAGAAGATGATCCGCGTCGAGGTCCGGCGCGCGCTGGAGGCGATCTCCTGATGGGTATGCGAGTCTCCCCCGCCGACCTCGCGCGCTGGGCGTTCTGGGTGCCGTTCCGGGACGTGCTGGACGCGGAGAAGCCCCGGCAGCTCCAGCGGCTTTACCCGCTCTGGCGCCTGCAGCACGTGGCCGCCCGCGGACAGCGCGGCATGATGATCGACGAGTACGCCCGCTGCTTCCCCGGGGTCGACCCCGACGAGCTGGTGCGCGAGGCCTACCGCGTCGCCTTCCGGGTGCACTTCGAGGAGCTGCTGCTCGGCAAGCTCGATGAGCAGTCCTGGCGCAACTACATGCGCATCGAGGGCGTGGAGAACCTCGAGAAGGCCCTGAATCACGGCAAGGGCGCGGTCATCGCCTACCCCCACGCGGGCAACGTGATGATGATGATCGCCGCGCTGTCGTACAGCGGCTACCGCTACACCCAGTACGCCGCCCGCGGCCTCGCCCCGAAGGACGTCGCCGAGGCCAACCCGGAGGTCTTCGGGCACAACCGCCTGCGAGAGCAGGTGCGCGAGACCCGCGAGGCCAACGAGGACCGCCTGCCGGCGAGCTTCCTGACCCTGAACGAGCCCGTGCGGGAGCTGCTGCGGCGGCTCGGCCGCAACGAGCTCGTCGGCATCGCCTTCGACGGCCGCATCGGCAAGAAGTGGCGGGAGTACGACTGGCTCGGCCGCCGCGCCCTGCTGAACCCCGGCGCCTTCCGCATCGCCGCTAAGACCGGCGCCGCCCTGATGCCGGTGTTCAACTACTGCCCCAAGGGCGACGTCAACGTCTGCTCTATCGGCGAGCCCATCTGGGGCGACACCCCGAACGAGATCGCCCAGCAGTTCCTGGAGGTGTCCGGCGAGATGCTGCGCAAGCAGCCCGGCGCCTACGGCATCTGGCTCACCCACTGTCGGGCCCGCAAGCACGTGGACGACCACCCCTTCTTCGTCGACTACCCGTGAGCGATGTGCTCCGGGACCTCCTTCGGGTGGACCCGGCGCTGCCCGAGCAGGCGGACTTCGACGCGTGGTGGCCGCGCTGGCTCGCGGTCTGCGGCGCCCGCTCCGCGCCCATTGACCGCGCCATCGCCGCGGGCTTCGCCACGGATCGCGTCGCCTGGGCCTTCGCCGCCGGCTACCAGGCCGCCCTGCGCCGACTGGATCCCACCCTGAGCGACGGCGAGGTGGCCGCGCTGTGCGTCACCGAGAAGACCGGGCGCCCCCGGGACATCCTGACCGCCCTGACCCCGCAGCAGGCCTCCAAGGCCCCCAAGGACAGTGAGCACGGCTGGCGGCTGCGCGGGGACAAGCGCTTCGTCAGCCTCGCCGACCGGGCCACCGTGCTGCTGGTCGCCGCGCGGGCGGGCGAGGTCCACGGCCGCCCCGATCTGCGCCTCGTCCGGGTGCTGGCCTCCGATCCCGGGGTGACGATCACGGTGCACCCGCCCCTGCCCTTCACCCCGGAGGCCAACCACGGCTCGGTGGCCCTCGACGTGGTGCTGGACGCCGATCGCATCTACGCTGGCGACGGCTACGCCGCCTACGTGAAGCCCTTCCGCACCATCGAAGACCTGCACGTCACCGCCGCCATCACCGCGCACCTGCTGCGGCTGGGCCGCGCGCAGGCCTGGCCCGGGGCGCTGCTCGCTCGAGTCGTGGCTCAGCTGGAGCTGGCCCGCTCGCTGGCCGCCCGCCCGCCCGCCGATCCGATGCTGCACATCACGCTCGACGGCTACCTCTCACAGCTTCGCGCGCTGGTGCGCGATGTCGACGATCACTGGCCCGAGGACGACGTCAACGGCACACGCTGGCGGCGGGACACCCCCCTCCTCACCATCGCCGATGGGGTGCGTCGGCAGCGCTCGCTACGGGCCTGGGAAGCTTTTCCCTAATTTCCGGTGATCCATTGGGCGATGTGAACTCTATATAGGTACGAGTCCTTGAGACATTGGAGAGGTAAACCATGCGCCTCCTGACACTCGCAGTTCTACTGCTCGTCCCCGAATTCGCCAACGCAAGCCCCTGGTTCGATCAGAGCCAGGCCGAGCAGATGGTCGCTCAGGCAATGCCTGAGTACTACACCCACCTGAACGACGTCGCGAAGGCCAACCCCGACAAGTACCAGGACAAGCTCCATCAGGCGCTGGTCATGGTGGTCAACGCCGACGTCTACCCCGAGCTGGTGAGCCTCTGGAACCGCAAGTGGCAGACCGAGGCCCGCTTCCAGAAGCTCGTCACTGAGTGGAAGGACGTGAAGAGCCCGGCGGATCGCGACGCGATCCGCGCCGAGATGCTGGCGGTCGCCGAGCAGATGCAGGCGCTCTCCCTGGAGATCTTCCAGTTCAAGCTCGATCGCAGCCAGGAGCGGGTCGATCGCCTGCACCTTCAGATCGCCGACCTCGACATGAACGAGGACATGCTGGCGCTCGAGAAGGTGATGAACGCCCTCGACGAGTACTGAGCCCAGCACCGGGCCCAGCACCGAGCGGCGCTACTCGCTGACCGCGATGTCCCGTATCAGCAGATACGGGGCCTTCTGCGGGCTCGAGATCTCCAGCGAGACGTCGAGCATGCTCGCGAGGATGGGCCGCTGGAGCGACAGCACCGCGCGCTCGTCCTCGAACTGATCGGCCGTCAGGGTGAGCACCTCCAGCGCCTCGCCCTTTGACCAGAGCGTGAGCGTCACGGCGCCGCCGTCCTCTCCGCTGGCCATAGCCCCGCGCAGGATGAGCGAGCGACCGCCGCCCAGCAGCGAGCGCACGGCCTGGTTCGGCAGCGGATAGCGCTGGACGTCGCCGGGGTAGACCCACCAGCCGTACTCGTTGGAGCGCTTCGCGTTGCGGGCGACGGTGTAGTCGCGGCCGTTCCTCGCGGGGTTCGAGGCGTCCGTCGCGACGAAGCGGGCCTCGCCGTCGGCGATGCAGTAGCGGCCCTTGCTGAGCTTCTCCTCCAGCGGCGTGCAGTCGCTGGAGGGCCAGGGCAGCGGCTCGCCGTCCTCCAGCAGGACGAGCGGCGAGCAGAATACGCAGAGCGCCTTCTCGGCCACCGCGGCGTTCGTCAGGTCCGCCAGCTCCGTCAGCGGGGAGACCCCGAGCTTGCGCTGGCTCTCGACCTCGAGGGCGCGCAGCGCCAGGGGCCGGCCGCGCGTCAGGAAGTCATCCGACCAGCGGCCGGTGGCGAAGAGGGCCTGGGCCGGCGCGACCGCGGCCTCGTCGCCGACGACATCGACGAGCTCACCGCTGTCCTCGATCGCCAGCCGCCGCACCACCGCGAAGGGGCCGCCGGCGGGTGAGGTGATGACCACGCTCCAGGGGCCTGAGCCGCTGATGGGCTGCTCACCGCTCAGCCAGCGCCCCGCCGGCGCGAGCGCCAGGGTCGCCTCCGCCGCGGTGGCGCTGATCGTGCCCTCGCCGAAGGTGTGCACCGCGAGGTGCGCCGCGCCGCCCTCGGGGCGCTGATCGAAGTCGAAGCGCAGGGAGGTGCCGGGGTAGATCCACCAGCCCTCGTCCGCCAGCACCCGCACCGGGATGGCCTCGTCGAGGGTCAGGGTGTAGGTGTGGTCGCCCGAGGCCTCTTTGGCGATGCTGATCCCCGGGGCCCGGTGCAGGTAGGTGCCCGCGCCGCACTCGGCCTCGACCTCCTGCCAGCGCAGGCCGCGCTTCAGGGGCTCGCCGTCGCGGGTGACCACCAGCGGCGAGACCGCGCCCAGCCGCTCGTTGCGGAGGGTCTCCATGCTGATGGCGGCGTACTCGGGCGCGGCGGCGCGCAGCCCGCAGTCCGACTTGCGGGAGGGGGTCACCTCCAGGGCGCGGGGCCCCGGCGGGGTGCCCTCGCGGCTCACCTCGGGCTTCAGCACCAGCGGCGCGCGGGCGGCCGGCAGCGCGGCGTCCCCCATGAGCCCGATGTCGACGAGGGCCTCGCCCAGGGCGTCGGTGAAGATCGTCCGGCCCTCGCTGTTCAGGTGGGCCGTGTCCTTGAACTGAGTGCGCTTCAGGCCCAGGTCGTGCAGGTCGACCCAGCCCGCGCCGGCCTCGTTCAGGATGGCCAGCAGCTCGGCGGTCACCTCGGGCTCGGGGGCCGCGCCCTCGTTGAGCCCGGGGGAGATGGGGATCCAGACGAAGACGACGCGGCTGCCGTGCTCCTGGGCCAGGGCGACGATGTCCGGCACGAAGGAGTCCGCGGGCCCCACGGTGTCGGCGCGGGCGCGGGCGCCCTCGTCCTCCTCCTGGAGGACGGGAATGACCCGCTTGTGCAGCGACATGTCGACGTCGCCCTCGCCGCCGAAGACCTCGGCCATGGACTCCTCCGCCAGCGCCTCGCCGCGCTCCATGACGGGGCCCTCGCCGCCGAAGATGATGCCCACGGTCGCGTCCCGCACCTTCACCCGCGCCGCCTCCTGGGCGTCCGCCCGGCTCCCCTGCAGGCGCTGGAGGAACAGGCTGCCCTCGCTGTCCGTGCCGTACACCTTGGCGTTGATCACGGGCTCGTACTCGCCCATGTGCTCGATGAGGGACTCCTGGGCCTTCTCGGTCAGGTTGCCGGTCTGGAGCAGCATCTCCGGGGTCGTCACCACCACCACCGCGTGCGGGGTGTGCCCGTTGGCGAAGAGGCGGTTGTTGAGCATGGCGTACCAGTTGGCCGGCCGGGTGCCCGCCTCCCACATCACCGACATGCGGGGCCCGCCGAGCGCGGCCTTCAGCGCCTCCACGTCGACCCCCTCCCCCACCAGGGAGTTGCCGACCAGTACCAGCTCAGGCCGCTCCGCCGCGAGCCTGGCGTCCAGCTCGAGCGCCCGCTCGCTCAGCTCGAACGGGACGGGCTGCGCCAGCACAGAGACCGCGCCGCCGATGACCCCTGCTGGGAGGATCAACGCAGCCAAACCGTACAACCATCGTGAGCCCGCCATATCGCTGCTGTTAACCCCTCTCGAAGCGACCCGCGCTCCGCTCCGTCAAGATGACATCCGATAGACCATGAGCCCCCTTGCGAGGGTTTTCAGACCTGGAAGTAGATTCAGAACTGGAAGTAGATGAAGTCCTGGTTCGTCGTGCGTACCAGCAGCAGGATGCCCACCGCCCACAGGCTCCAGGCCGTCGTCTGGACCGGCAGGTACCACTCCTTCTCGCGGAGCTTCGGCAGGAGCGTGCGCTCCAGGATGGCCGCGATGACGAGGGGCGTGGAGTAGGCGACCACGATCCCGAACATCACCGCCGCCGCGACCCACTGCTCCCGCGTGCCCCCGAAGGGGTTCAGGGAGAAGAAGTGCACCAGCCGATCGATGTGGGTCTCCCGGAAGATGAGCCAGCCCACGTTGGTGAAGCCGAACATGATGACGATGGCCGCCCAGTCCCCCGGCGTCGACTTGCGGATGCGCTTGGGGATGTGCGGGGTGATGAGCTTGTAGCCGGTGATGATCACCGCGTGGAAGGCGCCCCACAGCACGAAGGTCCAGGCCGCGCCGTGCCAGAGCCCGCTCAGCAGCATGGCCCCGAAGGTCGCCTTCACCGTGCCCCAGAAGCCCCCCCGGGAGCCGCCGAAGGTGAAGTAGAGGTAGTCGCGGATCCAGGTGGAGAAGGAGACGTGCCAGCGCCGCCAGAAGTCCGAGGGGTTGCGGGCGAGGTAGGGCGACTTGAAGTTCTCGACCAGCTCAAAGCCCAGCATGCGCGAGGCGCCCCGGGCGATGTCGGTGTAGCCCGAGAAGTCCGCCAGGATCTGCACGGAGAAGCCGAGGGTCGCCGCCCAGATCATCGGCCCGCTGGGCTCGGAGGCGATGAAGATCTTGTCCACGTAGGGGGCGACCTGATCCGCCACGCAGACCTTCTTGAAGGCGCCCCAGAGGGCGAGGCCGAAGCCGCTTCGCAGGTTGTCCAGGCTGAAGACCCGGTCCTTCTCGACCTGGGGCAGCAGGCGGCTGGCGCGCTCGACTGGGCCGGCGACCAGCTGGGGGAAGAAGCTGACGAAGACGATGTAGTCGAGGAAGTTCTTCCGCGGCTCCAGGTGCCCCTTGTAGATGTCGATGGTGTAGGACATCGTCTGGAACGTGTAGAAGCTGATGCCCACGGGCAGGAAGATGCCGAGGGTGTGCAGGTTCGTGTCGAGGCCCAACGCGCCGAACGCCGCGATGAAGTTCTCGATGAAGAAGTCGCAGTACTTGAAGTACCCGAGCATGCCGAGGTTGCCGGACATGCTGATGAGCAGAAACTTCTTCTTGTGCTCCGGGTGCTTCGCCATGAGCTGACCCATGGTGTAGTCCAGCACCGCCGAGCCGTAGAGCAGGAACAGGAACCACTGGTGGATCCACCCGTAGAACACGGCGCTCGTGCCGACGAGCAGCAGGTTCTGCCAGGTCCGGTTCTGCCACAGCCAGTAGGCCGCGAAGACAATGGCGAAGAGCCAGAGGAACTCTATTTGGATGAAGGTCATGTGCGGTAGTGCCGGGTTCTCACGGGGCTATAGCAGAGGAGATCTCTCCTCCGGGATCTGATCACACGATCAGAGATTTCGCGCCGCCTCCAAGAGCGTAATGGCGTTGAAGTGTAGAAGCGGTGCGTCCTCTCCGGTAACGATCTCGACCGTTATCGGTCCGTCGGCGGGGCGCGGGGTGGAGCTGAGAGGGATTTACTGTTCCTTTCTGGTGTTACAGCCTGTCCCACTCGCCCCACGAGAGAATTCCGCTGGCCCGATCCATCACAACGCGCGCGCTCGCCCTCGGAATGGGGCTCCTCCTGGCCGGCGTGTTGGGTGAGGCGCTGTCTCGCCGCTCGCCCGCCCCGCCCCGCATCAACGTGGTCCAGCCGAACCCGGAGCTCGCCCTGCTCTCAGACGATGAGGGCTACGTCTACTGGCAACACACCGCCCCGGACCGCCGCAACCCATCCTGCGAGGGCAGCCCCAGCGTGGCGCTGTTCGGCAGCTCGATCACCTACGGCTCAGGCGTCGAGGCCGACGAGGCCTTCTCCGCGGGCCTCCAGCGTCTGCGCCCGGACTGGTGCGTGCACAACTACGGCGAGCCCGCCTTCGGCTACGAGGCCAAGCGCGCGACGGCCCGCGCCGCCCTCCCCACCCTGAAGCCAACCCTGGTGCTCTGGGAGATCTGGATCAACGACAACGCGCGCTACGTCCGCGTCGACGATCTGGTCTACGACCCGGCCGATCTCCTGCGCGACGACGCGGGCTACCCGATCTGGCTGCCGCTGCCGTCGGGCCTCCACCAGTGGCTCTTCCAGCGCTCCCGCTTCTACGCCTACGCCAGCATCGCCCGCGCCCCCGGCGGCTACACGGCGGGCCCGAGCGTCTGGAGCGAGTACGAGGACGGCGAGCTGGACGCGCTCAAGGCGTCCGTGGAGGCCGCCGGCGGCTCACTGGTGTTGTCTCTCTGGCCCCGACTGGATCGAACCTTCGAGGCGTCAGCGGCGTCGCCGCCGAGCGTGTATGCGGGGGTGGAGCGCTGGGCATCGGGGAGCGGGACGCCGGTCATTGATGTGGCGGTGTTGTTGGCTGGTGAGGATTTTGAGGGGTTGCGGGCGGATTCTTGCTGTCATTACAACCCGGCTGGGCATGGGGTTCTGGCTGAGCGGTTTTTGGTTGAGATTGAGCGGTTTTTGGAGTGATTTTGATTGGGGTGTCGGGGTCGGGGTCGGGGTCGGGGTCGGGGTCGGGGTCGGCTCGGTTTGACGGAGGTTGATGGGACTGTCGAGAGCGTTTTCGGCAGTCGCGGGCTCGTTGTTTGAGCGTCTCGTCGAGGCGCCGTCGTGCTGCCTGTTGGGTTGTTGGACTTCCCGATCCTCTTTGGTGGCGCGGTGCCCCTTGGGAGATTCGACGTGTGCTCGCTGCGCTAACGAATCCCCGGACGAGTCGTCAGCGTCAGGTCGACAAGGTCTGGTGGCCGGTGACGTGCAGCTTGCGTCACACACGCCCGAATCTCCCTGGTCGGGGCACTTCGCCGCAACGGTCCCAGTGCGCCCTCAGCTCGCAGGCAGACGACTGAACGTCTGGTAGCC
>Ga0316204_10004448_pt1 | contig 25094 bp, 23 predicted proteins | sample 6monrhotite_MG_2_FD_205661 | JGI IMG/M metagenome (GOLD analysis project Ga0316204, IMG submission 205661) | Microbial mat bacterial communities from mineral coupon in-situ incubated in ocean water Damariscotta River, Maine, United States -... | ecosystem: Environmental > Aquatic > Marine >... | reverse complement strand
ATGGCAACCAATCGGCTCGATACAAATTCACTCGACTCGTAAGAGTTAAAATAACTTATAGAATCAACGTGGTAACTTGTAACGATTTTCTCTTTGATTATCGTTATGTGCCATCAGACAAAATGTCTAACAACATCTGCAAGTACCCACACAGATTATTTATTTGATTTTGTTAAAGAACATAGTTGATGGTGCCAGACCACTCAACCGAGGCGCGCATTCTACTTACTTTAAAAAAAGAGTCAACACATATTTTCACTATTTGTTAAATCTTTTTTTTGCCGTTGCAGATACCGCAAACCGGGGCGCATTATATCGCCAACAATTGCAGATGCAAGCATTTATTTCAAGAAAATGAAAATAGTTTTCAAGTGGTTATTTTTTGTTCGCAGACTGGTTGAATTTTAATCTGTTTCTATCTCGCCATCCCAGTAAGATGACTAATCCAATGATATAGAAAATTGGCTCCATGAGATCAAGCTTCACCTGCCAAGCAAAGTGCCATACAGCCAGCATAGCAATGATGTAAGTTAGCTTGTGTAGTTTTTTCCAGCGCCGGCCTAGCCTTTTCATTGACCATTGATTAGAAGTAACTGCCAATGGCAACAATAACAGCCAAGCGATAAAACCAATACTTATATATGGCCGTCTAGTCAGCTCTGAAAAAATCGACTGCCAATCAAATGCCAGTATGTATTGTATATAGACCCACAGATGCAATGTCGCATAGAATGCCACGAACAAACCACACATCCGTCGCACAAGACTAAGTATAGGCCAGTTCAACCATTTAACTAGTGGTGATATTGAAAGGGTCAGCATCAGGCATATAAGCGCCCACTCACCAGTAGTTAGTAACAGTGTTTTATGTGGGTCAGGCCCCAAATCCTCAAGCATCACACCTAGGGCAAGATCAATAAAACCTAATGATAATGTCAGGAACAATATTGGTTTTAAAACAAAACGCAGAAACTGTCGCGACTTTCTTAGATTCATACTAGTAATGCTTACTCAGATCCATGCCACTGTATAGATGAGCGACCTGCTCCGCATAGCCATTAAATGGCAGTGTCTCGATACGCTCAATTCCCGATAGGCTTCCTGTGGTTAAACGGCGCTCATGAGCTTGGCTCCAGCGCGGATGAGACACATCTGGATTTACGTTGGCATAAAACCCATATTCTCTAGGAGCGGCAGCACGCCAGCTATTATTGGGTTGTCTAGAAGTAAAATGAATTCGAACGATTGATTTAATACCTTTAAAGCCATATTTCCAAGGTACGACCAAGCGTAATGGTGCACCATTTTGAGGCGGTAGTTCTTTACCATACATCCCAACAGCCATAAGCGTTAATGGGTTCATCGCTTCATCTAATCTTAAGCCTTCACGGTAAGGCCAGTCTAAAGATGTGAACGACCCACGTCGCTGGCCTGGAAATTGAGCCCTATCTTGTAACGTTTCAAAGACTACATATTTAGCATCCGACGTCGGTTCTAAGTGTTTTATTAGTTCAGCTAAAGGAAATCCCAACCAGGGTATAACCATTGACCAGGCTTCAACACAACGCATTCGATAAATGCGCTCTTCCAGTGGAAAACGAGAAAACCAATCCTCAAGGTTTATTGAACCCGCTTTTTTTACTTTACCACTGACTTTAACTGTCCATGGATCCGTTTTAAAATCTTGAGCTATCAATCTGGGCTCTTCTTTATCTAGACTGAACTCATAGAAGTTATTATAGCTAGTTGCGACAGATTCTGAGGTTTGTAGCTCATCAGTATCAAATTGAGCGTTTTGTTGAAAATCGAGGTTAGCAAGCGCCTTAAGTTTCAAGTCATCGCCAAACAGTCGATCCAAAATATCTGCTTTGGCTCCAGGCATAGAACCAACAGCACCAATCATACCCGCTGTGGTCAAATATTTAATCAACTGACGACGAGACATATAGGATGACTCACTCAGTATTTCACTTGTTTTGATATCGGATGGTTTTTTAATCAACATGAACAATCTCACAGTAGTTGTTTAGTACTATCTAAATAGAGTAGCCCTACTAGAGATATGTTACACCGAAAATGAAGATAATATGAATTTGATGAAGTAATCAGTAAATTACTTCATCAAATAAGAAAATATTGATTGGTTAGCTTAAATAACTAGCTATCAGCATTCTTTCTTTGGGTTGCGCGTTCTTCTCTAATCTTACGTAGTTGCACTAATGTAAAAACTGGACCAGATAAGGCATAAAGAACAAATACAGGAAATAATACCAGTGGTGGGTTAGAGGCCACCATTATAATAACCAATACCATGATTAGAATGGCAACAAATGGTACTTTACCCTTCCAATCTACATCTTTAAAGCTGTGATATCTAAAGTTACTGACCATTAACAGTGCCATGGCTGCTGTAGTCAGTGCTACTGGTATCGCTAAACCCTTTGCATCCCAGCCCATGACTTCACCAAACCAAACCATACCAACAAGAACAGCCGCTGCCGAAGGAATAGATAACCCTTGAAAATACTTTTTATCCACAGTCTCTGGCATGATATTAAATCGCGCTAGACGTAATGCACCGCAAACCACAAATGCGAATGAAGCTAACCAACCTAATTTACCAAGCTGGCTTAATTCAGCCCAGTTGTAAATGATTAAAGCTGGGGCAACGCCAAAAGAAACAATATCTGCAAGACTGTCATATTCCGCACCAAAATCACTCTCAGTTCCGGTCATTCTAGCGACACGTCCGTCAAAAGCATCCATTAACATTGCAACGAACAGTGCAAAACAAGCATCAGAATACCTACCAGACATCGATGCAACCATGCCGTAAAAACCACAAAATATACCAAAGGTAGTAAATAAATTGGGTAATAGGTATATGCCACGTCTTTTTTGTTTCTTAGTGTTCATCATTTATTATCATTAGTATTATTAACAGACTCTATTATCCTTTAATTTTGAAAGAAGAGCAAAACAAGCATTGATGTGATTAGATTTATTGACATGTACACTTAATATGTCAAACTATCATTATCTAATTTTATTGTAGTTTTCTTTTTTACATGAAAAAAACCCAACATAAACGTAAAGTACTTCTAGGTGTCCGTCAGGACGGTAGTAAGTTCAGGCCTAGTGACTGGGCTGAACGAATGTGTGGCACTCTAAGCACATTTCGTAACAGACGCATTTATTATTCGCCATTATTGCGCCCAGCTGTCAAAGACGGCATAAAATGCGTGATAGTTGATTCTCAATTACTCCAAAAACATCCGGATATTCATCGCCAAGTGTTTGAATTTGCTGAAACTAACTGCATTCCAGTCTTAGATGATAATTAGATGTGGAATAGTACTCATTATTCACTAATTATACTGCCGCAACCTACCTTTTAGTCTCATTTCAGGATATAGTTGGAACGATATTGACCATACTTTGAAAACACAATGGAGAACACAGTATGAAGTTCATTCTTCGCTTAGTATTAATTTCAGTCAGTCTAATTATCAGTATGCAGGTTTTGGCTGCTGAAAAATCATCCAAGGTCACATACCGTTGGAAGGATGATAATGGCATTGTGCAATACACTGAAAGACCTCCTGCTAATAGATCATATGAGAAAATCACTGTAACTACTGCTGGTGGTGAAGAGGTTGAACAGGTCTCTGCTGAACAGGCTACTCAAGCAGCTACTGACGGTGCAGTAAGCCCTGAAGACGAAGTAACAAAGGCCAATGAGAGAAACTGTAAGATTGCTCAACAAAATATGACCGTACTTAAGAACATCGCCAGAATCAGAGTAACCGAGAATGGCCAAGAACGTATTTTAACTCCAGAAGAAAAGAAAAAACGTGAGGAAGACACTCAAAAGCAAATAGATACTTTTTGTAAGTCGCCTGAATAACGTCTATTCTAATTTAAAAAGCCACCCTAGGGTGGCTTTTTTATTCGTTAATATTTAATACCAGTGCTAATTAAGAGCGCTAGTTAAAGCTAAGTTGTTCATCTGACCAGTCAACATTGATATTATCACCATCCAAATATTGCCCTGACAAAATAGCTTGAGCAAGTGGATTTTCAAGTCGCTGCTGTAATACTCGCTTCAGAGGTCTAGCACCAAATACAGGATCATAACCGGCATCTGCAATTGCTTCCATAGCTTTATCCGATACGCTGAAACCAAACCCTTTGTCATCCAAACGGTTACTTAACTCTTCAATTTGAATCTTAGCAATTTCTTTTAATTGCAATAATGTTAGCGGATGAAAAACAACCATATCATCAATACGGTTAATAAATTCAGGTCGAAAGTGTTGTGCCACAACATCAGTCGTAGCATCTTTCATTCGAATATACTTTTCAGCTTCATCGCCCTCTTCCATCGCAATGCTTTGGATTAAATCAGAACCCATATTAGAAGTCATGATTATGACCGTATTCTTAAAGTCCACGGTACGTCCCTGACCATCTGTTAGGCGTCCATCATCCAGTACCTGAAGTAATATATTAAATACATCAGGATGGGCCTTTTCTATTTCATCCAGTAGTATCACAGAATAAGGCTTTCTACGTACAAGTTCTGTGAGATATCCACCCTCTTCATAGCCAACGTAACCGGGCGGAGCTCCGATTAGCCTAGCTACAGAATGTTTCTCCATGAACTCTGACATATCAATGCGAACCAAAGCATCTTCTGTATCGAATAAAAAGTTAGCAAGCGCCTTGCATAATTCAGTTTTTCCCACACCAGTTGGACCAAGAAATAAGAATGAACCATTAGGTCGAGATGGATCGGACAAGCCAGCTCTAGATCGTCGGATGGCACTAGAAACAGAAATGACGGCTTCTTCTTGACCGACCACTGTCTGATGAAGTTTCTGCTCCATCTTCAGTAGCTTATCTCGTTCAGCACCAAGCATCTTAGCGACCGGGATCCCAGTTGCTCTAGACATAACCTCAGCTACTTCAACATCAGTAACCTTGTTTCTCAGTAACTTCATCTCTCTCATCTCTACTTCAGATGCTTTCTTTAACTGTTTTTCTAATTCAGGAATTCGACCATACTCTAATTCTGACATTCGTCCTAAGTCTCCTGCACGCCGTGCAGTTTCTGAATCTAGTCGTGCTCTTTCAAGTTCTTCTTTTATTGATTGCGTCCCTTGCAGCGCGACTTTCTCAGCTGTCCAAATGTCATCTAGTTCAGCATACTTACTTTGTAATGACTGAATCTCATCATGTAAATTCTTCTGTCGTTGTTTCGAGGCAGCATCAGATTCCTTTTTAACCGCTTCTTCTTCAATTTTCAGCTGTATTAAACGCCGTTCTAATTGGTCGAGCTCTTCTGGCTTAGAATCTATTTCCATTCTTATTCGGCTGGCAGACTCATCAATTAAATCAATAGCCTTATCCGGTAATTGCCTATCGCTAATATAGCGATGAGATAAGGTTGCAGCAGAAACAATTGCTGGGTCAGTAATTTCTACACCATGATGAATTTCATAGCGCTCTTTTAAGCCCCTTAAAATAGCGATGGTATCTTCAACACTTGGCTCATCTACCAATACTTTTTGGAAACGCCTTTCAAGGGCCGCATCTTTTTCAACATACTTTCGATATTCATCAAGCGTTGTTGCTCCGACACAATGTAACTCACCTCGTGCCAGTGCAGGTTTAAGCATATTTCCGGCATCCAAAGAGCCTTCAGACTTACCAGCACCTACCATGGTATGTAGTTCATCTATAAATAATATTATTTGTCCTTCTTGTTTCGAGAGATCACTAAGAACAGCCTTTAGACGTTCTTCAAACTCTCCGCGATATTTTGCTCCAGCGATTAGGGAGCCAAGGTCCAAAGACAATAAGCGTTTATTCTTTAAGCCTTCTGGTACTTCTTGATTAATAATTCGTTGTGCCAGGCCTTCAATTATGGCGGTCTTACCGACACCAGGTTCACCAATCAGTACGGGATTGTTTTTCGTTCTACGTTGCAATACTTGAATTGTTCGCCTTATTTCAGCATCCCTACCGATGACAGGATCTAGCTTTCCTTGTTCAGCCCTTTCAGTCAGATCAATGGTGTATTTTTCGAGTGCCTGACGTTGATCTTCAGCATTTTCGCTGTTAACCGATTCACCACCACGTACAGATTCTATGGCTGTAGTGATACTGTCTTCAGTAGCACCTAGAGCACGTAATAGCTCACCGAGTGAACCTTTGTCTAGGCAAGCGGCAAGAATAAACATTTCACTTGCTATATATTGATCTTTTCGTTTCTGTGCAAGCTTGTCACAACGATTCAATATACGTCCTAACTCGCTAGAAATGTGCACTTCATCGCTACCCTGAACCTGTGCTAACTGGTCCAGCTTGGTGGCTAATTGTGAACGTAGACTATTGATGTTTATATTGGCTTGGCTTAATAGCAAACCAATACTTCCGCCTTCCTGATTAAGCAGGGCGTTCATTAGATGGATGGGTTCGATAAACTGATGGTCACGGCCTAAAGCAAGTGACTGAGCATCAGCGATTGCCAGTTGAAATTTACTGGTTAGTTTGTCCATTCTCATGATTTCTACCTCTTCATGATTCTTTTAAAAGCTGTCTGCAAAAACCCCTAAGGCGAAATTACAAACCCTCGTCAATAACAGTGAATAGACTGTCGTTATTGTTCTTTATGGGGTTGTTCGGGTAATTTTTCAATGGCAGGAATTCGCCCAAGCAATAGGTCGCCTAGTTGTTGCTTAGCATCTGGACGTTTACTAAAGCCTTTCTCAAGTTTAGGAAATACTTGCAGTTTTACATTGCCACGCAGAAATAGAGGTGAAAAGGAGCTTCCGGGTCTTCTAATGCCGGTGAGTCGAGTTGGAATAATTTCAGCATCCGTTAAATCAGAAAGACGAAAAACGCCCGCTTTAATAGTACGGTGTCCCCAATCATCTGCATGTATACCGCCATGAGGATATAGTGCAATGGCTTCGCCGTTCTTTAATGCCTTTATAGCTGCTCTAAAGGCAATTTCCGGACGACCAGTACGCTCGACAGGAATACAGCCAACTCCTTTATACAAACGATGAAGGATTGGTCTATCATATTCCTCTTTAGCGATAAGATATCTTAATGGTCTTTTACAAGCAGTAAGTTTTATCAGTGGATCGAGACCAGTAATATGATTACAAACAACCAGCACCCCACCCTCTTTAGGTAACTCCAATGGATCGGCCTGAAGTCGTTGAAATGAACGACAATATAGCCGCATCAATCCATCAATTACATTAATACTTGGCGAACCCCAGTCAATTTCATTAGCCGTTTTGCCTTTTTTAATGAGCCATAAAATGAGAATAACAAAGCCAATAACTACCAGCATGAATACATCCATCTAAAGTTCGTCCATCCATATTATTGTTGCCTGTCTACCTGTCGTACCATCACGTCGGTAGGAATAAAATCGTTGACTGTCAGAATAGGTACAGTAGTCACCTCCCTTGATTGATTGAATGCCGATTTTTTGTAATCGCATCCGAGCAAGCGCGTAAATATCAGCGAGGTACTTATCTGTTCCAATAATCGCTGTAAAACAACTTTCTGAAGCACTATTCACATCCATGAACTGCTCTCGAACTTCTGGTCCAACTTCAAATACGTCGGGACCAATAGCCGGGCCTAACCAGACCTTCATCTGTTCTGGAAAATCAGTCATCGCATCTAAAGTATTTTCAATAACACCGTCCAGTAAACCGCGCCATCCAGCATGTACTGCAGCGACCTTTTGCTCTTCAGGATGATAAAATAGTAACGGTAAACAATCTGCAGTAAGTACTGCACAAACGGTACTCTTTTGTTCTGTCCAAGCAGCGTCAGCATCAACAGATTCAACTTTATCGCTGAGCTCAATGACGTCTGTACTATGGGTTTGATTCAGCCAATGCGGAGCATCAGGTAGAAGCCATTCTCTTTCTAACAGCTTACGATTTCGCTGTACTGACTCAGAATGATCGCCGACATGATGTGCTAAATTGAATGACTTAAATGGTGCACTACTTACACCACCGATACGTGTGGTGCTCAAGGCCCTAACATGAACAGGCACATCCCAATTAGGCAGAATAATGTTCAACTTATGAAAGGTCATTAACTGACTCCTGCTCTACAATAGATATGAGGTTTTGAAAATCCTCAGGCAGTTCAACTTGCCAGGACATTAACGCGCCACTGACCGGATGTGTCAGCTCTAATGTACGGGCGTGAAGTGCTTGCCTATTAAATGCTTTTAAAGCACCTTCTAACCGCTCACTGCAACCTTTCGGTTTTCTAAACCGTCCTAAATACTGTGGGTCGCCTACCAATGGGTGTTTCAGCCAACTCATATGAACTCTGATTTGATGTGTTCTACCAGTTTCTAACTTGACGTCTAGTAAGGTAAAATCACGAAACTTTTTATTCACACGATAATGAGTTATAGCCGTTCTACCATTGGCAACTACAGCCATTAATTTGCGGTTAATTGGATGTCTCGCTATAGGCTGATCAACAGTGGCGCCAGAAATAATAGGTCCATATACAAGGCAAACATAATGCCGCCCCACTGTCCGCTGCTTCAATTGTTCTACAAGATGGGCGTGGGCAATTAATGTCTTAGCCACAACTAATAAACCGGTCGTGTCTTTATCAAGACGATGCACAATTCCAGCACGAGGAATGAGTTCCAATTCGGGCAGGTGATGAAGTAATCCATTAACCAAAGTTCCCTGGTAATTACCCGCGGCCGGATGCACAACCATATTGGCTGGTTTATTTACTACTAGGATTGATTCATCTTCATAGACTATGTCTATAGGAATCGCTTCAGCATGCCATTTATTCTCTACGGCCAATTCACCATTAACAACACAGTCCTCACCACCGAAGACTTTTTGCTTGGGTGAAGTAACAACAACACCATCTAAAGTTACGAAACCGCTTTTCAACCATTTTTGTAATCTACTGCGGGAATATTCAGAAAAACTCCGCGCCATTGCCTGATCTAGCCGCTCTGTAGCTGATTCTAATTCTAATTTAGCTTGTAATTGAACCTTATTCATATTCTTACAACTTATTTATTCATGGAACTATACTGGCATTTCAGTGTCATGTAGAATGGCCACAATTAATTTTAACAAGAAATGAACCAAAACTCGTATGAAGTTTTATAATATTACTGCTATTTTGCTTACTCTTCTAATGGTTGGATGCTCATCTAACTCATCTGATGAGAAATTTGAAACCTTTCCTGAGCTAGATGCAAGGGAATTATATGATTCTGCCCAAAATTCTTTAAAAGAAAATAACTTTGCTGGTGCGATTAGACGTCTAGAAGCACTTGATCTTCGTTATCCCTTTGGCGCTTATTCACAACAGTCTCAGCTTGACCTTGTTTATGCTTATTATAAAAAGGGTGACACTGAGAATGCACTATCCAGTGCGGATCGATTTATTCGTCAGAACCCAAGACATCCGAATGTAGATTACGTTTACTATATGAAAGGTTTGGTCAAATTCAATAATGATGTGGGGTTTTTCCAAGATATGTTCTCAGCGGGATTGTCACAAAGAGATGCTTCTAGCGCTCGAGAAGCTTTTGAGAGTTTTTCAGAACTTATGAGAAGATTCCCAGAAAGCAAATATGCTAACGATTCGAGACAACGTATGATATATCTTCGAAATCGATTAGCAGAATACGAAGTGCATGTGGCAAAGTTTTATATGACCAGAGAAGCCTATCTTGCAGCAGCTAACAGAGCTAAATATGTTGTAGAACACTTCCCTAAATCACCTTCCGTTGAAGATGCTTTAATGATAATGGTCACAGCATATGAATTACTTGAATTGAATGATTTAGCAGCTCAAGCTAAACAGGTGTTACAGCACAATTACCCAAACAGCACAAACTCTTGATAGTCAACGAACAGGTTTAAATGGCCTGTTCGTTTTCCTCACCGGTTCTAATTCGAATCACCCTTTCAACACTAGAAACAAATATTTTACCATCACCGATCTTACCAGTTTTTGCTGCTTCAACAATTTTCTCAATACATTCTTCAACGATAGCATCTTGAATGACGATTTCTATCTTAACCTTAGGTAGAAAATCCACCATGTATTCGGCACCACGATACAGTTCGGTGTGGCCTTTCTGTCGACCGAAGCCTTTCACTTCCGTAACGGTCATACCGGTTATACCAATTTCTGAGAGTGCTTCACGCACATCATCTAGCTTAAAGGGTTTAATAATAGCCTGTATTTTTTTCATTTTAGATAATCCGCTGATACTTCCTGATAGTATTGTAATTGTAGCACTAAATACCCAAGTAGATTATGTAAAAATATCAACATTCTTCATCAATATTTGATAACAAATACTGATCTTAATGACTTAATGACGTATATTCTGAACATAATCAAAGTCTGGAATAATAAATGCAAAAACCTGCTGACTTAATCAAGGTTGAGTTCCAAGAATATCTGTGGCGAGCACTACAGGTTTTTAATATTTATCGCCTTGTTCTCACTATCGCCTTAATCATGCTCCATCAGCTCAGTGATTTTCCCAAAATGATTGGTCAGGCGCACCCAAGCCTTTACCTTTGGGTGATCAGCCTATACTTTTTATTTGCGTTAGTAGTTATTCTTCTATTAATCATACGCAAACCAGGCTATAAAACCTCTGTCATTATGCAATTATGTTTGGATATTGCTGCCGTTGTGGCCATTATCTATTCATCGGGCGGTGTAAATAATGGCCTGGGCGTTCTATTGGCCGTATCGGTTGGTGTTTCTAGTTTACTCATCGGCAGCAGAAGAGCACTGGCTGTTCCTACCGTTGCTACCTTAGCCTTACTATCAGAAACTCTTTTCGCTCAGTATTTCGATGGCAGACCACTCGAACTCACATCTATAGGGTTTCTTGCCGCCTCTATTTTTATTATCGCCTTTCTAAGTTTAACACTAGCCAAAAGACTGCATTATTCTGAAATGCGAGCAATTGAGTCAAAGGCCGATCTCGAATCAATGCAGGCAGTAAACCAAGACATTATTCAAACCATGAAATCTGGGGTTTTAGTAATAGATGACAAGCTTAACATTCAACTAATGAATGATGCTGCCTGGAAAGAAATTGGCATGCCATCAAGTCCCCAAGGACAGCCATTAAAAATGGTTTGCCGTCAAATCTATTTAGCCTGCAAGCAATGGTTATCTAACGCGCGTGACGAAGCCATGTTAGTACATTTACCCGCACGTAATGTAGAACTGCAACTTAGCTTTCGTAAGCTTGGAGAAGAGCAACATAATTTGATACTGATTTTTTTAGAGGATACAACCAAATTAACCCAGCAAGCACAACAGCTCAAACTATCCTCACTAGGGCGATTAACAGCAAGTATCGCCCACGAAATCAGAAACCCTCTAGGAGCAATTAGTCATGCAGCTCAGTTGCTTCAAGAATCAGAACAGATGGTTTCGGCTGATAGAGATCTATGTACAATGATTACACGACATTCTAAGCGAATGAATAACATCATTGAAAACGTTTTAAACCTATCCCAACATAGGCCTCCGCAGCAAGAAGAAATACTATTAATAAATACCATAGAACAAATATCCACTGAGCTTATTGAACATAATGAACCAAAACCAGCAATAGACATAAATATTGAGCCAGCGAGTATTTCAGTTTTGTTCGACCGCAGTCAATTAATACAGATTATCAACAACCTAGTAGAAAATGGTTTAAGGTATTCATTAAATCAGACCGGTAAAGCCACCATCAAAATTAGTGGTGGTTTAGAGTACCCTTCTGCAAATGCTTATTTAGATATTATTGATATGGGGCCTGGAATTGATGATGCGGACAAAGATAAAATATTCGAACCTTTTTATACTACCTCTGAACAAGGTACAGGATTAGGTTTATATCTTGCTCGGGAACTATGTGAGTCAAATGGTGCTAGACTAAGTTACATGCCAGTGCCGAATTCACCGGGCAGTTGTTTTAGAATTCAATTTGGGTAATGATTAAAACATGACATCAAAAGCGCTACTTATTGACGACGAACCAGATATTCTTTCTTTGTTATCAATGACATTACAACGGATGAGTATCGAAACAGATTTGGCCGCCAATGTCACTGAAGCTAAATTAAAGTTATCTTCGAACAACTATGACTTCTGTCTATCAGATATGCGCCTACCAGATGGTGATGGAATGGAAGTTGTACAATTCATTCAAGAAAACTCTCCTAATACACCAGTTGCCATTATCACGGCTCATGGAAATATGGAAATGGGAATTGAGGCGATGAAACTCGGTGCCTTTGATTTTGTTTCTAAACCGGTTGATTTATCTAGACTTAGAACATTAGTCACCTCTGCATTAAAACAGAAAGAAGATAATGAGCAACAGGATGAGCAAGATGAACATCTAGAGAATAAGCAGCTGATTGGCTCCAGTAATGCCATGAAGCAACTTAGGAACACCATAACTAAACTGTCCAAGAGTCAGGCTCCAGTGTATATCTCTGGTGAATCGGGTTCAGGCAAAGAACTTGTGGCACAGATGATTCACAGCCTTGGCGGTCGACATCAAGGTCCATTTATTCCCGTTAACTGTAGTGCCATCCCCAAAGAGTTAATGGAAAGTGAATTTTTTGGCCATAAAAAAGGCAGTTTTACTGGCGCTGTTTCAGATAAAAAAGGCTTATTTGTCGCTGCTGATGGCGGTACATTATTCCTCGATGAAGTAGCTGATCTACCTATGGATATGCAAGTTAAGTTATTACGTGCAATTCAAGAAAGAGCAATTCGCGCCGTTGGTTCTGAGTCCGAACAATCAGTCAACGTTCGGATTCTCAGTGCAACCCATAAGAATCTAGTCGAATTGGTTACCGCAGGTGACTTTAGACAGGACCTGTACTATCGAATTAATGTCATCGAACTTACTGTTCCATCCCTAAGAGAACGTTCTGAAGATATTCCACAGTTAGTTGATTTCTTAATGAATAAAATACATCCGGATAATGAGCCTTGCAAATTATCTACTGATGCGATGATAAAACTACAGTCATATCATTTTCCAGGTAATGTACGAGAGCTAGAAAATATACTAGAAAGGGCAATAACACTCTGCACCACCGATAATATCAATGATAACGATATTCATCTTCCCACACTCGAACAACCCATACCAACAACTGATGCTCAATCAATTCAGGTTGAAATGCCAAGAGGTAATCAACCGCTTGATGAGTACTTAGAAGAAATAGAGCGAGTCACCATTGAAAATGCACTTGAGGAATGTCGTTGGAATAAGACTGCCGCAGCAAAGAAATTGGGCATTAGCTTTAGAGCATTACGTTATAAATTACAAAAACTGAATATAGAATAATCTAACTCTATTTTAGCAACAATGGCTCATTCAAGTTTAGTCTATTGCTGACAATTAATGCTGATACTAACCACTAGTCCAATCCTTTAGCTTTTGTAACACTGTTATTTTTATCAGTACAAGGATGTACTATGAATATCAGTCTGAAACCATCTGGATTTACCCTAGTCGAACTCTATATAGTATTAGCTATTGCCTCAGTATTAGCCATTGCCCTAGCACCGTCAATGCAAAATTTCATTTCTAACAACCGTATAAGCACTCATTTAAATAAACTCATCAAAGCCATTCACTTTTCACGAGAATCTGCTATTCACTTAAACAGAACTGTAACGCTTTGTCGTTCTTCTGATGGGATTAGCTGCTCCGGTGAATGGCGCCAAGGCATGATAGCTTTTACTGATTACAATAAAGATCTAAAACTAAGCGAAGGTGAAAAATTACTTCATCGATTTGAGCCATTCCCTGAAGATGATCATGTCTATTGGCGAGCATTTAGAAATCGTCAGTATTTAAAAATGACTCCAATGGGCAATACAGCTTACCAAAATGGCACCTTTACTTATTGCCCCAAGGAAGGAATTAAATATGCTAAAGGAATTATATTAAATGCTGCTGGACGTATTAAGCTTACTACTGATGGAAATAAAGATGGTATAGATGAAGGTGCTAATAAAAAACCACTGAGATGTTGATATCAACATCTCAGTGTGTTCATTCAGTAAGTCATATACTGTAGTCTAGAATGCCATACCTTTAAGAATCTGCTGAGCATTATAATCGGACAGTTGGCCTTCGGGGAAAGCAACACACTGTAGAATAGTGCTAGAGATCGCGTTCTTAGTTGCAGCCTTTGTTACAGCATTTCGCTTTAATGAAGCTAATTCTGCTTCCTCTGTGCTATTGGCCTGGATCATTACAATTCCGTGTTCATTATCGACAGTTATCACATGGCAGGCATATACATGCTTAGGCATAACAGCAGACACTGATGAGACCACAAGCATCAAAACTATTGCTGACCCCATTTTAATAAAATTTTTCATACTAATTTCTCCTTATCTAGACCAGCAATCAGCTGCATGTGAGCCTGTCGCTGTTTTAGCGCCACTTGATGTAAGTGTAAATGATGTACATCTAGCATCATCAGCCTGAGGTGATGTCCCTAACGGTGTTGCTGTCATAGAGTAGCACCTATTTATAGGGCAATTTGCAGTAGCTGCATTCACAGTAATGTTATAGTGACCTTCAGTTGTTGGGTTTGTCATTCCTAAATTTGCAATGTTTGTTGTATAGCTATTTCTATCCAACATCAATTGTTCCTGTCGGTTAGAAGCATCCATCAACGCAGACATAGCGTCTGAGCGTCGGCCTTTATTTACATAATCTGTATATGAAGGCAATGCAATAGCCATTAATACGCCAACCAATATCACTACAATCATTAGTTCGATCATGGTAAAACCAAGCTGGTTTCTCTGTCCAAGAGTACAGTTATTATAAATTTTCATTTAGGTTTCCTCTTTATACCAATACACACCATAGGGTTGTGGCAATTGAGCACCAGTATCCAGTGGATTACCACTTAACATACCACCACCCGATGGGAACAGTAATCTAATTTTCTTATCACTGCCAAAGTGCGGTGCAGGAGTATCAGGAATCAATGTACCTAGATCAATACTTCTATCCAATACACCATCATTATTAAAATCTCTCTTTGCTGAAGCATTTTGAATATTTACTTGATAGAGACGACCTTTTCCAGCTTGAGGAGTACAAGATAATTGGCCTCCAGAATTAGGAGAGAACGTAGTAAAGAATACACTACCGTACAGTGAAATAGCTCGGGCTAATGATTTTTCGCCACTCGCGCCTAGATTAAGCAACCAGCCATGCGCATTCTGTAATGCAAGTTCAGCTGCTACCTGCTCTGTTGTTGTTCCAACTTGAATCAAATTAGCTGTCGCATCGTACAAGCTGGATGTACTAAAGGGTAAGTGACAACGGAAATCAACAGGAATATCTGGATCACTCAGTGCCGTTGAACATTCTGAAGGTGTTTGTGGAACAGTATCATACAGACCTAACTGCTTATCCCTAAACATATAAAACTGATTATCAACATCCAAAGCATTGGGATTAGTTCTATCACCTGTACCGATTAAAACTGCATCATAATTTACATTTGTAACAATTTTACACACATCATCCTTCGGTGCAGGATAAAATTCAGTACAGATTTTTTGCTTTGTTCGTACAACATCAGGAGCACTAAAGAAACGCCGATCCGAAGCGATAGTACCACCATTAACCGCCGCCATTTTTGTCAAATACCAAGTATCTTGTGCTGAAGTAGGCAGTGCTTCACCCGGCATATCCACACGCCATAGATTGCCGCCAGTATCACCAAAGTATAGGCGATCAGTCAAAGTATCACCATTTGCATCAACCAGTGTTATGTTAGAAGGAATAGAATGCTGCAAAGCAGTTGCTTGCATATTTGTGCCAGAATTTACTGCTGGAGTTATACTCCAAACTAAAGCACCAGTAAAAGCATCAACAACGTAAACACCACGCCCCATTGAATCAGCACTAGCAAGACCAACTCCATCTTTATTAGTATCGTAACCTGCTCCGAATACTAGTACTGGCTTAGCCACCTCTGGTGTAGAACCATCAGAATCATGGTCGTATTTATAGCCTGGAATCTTGGTTACAATAGGCACTGACCATGTTTGGCCTAATTCAGCAAAAGCACCTGAACCACCCTCTATCTGCCATAGGTAGGAAGGAGCATCAGGATTAGAAATGTCTAAAGCATATAGGTTACGTCCACCCCGACGCAGACCGAAAAATATCAAAGCTTTATCGTTACTATTTGCATCAATGGTACCGTCTCCACCATCACTGGTATAAATAGAAGCAGGCGCATCGATACCATAAACGTGTTGAGTAGATGCTACATTGGCTCTCCTCTTGCCTAATACTTCTGATAATTCTTTTGGAAAAAATGCCCAGTTCTCAGCACCCGTATCAACATCAAACATATGCAAGAATCCACCGTTGGTTCCAACAACTAGGCGTTGATCAGGGTTAACCTTAGAGTGACTACCAAGAGCACCATAGTTAATAACTACCGGTCTACTGTGGAGCATGTCAGATAATATCCAAGGCTGTGCATCATCTCTAGCACTATCTTCATCTAAATCATCAACATCGTAACCAAGTCCCCAATAAATCATATTGGTTAGTTCAGCCTGATCATCAACACCAAATAGGTCAAATAACTCAGTGTCAGTCGAAACACCCATACTTGATGCAGTGACATTTGCAGGTGTTAATGCTTTTAATGCATTTGACAGACCAATATTTGAAAATACTTTACGCGTTGAAGGGTCTCTAGCGGCTAAAATTGCACCAACACCACCCTCAGCAACCTTATCACCATCCGTGGTTGTACTCCAAACCGTCTGTGCATCATCAGAGATCCGCCCAGTAGTATCATTAAAAGCAGGATTATTATTGGCATCCTTAAGTACTGCAATACCACTCTCTATTACCAGATTTAAGCGTTTTATGTTGCCTTTCCAGTTGACTCTATCCGTTGGTTCAAACATCGCAAAAAACACTTCATTTCTACTTTCTGTTCTACTGAAAGTATCCACAGCAACAGCAGGTGAAGTAAAGGATTCATTGGTACCTAGAATTTCTGTAATTGCAGATTGGAATGCTTCGGCAAGACCTGTTGCAGAGTCAGCAGTATAGTATTCACCCTTACCTTTACTGGCTGTATCTTTCAATAACACCTGATCAGTTGCAAAACCGATGGTATAGGTGATGGCAAATTGGTCGCCATTTATAGGGTTATTATCTAAATCTGTATTTGCCATATATTCAGCAATTTCTGGCAGACAGTTCTTAACCATGTTGCCACTATAATCTCGATAATTATTACAGGTTTTACCTGTCAATGTCTCGATTGTAGTATTTCTAGCCGTATCTTGTGATGGCTCACCATCGGTCATAATTATTACATAAGTATAAGCACAATCTGAGGCTGGAGAATCATAGATCTTACTGGTTAATGATGTTTCAGCTAAGAGGTCACGTCCAGTTTCATTATCACCATAATCAACACTAAGTCCAGATAGATAACGGTAGGCCTCGTAGGTTGTTTCACATAATGGAGTCCAGCCACCAGAGTTTAGGTCAGTAATATCATCCTGAAGCGCATTTCTTTGTAAAATAGTAGAGTTTTCAATAATACGTTTTCGAACCTGACCACCCTCTGAATAATTAAACTTAACTAAACCAAAGTCAATGGCTGGATTAGCATCAATAATGGTCTTGATGGTTTCCTGAGCAATATCCATTCGACTACGCGTTGTAGTACCAACACTATTAGCCCAATTAACATAATTACCGGTATAGAGTGTATCGGTATTCCAAGCTATGGTTTTTTTTGTTGAACAATACCAAAAGCTTATATCACCACCACCTTCACAGGGGTAGCCATCAGGTTGTCCAGGGCCATTGCTCGGATTATTGTTAATTAAATCTGCTTCACAATCGACATGAGAGGTTCCTCTCGTATAATCACTATCATTTAAATCTCTCCAGCGATTATCGGTTGAGGTGCTTGCTCGTTGAATCTTGCTTGTAAAGGTTCCCACTGTTGCAAGTGCAGTATAGGATTCAGCACAGCGATTAACACTAATAGGAAAATATTCTGAAGAGTCATTAGTCGCAAAATATATTCGATTAGTTTCCCGATTACCATCATAAACTGTGTCTGGATCATAGGCTGGTGGCTGAACAGTAACATTAGTCCCCATACTTCCCGAATCATCAAAGACAATTAACACTTTAGGACGACCTGTTGAAGTAGATGCCGCCGTTGCTTGATAAATTTCAGTATCCTCTGCTGTCGGTTGTTGTACCCAGCTAAATGCCAGCACCAATACCGTTAGAAATTTAAATAGGTTTTTAAAGCGATTCATAATTAACTCCTTCACTCGTAATTGCTGAGTGAGTGTAAAAAATTTAGTTACTGCAAATGAAAAAATCATAATACTGTTTTACCAATAACGGTTTTCACTACGCCATGATGTACTTCGGTATGGGCTTTTTGGGCTTCATCATGAATAGCCCCAATATCATAGCGATCACAGGAAAGAAGGTCCGTGCTATAGCCTTGCACCGATCGAGGACAGGTTGTGCCTCTAGTGGTTAGGTTCAATGTCACATCAACAGAACTCGGTGTACCTGATACATTTCTTAATGGATGGTCAACAGCATTGTCAGCCCACGAAAAGAACGGATCCCAACCTGGGTTCGCATCAGTATCATTTGGATGCAAAGGATCTTCAGTTGATAGTCCATCAAAAGGATCGTTTGCTGTACCAGCGAGTCCAAGCACAGCCTTAGCACCAGCTTCAGCGGTTTGAAATGAGGTAAAGGAATCTTGCATATTACCGGCCATTTTGAGCTCCAGTGAACTACTGGAGGCAGCAAAAACACTAATGATCGTTAATATTAATAAAAATAGAATGGCTACAACTAGGGTAATGCCACTTTGCTTTGCTGGAAAACTCAAAGTCTTCATAAGTTACCCCTTATAACAAAATACGGGTTTCTTAATGACACTGTATTTTGCATCACCATACGATGAAAATTGTCATTGAGTGGGCCAATGGCTGCTATGCCACTGAGGTTATAGGTTTTAGTATCCGTGTATTGCGGATCAGTTGTTTCACTTCTAACAAGCACATCACATTCAATGGCGTAAACGTTGTTCCAATCAATCGGAACCATTGCCGCCACTGGTTTATAAGTATCTATGTCGCCATCAGCATTGGTGTCGAGTCCAAAAGAAAAGCTCATATTTTCAACACCCAATATCAGATCTTCTGTTATCCATGACATTGATCCTCCTGACCAAGCCAAAACTCGGCGACTTAATTGTGGGCCTGCAGCTGTATCGCGAATATAGTAAATTTGAGCCTGGTATTCCCAAGCACTGCCATCAGGAACATCACCACCTTCAGTTACTGTAGGTGCAGCATCAGCACCATCAAATAGAATGCCGCGAATATTATTAGATACAACATAGGTAGTGGTTGCATTCAAACCTTCTGGAGAATCAATAGTGCCATTATCGTCACTATCAATTAAGCGCATTGGCCGTACATTTTTTACCAGTAGAACACTGGTATTAGGTAACGCATCATTGATGCAACCAAAGGCGGCACCGGCGCCGCTACTTTCTGTAGCCAGTAAATAATTATCAATATCATAGGCCGCAGCCAAATCACTACAATCACTGTTGACTGCGTTGAGATTAGGGTCTAATTCAATACTACCCATAGGAATTTCGCCCACAAATCCAGCATGTTGTACTGCCTCTGATAAGAGCTGTAGCGCAAATCGACTGTTTTGTGTTACTCGTGACATACGCTCAACTTCAACATAAGATCGCTTTGAAGCAAGGTACACAGAAGCAGTTCCACCGATAAGAATAAGACCAATGGCCATCGAAACCATCAATTCAACTAATGACATGCCTTGAGATTTTTTAAATTGCGTCAATGTATTCATCAGATCATAGCTCCGCTTCATCAACTAAATAGGTGTTTACAACAACCTGTCGCCTAAAACGATCGGTGTTTGCTGCTACAGCGGCATTACAGTTAGTACCTGCCACCGTCACAGAGTCGGAAATTGAATGCAGGCCTGTCCACTGTATACGTACAGTTAAAAAGCCAGTTCTTGCTAGGCCGGCCCTTGGAGTAAAGGTCATACAGGCACGGGCATCAATGAGTCCCGTAGCATTTACTGTAGCTCCAGCATCAACAACAGTAGCCGCAGCACCATCAAGACGTTCTTCCCAAGCCCAAAGGTCATGTGAAGCTAACTCAGTAGGTGTACAGGCTGTATCAATGCAATTCGGGGCAGGCTCATCAGCAATGGCATCACCACCAACTACAGCAGCCCCACTATAGGTTAATAAGCCAGCAGGATTTGCTCTAATACGTTCGACAATAGAATCGCCATAACTAACCGCTAGTGAGCGTTGCATCGCTTGATGTGTAAACTGTTTCGACATGGCCTGTAAATTAACAATAGCCAATAAACCAACAGCAAGAATGACAAATGCAACCAATACTTCAATAAGAGTAAAGCCTCGCGTTTGTTTTAAATTTGATATATTAAGGGCAGACAAGAGCACCTCCAGCAACCATCGAACGACCAATTGGTTCTACTGTGATACCACGAGCATTTGGTGTGCCTCGGTCATCACAAAACAACATTAGACCACTACTGCCGACAGCGCGGCCTCGGCGGTCAAAACGAATAAAATCACCACCAGAATAAGTGATTGTCACATCAACACTTTCTTGGCGATTGGCGAGAAAAACTTGCTCTCCCGCATCAACGGTTCCATCTGCATCCGTATCGACAAAGGCTATGTGGCCTTCTGTCCAAGAACCGCCGCAAGTCGCACCATCAGCGCTCATACAGACGGTAACAAATGATCGTTGAGTCATAGCTTCTGAGCGAGCAGATTTAATGCTTGTCATAATATGACTGGTGCTCGCTAAAATACGATTATTTTTGATGAACTCCTGCATTCCAGGAACTCCGACTGTTATCAGGATTAACAGGATGGCAGTCGTTATCATCATTTCAAGCAATGTATAACCCTGCACGTTTCGTTTGATCATTTCATTGTTCCTCATAAAAGGCCCGGTATTTACCAAGCCCAATAGCTAAACTATTTCTATGCTCGTATTCTGTGCTGAGGGCTGTCTAGATACAATCTTTAGAGGATAAACGGTTATAAATTACCGATAATTGGTTATAGATGGGATAATAATGTCGGTTTAACGCAGTTCTGATGGTAGAACAAAAACCATATCTTCTGTTGAAGGGCTGTCATCCTGTTCCATATGACCACCCTGTTGTCGAAGTTTATCGATTACCTCGGATACCAGAACTTCAGGTGCTGAAGCGCCAGCTGTAACCCCTACTTTAGAGATGTTATTTAACCAAGCAACATCAATCTCTTCTGCATCATCGATTAAATAACTTCGGCTGCCACATTGTTCTGCTAACTCTTTTAAACGATTTGAATTTGATGATTCAATAGAACCAACAACCAAAATAAGCGGGCAATCTTCTGCCATGGCACGAACAGCATCCTGTCGGTTTTGAGTGGCATAACAAATATCTTCGTTCTTAGGTCCTTGAATTTCAGGCCAGCGTTGGCGCATTGACTCAATAATGGTTCGTGTTTCATCGACAGATAAGGTAGTTTGAGTAACATAATGCAATGTCTTTGGATTCTTCACTTCAAGCGACATCACATCAGCAATGGTTTCGACCAAATATATTCCTGCACTATCACAGTCATATTGACCCATTGTGCCTTCAACTTCGGGATGGCCTTTGTGACCAATTAAGATGCACTCATGGCAGCGGCGCCCATAGCGTGCAACTTCCATATGAACCTTGGTAACCAAAGGACAGGTGGCATCAAAAATTTTGAATTTTCTCAATTCTGCCTGTTTACGTACTTCTTGAGATACACCATGGGCACTGTAAATAAGGGTGCTACCTTCTGGGACTTCTTCTAAGTCCTCAATAAAAATTGCACCCTTACTTTTTAAGCCATTCACCACATAGCGATTATGCACCACTTCGTGTTTAACATAGATTGGAGCGCCAAATAAATCGAGTGCACGATTCACTATCTCAATGGCACGATCGACGCCGGCACAAAACCCCCGAGGATTAGCTAGGATGATTTCCATTAGCTGTTAGATTCCTTTGTCAAATCGGGATTCTTAAAAGTATCCACAATTAATAATACAGCGCCTAGACAGATAGCTGCATCGGCTAGATTAAAAGCGGGCCAATGGTAACCATTATAATGCCAATCAATAAAATCAACCACGTAGCCATACATCACCCGATCGTATAGATTTCCCAAGGCGCCACCAATAATAAACACCAAAGAGAATGCTAGGAGTTTTTGTGAGGCTTTTAGACGTCTTAGCCAAACCAGCAAAACAATACTTATGACAGAAGTAACAATAGTTAAGAACCACCGTTGCCAGCCGGGTTGATCGCTTAAAATGCTAAATGCCGCACCGTAGTTATGTACGTGAATTATATTGAAAAAGGGAAATAGCTCGATATGTTCAGTAAGCGTCAAGGAAGCAAGAATCCATTGCTTGCTCCATTGATCCAGAACCAAGACTACCAGGCTAATGACTAACCACTTTATCCAACTAATTGAACTGGTTTCGCTCATTTAAGCGAAGACCCTTTGTTCACCTTCACCACTGACGTTGGTCGCACAACGACCACAAATCGTCGGATGTTCAGGATCAACACCGATATCCTCTACACGATGCCAACAACGCTCACACTTCTCATGCTCCGATCGTGCAACTGTAATCGCCACCCCTTCAATATCTGTTCTAACAGCATCTTCAGGTATTTGCTCAATGGCGCGAATTTTAGCTTTGGAAGTAATCAAGATGAAACGTAACTCAGAAACCATATCAGCTAATTTAGCAGAATGTTCTTGGCTAAGGTACAGTGTCACCTCAGCTTCCAATGAACCACCAATCTGGCCTTCGCCACGCATTGTCTCAATCAATTTATTAACGGCTAATCTGATGTTCGAAAGTAACTGCCATGTATCAATAGTCACTTTAGACTGATCCGATAGTGGTTGTAACTTGCTATACCACTCTTCGATGAAGATCGTTGAATCTCTTTCGCCTGGCATTGACTGCCAGATCTCATCACTGGTGAATGACAGGATAGGCGCGACCCATCGAACTAATCCTTCAAGAATATGGAACATTGCCGTTTGACAAGAACGATGCGCGTGACATCCTTCTTTAGCAGTGTATTGCCGATCTTTAATTACATCTAGATAGAAACTGCCCATATCGCCAGCACAGAAGTTATGTACTTTTTGCACCACCTGTAACAACTGGTAGTTATGGTAGTCTTCCTGGATCTCTTTTTGGAGCGCAAAGGCACGATCGATGGCATACTGATCGAGTGGCAGTAACTCTTCAATCGGAAGGCTATCTGTTGCAGGATCAAAGCCATTGAGGTTTGATAAAAAGAACCGCGCAGTATTTCGTATGCGTCTATAAATATCAGCGGTACGCTTTAATATTTCATCAGAAACAGCAATCTCACCCTGATAATCAGTTCCTGCCACCCAGAGACGCAATATATCAGCACCCAGTGTGGACGTAACCTGTTGCGGTGCGATCACATTACCACGAGACTTGGACATCTTTTCGCCATTGCCATCAACAGTAAATCCATGTGTCAATACTGCCTTGTATGGCGCTTGACCTTTGGCAGCTAATGAAGTGAGTAAAGAAGATTGGAACCAACCGCGATGCTGATCAGAACCTTCCAGATATAAATCAGCGGGACTCTTTAAATGATCAATTCGATCGCACACAGCTGCATGGCTAACTCCTGAGTCAAACCATACATCAAGTGTGTCCATTACCTTTTCGTAATCTTCTGCCTCTGGTCCGATTAGATCTTCTAAGGACATATCAAACCAAGCCTGTATACCTTCTAATTCAACTTTTTGTGCTACTTTTTCCATCAACTCAACCGTATCAGGGTGAAGCTCATTGGTTTCTTTATGAACCAGTAGACTCAGTGGCACACCCCAGGTTCTTTGACGAGAGATACACCATTCAGGACGGCCCTCAATCATCGATTCAATCCTAGCCTGTCCCCAATCAGGAACCCATTGGACATCTGGTATGGCAGCCATTGCTTTATCGCGCAATCCACCCTGGGTCATACTGATGAACCATTGTGGTGTGGCACGGAAAATAATCGGCTTTTTGTGGCGCCAGCAATGTGGATAGCTATGCTCATAAGATTCATGGCAAAGTAAGACATTCTTGTCTTTTAAAGCCTTAACAATTTCGTCATTGGCTTTAAATACAAACTGACCGGCAAACTGCTCAGTCTGCTCTAGAAATACACCATTTGAACCAACTGGATTATTTACTGGCAAGTCATATTCTTTTCCAACAACAAAATCTTCCTGGCCATGGGCTGGTGCAGTATGAACACAACCAGTACCTGAATCAGTGGTTACATGGTCCCCTAAAATAACTGGAACATGCTTATCGTAAAGTGGATGCTTTAGCATCATGTTCTCTACGGCCGACCCATTGAAGCGACCAATTACTTCATCTTCAGTTAAGTTATAGCGCTCTAAACAAGAATCCTTCAGCTCTTCCACAAGCAGTAACTGACGACTATTGCCATCTTCATCTGCTGCATTAACAACCACATATTCTAAACTCGCACTAAGTGACACGGCTTCATTCGCGGGTAATGTCCATGGTGTTGTGGTCCATATAACCAGTTCAGTTTTAGCCACAGAATCTAGATTTAATGCAGACGCCAGTTGTTCTAAATCAACCACATCAAAAGCGACATCAATCGCAGGAGATATTCTATCTTGATATTCAACTTCAGCCTCAGCCAAAGCTGAGCCACAATCAGTACACCAATGTACGGGTTTAAACCCCTTATGCAGATGATTGTTAGCAATGATCCGTGAAAGTGTACGGATGATGTCTGCCTCATAGGCAAAGTTCAT
>Ga0316204_10004447_pt1 | contig 25097 bp, 21 predicted proteins | sample 6monrhotite_MG_2_FD_205661 | JGI IMG/M metagenome (GOLD analysis project Ga0316204, IMG submission 205661) | Microbial mat bacterial communities from mineral coupon in-situ incubated in ocean water Damariscotta River, Maine, United States -... | ecosystem: Environmental > Aquatic > Marine >... | reverse complement strand
CTCCTGACAGGCGCGGCAGGGACCCAAACGGGCAGCCGGCGACTGCCGGAAGTGATCGAAGTTGTGATTTCAGAGGCAATTGAGGACTTCTTCAAGTCCCGTCAGAAGCCGAGCATCAATGCATTGCATAAAGAGGTGCGCAGGCGTTGCGCTCAACAAGGCTTGCGCGCTCCGTGCTGGACCGCGGTACGCGACCGTGTGACGGCGATAGACCCTGCCGAGTTAGTGTCTGCCCGCGAGGGGGCCAAGGTTGCCCGTAGCCGCTATCATCCTGTCCCCGGAACCTATCGGATTGAGCGGGCTTTTGAGGTTGTCCAGATCGATCACACTTTGGTGGATGTCATCGTTGTAGACCGTGCCCACCGCAAGCCTCTGCAAAGGCCTTGGGTGACGCTGGCCATCGACGTTGCCAGCCGTATGGTTGCTGGGTTTTATCTGACGCTGGAACCGCCATCCGCCTTGTCGGTTTCTTTGGCGGTCCAACATCTTGTGCAGCCCAAACTGGATTGGCTGGACGGTTTGGGCATTGATGCAAACTGGCCGACGGCAGGGCTACCTGAGACCATCCATGTCGATAACGCCAAGGAGTTCCGCTCAAAGGCCATGCGGCGCGGCGCTGAGGAGCATGGGATTTCGCTGCAGTACCGACCGATCGGATCACCACATTACGGTGGCCATATCGAGCGGATGATCGGAACGATGATGGGGGCGGCACATTTGCTGCCCGGGTCGACCTTTAGCAACATCAAAGACCGTGGTGACTATGACTCTGTAGCAAATTCGTCGATGACGCTGGAAGAGCTGGAGCATTGGCTTGCTCTTGAAATCACCCGTTATCATGCTGAACGGCACCGATCCTTGGGTATTCCACCGATTGCGGCTTGGCAGGAGGCCGTTCAGAGACGCGATGCGGCCTTGCGACACCCCTATGATCCAGAAGGGTTTCGGATCGACTTTCTGCCTGCTGTCGAACGTATGGTGCGCCGCGATGGTATCCACCTGTTCGGCCTAAGATACTGGGACGATGTTCTGAGTATTTGGGCTGGCAGGCAGGGGCGACAGTTGCGTGTGTCCTACGATCCACGGGACCTGTCCACCGTGTTCGTGCGGGGCCCGGATGGTCAGCGATACCCTGTGCGGTTTGCCGATCTGCGGCACCCTCCGATCACTTTGGCAGAGCATCGCCGCGCGCAGACAGTTCTGCGCCAGCGGGGTCGATCGCTAGAGGACGAAGAGCTGATTTTCGCAGTGATCGAAGAGCAGCGGGCCTTGGTTGATGCCGCATCAGGCAAAACGCGGGAAGCCAGACGATTTGCGGAACGGCGAGATCGGGCACTGGCTAACGTCGAGCCTGCCGCGATCGAAGAAAACGACCTTGAACATGCAGAATCTGGTGACATCCTCAATGTGCCCAGTTTCGAAGTGGAGGAATGGTCGTGAGCGGGGCAGGGGAGTTCGCACATCTCGATCCGAACTATCGACGGTTCGCTGCCCTTTCGGACGAAGAGCGTATTGCCTGGATCAGGGCTGACCGCTGGATCGGCTTCGATCAGGCGGGATTGGCGCTTGGACGCCTTGAAAACTTGCTTACCTATCCGCCGCGCGACCGGATGCCCTGTCTGCTGATCTATGGCGACACAGGCATGGGTAAGACCAAGATCGTGCGCAAGTTTGAACGTGATCACCCGCCAAAGTTCTGTCAGGTAACCGGCGTCGATCATCGCCCAGTGGTGGTTGCACAAGTACCCTCCGAGCCGATCGAGCGGGATCTTTACCGCGAATTGCTGTCCAGTATGGGCGCGCCGGCAATGGCCGGGGGCACATTGGCCCGCGAGAAAGATGTCTGCCGCTCGCTGCTGCGAACGGTCGGGGCGAAGATGATCATTCTCGACGAGGTGAACGGCATGCTGGCCGGGACATATAGGCAGCAGCGGATTTTCCTCAATGCCATAAGATTCCTCGCCAACGATCTGCGGATTCCCCTGGTCTGCGCAGGGACCGACCTCGCCCGCCAGGCATTGCTGACGGATGCGCAATTGGCGGAGCGGTTCGAAGCGTTTCACCTCAAGCCCTGGAAGAACGATGCCGTCTTTGCCGGACTTCTGAAAAGCCTCGGGCACATCCTGCCGCTGCGCGAGCCGTCCGATCTGACGGGCACCGCGACCAGGGCACGGGTCCATGCGCTGACCTCTGGTGTAACGGCGCGCATATTCCGTTTGATCGAGACCGCGGCGGAAGCAGCCGTTCACTCTGGCCGGGAGAGACTCGACGCCAAGAGTTTCGGAGATGATCTAGTACTGCCGCTGGTGTCGATGACGCAGAGCAATCGCCGTCGGCCGCGCCAAACCCCGCAACCCCAGGCTTCGGCATGACAGCAGCGATCCGGCTTCCCGTTGCGCCGCGCCCGTTTCGGGATGAATTGCTCTCCTCTTGGATGGTCCGGGTCGCCTCTCGCTATGGTTTGGAGGTGCCTGACATGACGGCGTATATGGCAGGGCAGAGGGATACCCTACCGTTGCTACGCCAGATTGATGACACAGCGCCTGACCCGGAACTACTAAAGATTTGGGCGCGGGGCTGCAGGATCGATCCTGCGCGCCTCGAACGCCTTTCATTGAAATTTAGGCACCACAACCGGCCGCGCGATTGGATTTCGAGTGCGAGAGGGGGAGGTGTATCCGTATGTTTTGCCTGCTTTGATGCGGATGTCGCGGTGGGGCGGGACGCCTATATTCGGGCTGATTGGAGGTTGGTTGAACGGGTTGTTTGCCCGGTTCACAAAGAGATGCTGCGGGACCGCTGCCTTGAATGCGGTGCCCACCTGCGGACTTCGTTCAGGTTGCGCACGGGTCTGCTTCGGGTGTTCTGCGCCAAATGCGAGTGTCTTCTCACAGGCAGGGGAGGGGCGCGGGCGGATCGTGCAGACACGGCATTTACAGAGGGCACTCTAACGTTTCAGCGGCAGGTCGAGCGGATCATCAATGGTGATAAGGGTCACCTGGCTCTCTTGGAGCGGACAATACGCGCGCTATGGGCACCGCTTGATCGGGCGGGTGCTGCGCGTCCTGTCTTGGCGCTTTGGTTCGATCAAGAGGGATGGAACTGTCCTTTCGAGGCCCGAGCCGCCGTAGGCGCGCCGGCCCCGCTCCAGCATCTTTCCGTACGATGGCGTGTCTTGACGCTGGTTATCCTTGGCGATCTCTTTGGAGAACGGATGGTTCCAATGGCGACAATGCCTGAGGCGGCCGCGCGGTTGTTCAGACGTGCCGCGCCGATCCCGCGGGCACCCTACGGGCGCAGGGCAGCAATCAGCAAGGGAGAGGACCCGATCGACATCGTCACAAGACGAGTCCAGCGATTGAGCAAGAGCCCAGTCCCCCGATGGAATGGAAACTTCGAGGACGAGAGGGCTGATTTTGGGCGAGTCCGGCCATGAAACTAAAGCGACAGCTCGATTTCTCGGTGTTTTCTGACATGCCGCTGAGCATATTCTTTTGCGTCCGATAATGCAAACTTATTGGACATGTTTAGGAACAGCATGGTGAGGCGGTTATCGTGCAATTTTCTGGCTGAAAGCGCCGCGTTGGTGTAGGCTTTGGGCATGACATTTGCCCGGCCGGATCACACCAGCGACCTCGACACGTTACCCCGGATGCCCGCCTGGGTCACCTCTGCACGCGCTGAAACCCTTGAAGATGTTGCGTTTTTGTCGGGCGCAGCGCTGAACCACCTGCATCTTGTGTTAGGACGTTCGGAGGTGCCCCAAGCCTTGTTGCGGGACCGGGTCGCGCTGCGCGCGGCGGAGGCTTGTGTTGCGTTTTCCGGTCGTCAGGAGCGGGCGGCGGAGCTGCGGGATACCGTGCACCTTCTGCGACACGGCGATCTGCCCGGACCGGCAGGCGACACCTACCTCGCCTGGCGGCGTGCGGCGGAGCGGCCGGTGTCGATCAAGTCTCTGGGTCGCGCCTTGCCGGCCTTCGAACCGGGCCAGATTGCCGCGTGGCTTGATGCCGGAAAAAGGGCGCCGGTGACCCGGGCGGCGATGACGCTGGAAGCCGTTCTGCGCGAGGCGCCACGTGCTGACGAAGCTGCGCTGATCCTCGCGGATGCGGCACTGGCTCAGGCGCTCGGCTGGGATCATCTCGTGCCGTTGCTGGCCGCGGGCCTGAAACGCGCGGACCTGCGCCAACAGGGCGATGACCTTCGCCTGGCCTGTCATCGGGCGCTCATCTCTTCGGTGATCGAGGCCGTGCGGCAGGCCGCCGACCTCGCGCGTCGGGCCGCGCATCTTAAGGCAGTCGCCCCGAAGCTACGCGCCAAAGGGGCAGGGAACGCGGTCGAGATGTTCCTGACCCGGGACGCGGTGGCGCCGTCGGTCTTGCCTTTGCCGGATCGCGCCGCGCGGCGGCTCTGCGACCGGCTGGTCGACCTCGGCGCGGTGCGCGAGTTGACCGGGCGCGACACCTTCCGGCTTTACGGGGTGTAGCGATGGCGAAGGATCGCTCTGACCCCGAACTGGATCGCGAGTTGCCCGACCTGCCGCCTGAGCTGCGCTGGCGGGAATGGATGCGCCGGATCGAGGCTGTGCTGTTCGCCTCTGCCTCGCCGGTGCCGCGCGACGACCTGGCGCGGGTGGTGGGGCAGGGGGCCTCGGTCGATCTGCTGGTCGAGGACCTCGCCGCCGATCTGGAAGGGCGGGCCTTCGAGATCGCCCCAGTCGCCGGCGGGTGGATGTTCCGGACCCGATCCGTCTATGCCCCCGCGATCCGCGCTGCGGCGGATGTCGGGGACCAGCTGCTGGACTTGAATGAATTCGACGTCGCGGTGCTGGCGACCATCGCCTACCATCAGCCGATTACGCGCGACGGGCTGAAGGACATCTTCGGCAAGGAGATAAGCCGTGACCTGATCGGACGGCTGCATGCGCGCGACCTGATCGGGACTGGGCCGCGGTCGCCCCGACGCGGCGCTCCCTATACCTTCGTCACCACGGAGCAGTTTCTGGTTGCCTTCGGATTGGAGTCCTTGCGCGATCTTCCCGATCGGGAGCAGCTGGAGGATGCGGGGGTTGTGGGCGAAGCTGCAAGGGGCAATGTTGGGTAGCCATTTGTCAATGCCGCGGGTGGAATCCGGTGTTTCTGTGTGCGCGTTCACGGATTGGTCGCGCTTAACATACCCCGGCGTTAGTCCGGACGGGGCGGGAAGCAGTCATTCGCTACAAATCCCTATTATTGCGGCACTACAACCGAAAGCGGACTTACAGCTATCAAGCTCCCACGTTACCTTAAGTTGGGATGGCAAAGAGTCAGATTCACATGGAGTGGTTTTTTGATCAATTTTAGAAAAGGAAGCAAAGACGAATTTGCCAAGCTCAATGCTGAAGCAGGGTTTGGCGACCGGGCTGAGATTATCCGGCGTCATCTTGCAGAAGTATTCGGTTCCAAGAACCTGTCTTTTCTCATCGGATCCGGTTGCTCGTCCTACATGCACGAAGACGATGAGCTAGGCATTCCGACGATGGGACCGCTTGCGGCAGATTTTCAGGCAACGCTTCAGGGTATGCCTGGTCTCCCCGGCGTCGGGGCCTTTGTCACACCTGCACAACGAGATGCGCTCAAGGACCGGCTTGGCATCGACTTAACGCACGAAGACTTCCGGAAAAATCTAGAGCGCATGATGGAAGTCCTGATGACAGCGCAGCAGTTTTGTAAGACGAGCGCCAAGGTTGAGTTTCAGGAAGCCCTTTAAACCGTCGAAGACGTTATCGCGGGCGTCAAAAAGTTTATCCTTCAGAAGTGCACCGAGGGACGTTTCGCCCACGGAGATGAAACAGTCGTGACGCTTTACCGGCGCTTCTATCAGTCGCTGGCGACTCGATCACGTGGGCTCGCGCCACCTTGGGTTTTTACCACCAACTATGACCTGTTCAACGAACGGGCGATGGACCGATCTGGCATCCCCTATTCCAACGGGTTTGCAGGCACGGTTGAGCGCCGCTTCAACCCTTCCACATACCGCCGCGCCCTGGCCGAGCAGCTCGATATTTCGTCAAAAAGATGGGCGGCGGTTGATGGATACGTGCATTTCTGCAAGCTTCACGGGTCTGTAAACTGGACGGAAGAGGAGACGGGTCTTTTCCCGATCCGGGAGTCTGCGGAAAAGCTCGACCCTTCCAAGGATCGCGTCATGATCTATCCCACGCCCTCGAAGCAGACGGCGAGTTTTGGCTCGCCCTACTCGGACATGTTCCGTGAATTTCAGCGCCAGATCGTTCAAGATCAAAGCGTCCTTTTCGTGATGGGCTTCAGCTTTGGCGACGAGCACATTAACAACATTATTTTTCAAGGGCTGACCCTCCCAGGCTTCCGCCTGATCGCGTTCCTCAACCCTGACGACGTCAACAATCCGGTGACTAAACAACTCGCAGCGCTAGGCGACCCGAGGATTTCCTTCATTTGGGGCAGCGACGAGGAGACGGGCAAGAAGGCACACTACTTCGACAGTATCGTGCAGGACTTGATGCCAACGAGCGCTGACCAGAAAGAAGAACAGGCTATCGAGAAAGTCTTCAAGAAGCTGCTTTCCAAGCAGCAGGGCGGCGAAAATGGCGAGGGATGATGCAAGCCGTGCCATAGGCAAGATCGTTAGCGTTTCAGCGGATCGCCTCGTTGTCGAGCTGCATAGGGGCAGCGACAACTTCACGGTCATTGGCTTCGATGATGTCCATTATGTCGCGACCTTGGGATCATATCTCATGGTACCGACCCAATCCGAGTATGTCGTCTTGGAGGTTATCGGTCTTAGAGAAAAGGATTTTTCGCCAGCCTACGGGAACGGGCCAGAGATGGACAAAGCCACAGCGGCAAAGTTCCTAGACGTAGTTCCGGTCGGCTCCATGCCAGTCCAGGACGGCTCCTTCAAATTCGGTGTCTCGACGTTTCCCCCGCTGTATGCAGACGCCCTTTATGCGCGTGATGAAGACCTAGACCGCATCTTCAACGTGGAACAGCCGGCAGATAGACAGACAAAGAACGACGCTGAGGGCGCCGCAAAGGAAGGAACGGTTCCCCATACAATCGAAATCGGCACTTCAGCGGTTTTCAAGGACTATCCCGTGAAGGCGCAGCTTGACGCGCTCTTCGGTGGGCATATCGCTGTACTTGGAAATACCGGAAGTGGGAAATCTTGCACGGTGGCATCGATTTTCCAGTCGGTTTTCATGAAGCCTGACGACTTCGGAGCGCTTGGCGCGGCCTTTGTGATCTTCGATGTCAACGGCGAGTATCGGCAAGCGCTCGACAACCTGCCGTGGTCGATCAGTTCAAGCTATCTCAAAGCCACGGATCCAGGTGCAGAGATAGAGGACTCAACCAGGAGCATCCTAGGAAACGAAGAAATGAGCCGCTTCCGGCTGCCGCACTGGTTCATGACAGTCGATGAATGGGCGCTTCTTCTGCGCGCCAGCGAGCGGTCACAGCAGCCAGCGCTTCGGACTGCACTCGGCCTAACCACGCTATTCGCAGAGCAGGAGGATGGGGTCCTGGACGGTGTCGCCGACATTTCTGAAATAAGAAATCACGTACTCGCCAAGACTTTACTAGCAATTCTTCAGAGTGATGCCAGCAGCCCGAGTAAATCAGATCGCCTCGCCGCGATTCTTGCGTCCTTCAGAACGGATGAGATCAGTATTCCGCAGATCAGGCATCAACTCGGTGTGAATTATGGTTCCTTGGCCGATGCTATTGGCCTGTCGGAATTCCTTTCTGACTTTGTTCAAGAAGAGCCAGTGTTGCCTACATATGCGAACAGACCGTTTTCCTTCGAGCGGTTACAGGCGGCGCTCGATCTCGCACTTCACTATGAAGAGGCGAACGGTAATAAGCAGATTAGAGACTACTGTTCCCAGATGGTGACGCGGCTGAAGTCTGTTTCTGATAACCCAGACTTCGAGTTTTTGCGGGCGGCAGTCGAGGACCTAGAAGATCACGATAGGGAGCCAACCCATTTCGTTGATCGACTTTTGGGTATTGCCAGAAAAGGGGCAAACTATCGGAAAGAGCGGCAGCTTTGTATCATCGACCTGAACGACGCTTCTGATGAAATCGTCGAACTTGCTTCCGCAGTTGTTGCACGGCTGATCTTCGATCGGATGCGCCGCGCCACGCCCCGAAACAAGATGCCTGTCCATCTAATACTTGAAGAGGCGCACCGCTACATCTCTGAGCGCCCGAGCCGCTTTGCCATCGACGCGGGCATCACCTTTCAGCGGATTGCCAAAGAGGGCAGGAAATACGGGGCTTTTTTGATTGTGGCTTCGCAACGACCGAGCGAACTCTCGAAGACGGTCCTCTCGCAGTGCAACAACTTCATCATTCATCGCATTCAAAATCCCGACGACCTCTCGCAGATCAAGCAGATGACACCATTCATTTCGGAGACCGTTCTGAAACGGCTTCCATCGCTGCCGAAGCAGCACGCGCTGATCTTCGGAACCGCGGTGAAGATTCCAACGACCTTCCGCGTCAGGGATGCTGATCCCACTCCCAACAGTGATGACACTCAGGTTCGGGACCTTTGGTATGTCCCGCAGAACCCGAATTTGCATTGGGATGTTTAGGTTTTTCCATTTCCGTTTCCTTAGATTTGTAGCAGGAGAGGCCCTTGAATGCTGCGCTACCGATCAAGCTCCGGTTTGACGGGTCGCATTGTAGCGTCAGCTGAGATATATGTGCGCCCGCTTTGGCCCGCACCCGGCAGCGACTTGTCACAGCTTCTGGATCAGCCTTGGCGCAAAGAGACCGAGGCATAAACGACTGGTCAACCAGGGCCATAGGTTATCTTCCGCAGTCGTAATGGTAGAAGGCTGTGAACCCAAATTGAATTCCGGGTCTAGAAAGGTGCTTCCTTGGCCATCTTTAACACAAGACACCAGCTTCCCGTTGGGCAAGGCTTCTTCCACGCCGGTTGGATCCGCTTCACAGATGTAGAGGACGGAACTTGGGCTCGGGCACCAGAAACCGAGCCCGGATTTTTCTACGTTTACGACTGTGGGGCCATGAGCAAGTACGCCTCTGCCCGGGACCGGGAGATCGCCAAGCTCGTTGCACATGTCGGAAAAAAGGCTCGGCTCGATCTCTTGGTGATCTCGCACATGCACGCGGACCATGTGAACGGCGTCAAGAAGCTGGTCACGGACGGCGAACTCCAGGTCGACACGATCATGATGCCCCTGGTCGAAATGAAAGAACGATTGCTCACTTACGCTTCCGTGGCTCACCACGACCCGATATCGGCCAGATCGACGTTCTACAGGGAACTGGTCGCCGATCCCGTGTCTGCAGTCTCAAGGTTCAAGCCGAGAAGAATCCTGTTGGTCCGGCGAGGGGACAGGGGTTCGCCGGGAAGCGGCTCGCATGACGACGGCCCGCTTGATGGCGATCCAGGTATTCTTGGCGAGGGGCGGGGGTACGTTTGGAAACTGGTTGGGGAGGGATCCGCAGATACGCAGCCGCGGGAAGCAGGTACGCCCAGGGTCGTGGTTATCCCGGATAGTTCCGCCGCCAGAGTCTTCGCTCCTGGAACCTGGGAGGAGGCATGGCTCCTAGCTCCTTACGTCGACCAAGAGATCGTCGCGAAGACAGACAAGTTCCTTTCATCGCTTGCCAAGGGGCGCTCGATGACCGTGAAGAATCTCGAGTTAAAGCTCTCCGAACCCAGCTTCGTACTTGGCCTTGTGACCAATCATCTTGATGACTTGAAAGCGGCTTACAAGTCTTGCCATGGCAACCTTAACCTGACCTCTTTGTGCCTTTACTCAGGCCCGGCGGCCGCCGTTGGTTCGGAACACGGTTGCCAAGTGAACCATGGTCCATGGTCTTCAATTACGGGTCAGAACCGGATCGCTTGGCTGGCAACTGGAGATGCCGGGCTTTCTAAGGTGACGAGATGTGACGCTTTCCTGGCTCATTACAGGAATCACTTGAATACGGTGTCGACCTTCACCTTGCCTCATCATGGCTCTGCCCATGATTTCAACGAGAAGCTCTTGGCTGAAGTGAAACCCAGCTTTTGTCCCGTGGCCGCGGATTCAATGAAGAACTGGCAGCACCCTGCGGCACGCGTCACACGCGCAGTCGCCTCTGCCGGAGCATTGCTACTTGTGACCAACTCCGACGAGACCACAGCTGTTAGGGAAACTGCCTGGTCTCACTCTCCACGGGCATAAGCGACTGGCTGACAGTGGAACTGCCCTCGTAAAAAAGCTGCGCAATGCACGAACGGTCGCGTCGGAGAAAGCCGCTCTCTGGAGCGCCTAATTGACCCAATGGCTGCCATTGGCCGTCAAACACGCCGATACCAATGCTCCGCTGGCGATTGGTTGTGGTGCGAGTATTCTATTTCGTCAAAATCTCCCGCCTCAACTGATCTGCGAAACTGTGTTCCCAGTGCTTTCCGCTGACCTGAAGTGCCGACCTTTCCGAATTCTTCACGTCCGCCAAATAGCGTACGAAGAGAAAACGTTTGGCCTCTTTCCAAGGCCGAGACCCGCCGCGAGATTTCTTCGCTCAAAGCGTCGAGCATGGCTACCCTTCCAACACAATTGGTGGTCTCGACTACACTAAGCTGAACGTCCGCTATCTGGAAGCTGCGACGCAGCAAGTCATCAATCTCGGAACGGCAGCTCAGGTGAAGGTTTTCCGATGCGGATCGCGGCATGAGGTTGGGGTCTTGGTGGGCGGACGACCCGCGTTGGAAAACCTCCCAAGGTCGAAGCCGCGAGGGTCTTGGTGATGCTATGGGTAAAGTGCGCTGACGGTCGATGCGACGGCGGTTTCAGCGGGCTGTTTGGCCTTTTGCACAAGGCTGCAGATGTGGGCTTCCCAGCCCAGTCGCCAAGCGCTGTCCGCCGGGCTGGGTGGATTTGGGGTCCGGGACCGTGCTGATACCTGATCGGCGCAGATGGCTTGGGCCGGTCCTGCATGCAGCATCCAGCGTGGGTTGATGATCTGTGACAGGCGGTCGGTCATGCGGCCTGCTCCCTCGGTGGGGCCCGCGAAATCGGTGTCTGCCCACGGCGGAATATCTCGACGATGCGCATGGCGCCGCCGCAGCAGGGACATGGCTCGCGCAGGGTGAGTGGGATAACGTCTGGTTCAGCGTGTTGGACATCTGCCATCGCCGGTGGCTGGACGCAGAGCAGCGCCCGGATTCTTGCGAGGTTTGTCTTGCGGACACCGCTGGCCAGAAGGCCGTAATGGCGAATGCGATGGAACCCATCCGGCAGAACATGGATCAGGAAGCGGCGGATGAACTCGGGTGTGGCCAGCCGCATGACCTTTTGGCGGTCGCCGGATTTGATGCGGTAGTCCTTCCAGCGGAATGCAACGGTCTCGGTGTTGGCGCTGACGAGGCGATGGTTCGAGATCGCCACGCGGTGGGTGTAGCGGCTGAGATAGGCAAGTACGGCCTCGGGGCCTCCGAAGGGCGGTTTTGAATAGACCACCCATTCGGATTTGCGGAAAGACGTGAGCCAATCTGCGAAGGCACCCGTCTGCGCCAGCCGCTCCAGGTCGCTATAGAAAGCCAGCTCTCCGGCTTGGTGCAGGGCCAGCAGCCCGTCGAGAAAGAGGCGGCGGAACAGGCGCGACAGCACGCGCACGTGCAAGAAGAACCCAGGCTTGCTGGCGACCCACTTGGTGCCGTCGGGTGACTGGCCGCCGCCGGGCACGATCATATGGATATGCGGATGGTGGGTCATGGCAGAGCCCCAGGTGTGCAAGACGCTGGTCAGGCCCACCTTCGCACCCATGCGCTTGGGATCGGCGGCGATGGTCATGACAGTTTCCGCCGACGCTGTGAATAGCAGGCCGTAAACGGCCTTCTTGTTCCAATAGGCGATCTGCGCGATCTCGGCGGGCAGCGTGAAGACGACGTGGAAATACTCCACCGGCAGCAAGTCCTCCGCCCGCGCCGCCATCCAGTCACGCGCGGCAGGTCCCTGACACTTCGGGCAGTGCCGGTTCTTGCAGCTGTTGTAGGCGATGTGATGGTGGCCGCATTTGGCGCAGCCGGCCACATGCCCGCCGAGCGCTTCGGTTCGGCAGGCCTCAATCGCCGACATCACCTTCAACTGCGAGAGGCTGACATGCCCCGCATTGGCCTGTCGCCACGCAGGGCCGTGGGCACGGAATATGTCAGCGATCTCCAGCTTGGGCCGGGACACCCCGGCAGCCAATCACTCCAGACTTCGCTTCACAGTCTGGTCCTGCAGCTTGGCCAGCATCTCGTAGGGGCTGACCGTGTCGCGGATCGTTTTGGTGGCGACGTGGGTGTATTGCGCCGTCGTGGTGAGCTTGGCATGGCCGAGCAGCACCTGGATCACCCGCACATCCGTGTTGGCCTCCAGCAGATGGGTCGCGAAACTGTGCCTCAGCGTGTGCAGCGTCGCCGGTTTGCTGATACCGGCCATGTGCTTGGCTGAGGTGAATGCACGGTTTAACTGCCTCGGCGAGATCGGGTTGATCTTTGGCTTGCCCGGGAACAGCCAGCCTTCTGGGCGTGCCTCGCGCCACCAGTCACGCAACAGGTTCAGCAAGCCCGGGGACAGCATGACCTTGCGATCCTTCCGCCCCTTGCCCTGCTCGACATGGATCAGCATGCGATCGCTGTCGATGTCGCCAATCTTTAGATTGCAGACCTCGGCGGCTCGCAGCCCTGCACCATACGAGATGCTGAGCGCCGCCCGATACTTGAGCCCGGGCCCCGGTGCTGCCATCAGGATGTCGGAGACCTCTTCGACGCTGAACACCACGGGCAACTTCCGCGGCTCCGTCCGAAACTGCATGTAACGCTTCATCTCTTCACGCCCGCAGGTCATGCCGAAGAAGAACCTGAGCGCCACGATCCGGGCGTTGAAGGTTGATGGCGTCACCCCGGCATCCGTCATGTGGAGTTGATACGCGCGTAGTTCTTCCGGCGTCGCGGTATCAGGTGAATGACCAAGGAAAGTGGCGAAATTCTTTATTGCCCGAATGTGGGCCTTCTGGGCTTTGTCGCCCATGCCACGGATGCGCATGTCTTCGATCATCCGCTCGCGCAGCGGGCTTACTCTCTCCTCTGTCATGGGAACCTCCTGTCTGATGATTGAGAAGGCCCCAATCGTCAGGCAGGTCATCAATATCGCAAAATGCGCGCCGATTTAGTCAAACCAAAACTCCCACCACAGGCGCCAATGCCGCGAAGCGGCTTAGTCCTTGGGCGGTTATGTCGCTTAGGCGTGTAAGCCAAGTTGGTCATGATTTCCGATCGTCATGAAGCGCCTCTTTATGCCCGAATACTATGGGTTCGGAGGCTTAATGGCGTGTTTTTTTCCTAACTAGCGTGACCCACCGACGCTTCAGGTTGAAAACTGTCAGAAACTAGGCTACATATCTGACACTAGGAGGCGAACATGCAAACCACATCTCAAGCTATCAAGGCTTATGCTGAAGAGCTGCCGGAGGGCGCAACCCTGTCGGCACGTGAGTTGTTGCATCTCGGAGAGCGTGCCGCGGTTGACCAGGCGCTGTCGCGGTTGGTGCGGCGCGGGGAGCTACTGCGTGTGAAGCGAGGATTGTTCGCTTTGCCCGTGAGAACCCGTTTCGGGAACCGGGCGCCTTCGGTTGAGGCCGTAGTTGAGCACATTGCGAAATCAACCGGTGAGCGCGTGTCGCAAAGCGGGGCGTCGGCAGCGAACCTACTCGGCATTTCAACGCAGAATCCATCCCGTCAAGTTTTTTGGACCTCCGGGCCGAGCCGTCATCTGAAGCTCGGAGCGCAAAGCGTCGAGCTTAAACATGTGCCGAGCTGGCAGCTTCGTGCGCCCAACAGCCGTGCCGGGCACGCCTTTCGGGCGCTCGCCTATTTCGGCAAGTCCGAAGCTGCTCACGCTTTGAGGCGCATCAAAGCGACGTTGAACGAAGAGGAGCAGCGGGAGCTTCTGAGCCTTCGCGCCTCTGCGCCGACCTGGATGGCAAAGGAACTTAGCGCGCTTGCGTCATTGCAATGACCGAAAGCCAAACCTATTTTTCGCTGTCGCGCGAAGACAAGATCGACGCGCTGGAAGTGGCCGCCTCGAATCTGGGGCGGCCCGCGGACCTTTTGGAAAAGGACATCTGGGTCGTTTGGGTCCTAAACGCCTTGTTCGACAGTGATCTTGGCGAACACCTGGTGTTCAAGGGAGGAACGTCGCTCTCCAAGGTCTATAAGGCGATTGACCGGTTCTCAGAAGATGTCGACCTGACATATGACATCAGGCAGATCATTCCCGATCTGATCAAAGATCCCGAAGATCCATATCCGCCAAGCCGCTCGCAAGCGCAGAAATGGACCGAAGCCGTTCGGAATCGATTGGGCGAGTGGGTTGGGTCAAAAGTGGCCCCCATTTTGTCGGACAAGGTCAAGGCAGCGGCGCTCCCGGCAGAAATCCGCGTAGAAGGTGACAAAATTTATCTGGACTACGACGCGGTGCGCAGCGGCAGCGGATATGTTCGATCCTCGGTCTTGTTGGAATTTGGTGCCAGGTCCACAGGAGAGCCGGCACAACGTCACGAAGTAATTTGTGACCTCTCCCAAGCACTACCTGAGTTGCTCATGCCCGTCGCCACGCCTCGTGTGATGATGGCCGAACGGACGTTTTGGGAAAAGGCGACAGCTATCCATGCCTATTGCTTGCGGGGTGCGTTTCGAGGCGGCGACCGCTATGCGCGTCACTGGTACGATCTTGATCGCCTGCAGGCTGTGGGTATCGCTGCACGGGCGCTGGAGGATAAGACGCTTGCGCAAGATGTTGCGAAGCACAAACAGCACTTTTTCCGCGAAACCGATCATGCGGGTGCAACGATTAGCTATGCCGACGCAGTTTCAGGATCGCTTCGTCTGATTCCGGAGGGTGAGGCCCTGGAGGCACTCGCCCAAGATTACCAGAAGATGCAGGAAGCGGGGCTGCTTCAGTCAGACGCCATCGCTTTCGATGACCTAATGGCTCGTCTGACGGATCTTCAAGATCAGGCCAATACGCGCACTGAGTGAGGTGGGGCAAGTTTCTTGCTTTCGGCGTCCTCGTGATTGCCAGAAGGTTCAGCTTCTGGCCTCGTTGCATACCCATGGTGAGCAAGAACGAAACTCGTCAAACCGGCTTTCAAATCGATCCCATCGTTATCGCAGGCTGCCGTGAGGCTTGAGTGGTGTTTAGGTTTTTGTGATGTGCAAAGTTTAGGTTTTCATGATTCTGGCCCCTCCTACCCTTTGGTCAGGACCGCGCCCTACTCGGTCGGCTGCACGCAGCCGCCCTCCCCGAGCCGAAACGCCGCCTCTCCCTGCGACGTGCCGCTGGCGGTGCAGTCTCCTCCGGAGCCAGCCCGACCAGCCGTCGCATGGTCGTGGCAACGCTTCATCTCGGCCGTTCCGGTTACGGTCGCTGGGGCGGGCGCGTGACATCAGTGATCTCGAACCTCGCGTCTCGGCCTGTGTTGTTCCTCGCTTTGCTGGACATGCTGTACTGCCCCGCCGTCATGGGTCGCAAACGGTGTTCGACGACAGCCGGATTGCATTGGCCGCAGCTGGCAGCGGGCCGGTGATCGGTGCGGCGCGCAAATCGCAAACTTTCGGAGCACGGTGCCGGTTGACGGTCGACGTCCAGGTGAGCCATTCAGGGAGTGGCTGCCTCGACGGTCTGCCCGCTGCTCCTCCACACAACACACATCGCGTTGCCACGGAAACCAGCCGTCGCGGAACGTGTCGCAGGGTCAGGCAAAGCTCTGACTCGTCCGAATACGGATGGGGGCAAGAGGGCAAGAAGGGCGCGCGTCCCTTGCAGCGTCTCCCTAGGCTGTTCACCCAGTTTCCTTCGCGGCCACCGCACTTCTCCCTTTGTCTGAGTTGCATGACATGCTGGTCGCAGCTGTCGTCCCGTCCACAAAGGTTGTCGCCGATCTTTTTCCCCTGACCCTGCGGGACATTCCTCGCGCACCAAAAAGACCGGCGCCTGCCCCTCTCCGCTGCGCTTCGCCTTCGGTGTGGCCGGGCCTTGGCCAGCTGCATGACCGCACTTCGTGCTGCAACGCAAACATGGAGAAGAGCAATGACCACGAACTGCATCAAATTCACCAGCGCCGACATCGAAACCGCCAAGGGCACAGGTTCCATCTCGACCCTGACCTTCGACCTCGACATCACGGTCGAACCCGTCGCGAGCACGAACCCGATGGCCCCCACGCACCGCGTCCTCGGCCGCTCCCCGCGTGGCAAGCTGGTCGAATGCGGCGGTATCTGGAAGAAGCAGAACAGGGAGACCGGCGCCGACTACTACACGCTGACCATCCGCGACCACGGCTTCAACGCCAACCTCGGCAAGGCCGCCAACCAGGATGATCTGTCCCTGCAGGCCGTCATCCCCTGGGGTCCCAAAGACGCCGCGTAAGCCAAAGGCCAGACCGCTCCGGCGGTCTGGCTTTTTCTCGTTTCAAGAAGCGACAGAGGTTCGGGTCCGAAACCCGTGTCTGAAGGAAGCGGCATATTTCGGACGACGTCGCCGTGGCGGGTAGGAAGCTGGATAGGTCGCAGATGCGGCTCCGATCGCCCAGTTCAGTGACAGCGTGGGTCGCTCGAACCCGAGGCGGGACCGAATGTCTGCAGGGAGAACTGGCAGCCTGCTGAGCGAGGCAAGCGCACCCCTTCTCTCATTCGAGCAACCCGCGCCTGGGTCGTGTTGCCGACGCTGCCGGGGCGCCGAACTCACCCTGTACCGCGGGGATGGAAGCCGCGAACCAACGTCATGCATCCAAGGGCAACGTCTCACGTGAGGGTCACCGCCGCGCGCCTTTCCGTCGACCTGTTGGCCTTTCAGATCGCTAGCCCGGGGTCGAGCGGTCGGCAACGCCGGGGGCAGGTTTCTGGACGGCTGCGCCTTGAGCGCTGCGGGGCATCGCTCACAACAAACCTGCCCCCGGCGTGCTCCATTTCATTCCGCCCCGTGCCGGGTGCTGCCCGCTCTCATGCCCCCGGTCTTTTCCACGATCCGTCCAACGACGATCAACGGAAAGGATCACATCATGACACTCGAACAATCCATCGACCTCGCCGAACTGCAAGCCGACATGGCCTTCGATGCCTACCTCGCCGCCTTTGATGAAGACGCCCATCCACAAACCCTCGACAGCCTCGAGACCGAGGCGCTGATCGCCCGCAGCCGCTACGACGACCTGCGCTCTCTGGGACCGGGTCACTGACCCAGATACCCCTGCGGGTCTTCGGATCCGCAGGGGTCTGACGCTGTTTCTTTGAAGTATCGTGCCGCCCCCAGAGGGTGTGATCCGCGCCATCCCGCGCGGGCCATTTTCGTGTTCCTGCGCCCGATCCGTGAAGGCTCGAACGTTCGGTTTGCCTGTCGTCGCGTGCGGCTCGAGCACAAGTTTCGGGAGCTTTTTCGACCTGGTTGTCTTGCATCGATGAGGGCGGGACCCGTTCCATGCCGCGCCGCGACGAGGGGTCTTGATCGCGCCCAATGTCAGCAAAAATACACATCATGCAAAATGCAATATTGCGCAATGTGATATATTGAAGTATAAGCGAAAGAGAGAAGGAAGACGTTGGCAGGATATGGCCAATGTTTGCACATTTTGTCCGAGGGGTCTGACCCGTGCCGAGGCCAGCGAAAAACCTGAAGCTTGAAGAGCGCATCGAAGTCGCGCGGCGCTTTGCGGCGGGCGAGAGCGCGAAGGAGCTGGCGGCGGCGTTCGGTATCTCTCCGCGCCACGTGAACCGGCTCGCGAAAGAGGAGGCGGGCGAGGGGATCGCGGTGCGCGATCCGAGCGAGACAGTGGCGTTCAGGGCCAGCCGATCCGAGCTGGACGCCTTCGATGCGGAGTGGCGCGCGCGGGGTTTTGCCAACCGGTCGCAGGCGTTGAATGCGGTGCTGCGCGGGCGGTGCGGGTTCCTCGATGTGCCGCGTGATCTGGTCGCGGAGTTCTGCGCCGCATGGCGTCAGGCGAAGGACGTGAGCGACGCCGGACTGGTGCTCGCCAAGGCGGTCCATCGCGGTCGGCTGGAGGTCTCGGAGGCGGATCGCGCGGTGCTGATCGAACTGCTCGATCTTGCGCAATCCATGAGCCGTGAGATGGGCCGGATGAAGGATGCGGCGCAGGCGCTGCGTCGTCAGGAGTGGCCGCAAAAGGAAGAAGGGCAGGGGGCGGAGAGCGCGGTTCTGGAGGATGGCCTGCGCACGATCGAGCGCGGATTGAGGCTCGTCAGGAATGGCTGATCCGCTCGCCCTCTATACCTCGGTCATGGGGCGGCTCTGGGAGGATGAGCGCGTCCGGGGTCAGGCCGCGGCGCGGATCGACGCGCGGCTGGCGGGGCGTCGGCAGGGGCGGAGTTTCGCGCGTGTCGGATCCATGTCGGCGCGCAACGCGCTGAAGGCGGCCTCGGGTCAGAGCCGCGCGGCGGTCTTCAAACGGATCCGGGCGGGGGGCTGCAAGACGCGTGCTTCGCTCGGGGCGCAGCTCTCCTACATCAACGACAAGGCGGTCTACACCTATTCGACGATGACCAATACGCTGACCGATGCAGCGGTGCTTTCTGAGGATCAGAAAGAGGACATCATCGAGGACTGGGCCGGGACCTGGCGCGGCTCGACCAAGCTCGGGTTCACCTCGCACATGCTGCTGTCCTTCCCGAGCGACGTGACGGTCGACCAGGTGCGCGACATCTCGATGGACTGGACGGAGCATTTCTTCGAGAGCGGCGAATACGGCGACCAGTGGGACTATGTTCTCGCGGTCCATGACGACCGGGCGCACAAGCACGCCCATATCATCCTGAACAACCGCGGCGTCGAGAAGGGCACCTGGTTCTCCTGCTGGGCCGAGGGCGTGATGTCGCCGCAGCTGATGCGCGAGAAGCAGGCCGAGATCGCGGAAGGCTATGGCGTCATGCTCGAGGCCACCACCCGGCTCGAGCGCGGCATCTTCGAGAAGCCCGCCGGGATCGAGGAGATCTATCGCGCCAAGGAAGAGGCTCGCCTGCCGCGCGAGATTGTCATGACGGCCCAGGAATCCGCCATCGCGCAGGCGCAGGTGGTGGGCTTCGCCAAGGACTACAAGAACCTCGCCGACCTGCTGGACCTGCTGGACCAGCGCCACATGGCGCGCGCCGTGCGCGGCATGGCGGAGGGGCTTGGCTCCGGCACGCCGTGGAACTTCACCGAAGGAGAGATAGACATGAAGGACATCAGGACCGTCGGTGACGCGATCGACTATTCAGAGCGCACGATCGAGGCGCTGAGGCTTAAGGCCGAGGAATTGGACCCGGCCGAGCGCGCCGCATTCGAGGCCAAGGCCGCACCGATCATCGCGGATCTCTCTCAGATGGTGCCGGACCCGGAACTGCGCGCGCGCTTTGGCAAGCAGCTCGAAGAACCCTATCCGCCGGGGGCGGGCAGCGAAGTGCTGATTGCGGCGCTGCAATCCGGCAATGACGAGGGGCTGCGCGACGTGCTCGAGCGCGCCGAGGAGGTGGGCATGGACAGCGAGGAGCTGGTAGCCCGGATCACTGCCGGCGGCACGCGCAACTACGGCATGGCGCAAGACTGGGTCGAGCGCGACATGAACGCGGTGCTGGCCAAGGACGGTCTCAGCGTGGAGACCGCGAGTGACGACCAGCTCGATGCCGCGCTCGAAAAGGTCGACGGCGTGATGGACGCACTGGTGGAGCGGGCGAAGGAACTGGGCGTCGAGATCGGCCGAACCCTCGCGGACGAAGAGGAGGCGACACTGCCCCTAATCGACGAGGACGACCGGACGCCCAATCCCTACCTGCAGGACCTGGCCGACATGCTTCGGGACGGCAAGCTCACCGAGGAACAGGAAGAGACCATCGAGCGGACCCTGCACTCCGAGCTCTTCAAGGAGTTGGGCGAGGAGGGCCTGGCCGAGCTTCGCCGTGGCAACTACGAGGTCCTGGACGCGGCCCTGCCAAGCAAGCTCGACCAGATCACCGTCACGCAGGAGTTCCTTGAGATGACCTTCGAGGAGACCGGCGACCAGGTCTTCACCGACCGCGCCGCCGGGTTGCAGCAGGACAAGGCGACCGAGGTGGCGCGGCTGCGCGGCCAGCAGGAGGAGCTGGGGCGCGATCTTGCCCGTACCAAGTCACTGGACCGCGGTCTCGATGACGAGATGGAATTCTAAAGGGGAGATGACCACCATGACCAAGACACTTCCCCTCTGGGCTGCGCTTCTTTTCGGCGTGATCTGCGGCGCCGTCATCGGCACCATTGTCGCTGCCTTCTACCTGACCCTTGCGCTGAAAACCGGGTTTCAGAGTTTCGACATGTTGGCGCTCTGGAGGGCCAGCGCCGGCACGCGCGCGGCGCACCCCGAGGCCTTCAAGGTGGGCTTCGGTGCCGTCGGCTTCGGGGCGATTGGCCTCGGTGCCTTGGCGCTGGCTTGGACCTGGAAGAAGGAGCGCGACGACTATGGCTCAGCCCACTGGCAGACCAAGGCCGAGCTGAAGAAGAACGACATGCTTCAGGCCCCCGGCAAGGGCTTTGTCTGCGGCAAGCTTGGTGCGCCGCACTCCAAAGCCGAGTTTATCTCCTCGACCACCGTCCCGCATGTGATGATGGTCGCGCCCACCCGGGCCGGTAAGGGCGTGGGCTTCGTGATCCCGAACCTCCTGAGTTTCGCGGGCTCGGTCGTGGTGCTGGACGTGAAGGGCGAGAACTTCGAGAAGACCGCACGGCTCCGGGCGCTCAACGGCGACGAGGTCTATCGGTTCAGCCCCTTCGACTGGGCCAATGCCACGCATCGTTACAACCCGCTCGCCCGGATCGCCAAGGCCCCGAGCTTTGCGCAGCGGTTCACCGAGGTCTCGATCCTGGCCGACCTGTTCCTCGACAAGGACAATAAACAGCTCGACACTTTCTCCGAGGCGGGCAAGTCGATCTTCGTCGCGGCCTGTCTGCTGGCGATCCAGCGCGGCACGCCGAGCCTTGGCGAGGTGAACAAGATCGTCGCAGGGGGCGAGTACAAGAACGCCCAGTACAAGACCTACGCCGACGAGGCCGAGGAAGACATTCTGCGCGAGCTCTGGACCAACGCCGCCTCTGCCTCGTCGCGGCTGTTGACCTCGAACATCCAGGCGCTGATGACCGCAGGTCTCAAGCAATGGGACAACCCGGCGGTGCGCTCGGCCACCGAGGCGAGCGACTTTGATTTCTCGACCTTCCGGAAGACCCCTCAGTCGCTTTACATCGCGGTGTCCGAGGATCACATCGCAACCCTTGCTCCGCTCCTGCGCTTGATGTTCGCCGATCTCATCGCCTCGATCCGCCTTAACGAACCAGGCCAGGACGAGCCCTGGCCTGTCATGATGATGATCGACGAATTCCAGCAGATGGGGGCGATGCCCTATCTCGAGCGCGCGATCCATTCGCTGGCAAGCTATGGTGGCCGTGTCGCGATGATTGCGCAGTCGCTGGCCTCGCTCGATCGAATCTACGGACCCGAGGGCCGCGAAAGTCTTGAGAACGGGGCAGGGCTGAAGCTCTACATCACCCCGCGTGACCAGCGCACCGTGAAGGAGGTTTCCGCCGCGGTCGGCAGCACCACCCGCGAGGCGGTGACTCGAATGTATGGACGCAACAAGGGCTTCCTCGGCGCGACCTCGACCTCGGCGCGTCTGGAAGAGCGGCCGCTGCTTTCCGAGACCGAAGCGCGCCTCATGGATCCCGACGAAGTGATCATCCTCGCCTCACCCCAGCATCCGATCAAGGCGAGCCGGATCAAGTATTACGACGATCCGTTCTTCAAGGAGATGCTGGCCCGCGAGGAGGGCAAGCCGTTCCCCTATCCGCCGAGCGTGCAAGGCGTGGGACCTTGGGGCGGCGATGGTGGTGACGAGACCGACGCAGACGAGCAGGCGAAACCAGCCCAACGCGCGCCTGTCCGGGATCGCTCGCAGCGCCGCGAGGCCCGCGCAATGAGCGTGAGGACGATGGAGGCCGGGCGTGGGCAGCCCGAGCCTGAGACGCTCGAGCGGGAAGCGGACGTGCCGAAGGAATGGGAGGCGGCGCTCGACCGGCAGGAGGATTTCATCGAGGAGTTGATGGGGCATTGACAGTATTAGGAGTTGCGACAGGACACGATAGCGAGTGCATCTGCAAGCATTCGGATTTCCCGTTGACAGGATCAGTTCAAACAGTTGAATTTGAACGGTAGTTGGCTCTAGAAATGGGAAGACGCATGCCGAGAAAAATTAGTTGTTTTGTGTCGTTCTCAACTGCAGATGGCGATGAAGATGCCATCAAATTTCTCTTGGCGCATTTGTCAAACATCTGTGAAGAAAAAGTAGACTTCAAAGCATACTTCAATAATCGGAGCGGATCCGACCTAGGGAAGTTCATGAAGGAGGATCTACTTTCTGCAGACGCAGTTCTGGCACTTTTCTCCCCAGACTATAAAGTAAAGAGTGACCAACATATTAAGTCGGGGGTACTAACCGAATATATGTTTATCGTTGATAGGCTGGAAGGGAGACAGGATGGCAAACCCCCCTTGTTCATACCAGTAGTCTGGAAAGCGAACTCCGATCAAGCGTTGCCAAACTATTTTAATGGTAGAGAGCTAACCCGCGACTTGAGTCAATTCAAGCCGATACAAACAACAGGTCCCGCCTATTTACCAGATAGAACTGCCTCAAAAACAAAGCCAGATATTGACGCCATTTGTCGAGATCTTCTCGACTGTTGGCGCGAAAACGATCCGGAACTCGATAGAATCCAAACGGAAGTCGATAGTATATTGTTGGACCCGGTTGCTATTTCCGAAGTTGATTCAATATCTTGTGAGAAGGGAATGGATGGTGGCATTGAGGTGAGTGACGCCTTTTTCCGAAAAGCAGAACGAACAAGCTTTACCATAGATGAATTTTCCAACGAATTTTTTGTGAAGACGAGTGCATTTAGAGCTATTGGCAAGTATCACAAAATTGCATTTACAGGTCGAAAGGGCTCTGGAAAAACGACGCTCCTGAAAGTGTACAAGTTTCAGAACTCGGAACTCTATTTCGATCCCATCGACGTGGAAGTGAACGACTGGAATCTTCACTATCTATTGCAAGACTTAACGTTCAAATCCGCCGAGGGCGACTTAACTTACACAGCAGAAGAGTCGAAAGTCTTCGACTATATTTGGCCGGTCTTTCTTTCTCTTTGCATGGTCAAGAGTGTTATCTCGTGCGTGGGCGACACTTCCTTAGGCAAACTTCTCCCGAAAAAAGCACATGTGGAACGATTTGAATGCGACTCGGGTCGATATGAGGCGCTCTTCAATATGTCTGTCGGGGTTGTGAGGGAGTTCATAGAAGACTGTATAGCGAAAGCATCTACAGTGAATGAGTCTCGGTTCAAGTCTGACCTTTTACGATTGATAAACGTACAGTCTTGCACTGAATACCTTCTAGGTACCGCGTACCAAGGGCTGATTGAAACAGTTCAACGAGATCCAAATAATCGAAGATTTCTATTTTGCTTGGACAGGTTCGACACCGAAATTCAGAAGTATCGAAAAGATATTAAGGATAGAAATCTCCCGGAAGATCAAAGGCGTAGGTGGGAGCAACGAGAGATATTCTGGATCCAGGGACTTGTCGAGCTCATCGATCATTTACGTAGCCCAGATAACTCATCCCCGAACCAAGACTTCTATAAGTTGCTCGGGCCACATTTGGATTTCTGCGTGCCACTTCCGAGAGACAGACTCTATGAGGTGCAACTGCGCCGTAGAGACGCGATCGTTGGGGAGATCAACGAAGAAATTAGCTGGCAACCCTACGAACTACTCACAATGCTGAGGAAGAGATTGCAGGTGGTCTGGGGAGTTCCAGATTCACGCTTGGACAAGTTAGGAAATCGAGCTCTCGGTCGCTTCCGACAGGTCCTGAAAGAAAGCGGAAGGAGACTTCCAGATAGTGTTGACGTCAAGATCAATGGCGCGGCCTTTTCTATTGATCTATTCTTGAACGTACTCCGACATTCGTTTTTTAGGCCGCGGGATGTACTTTTACACTATACACGGATAGTTGCCCGCGCTGAGCTAGCATACAAAAGAAATGAGAAAGTATCTCCGTCATATGTTGCACGTATTATTTCGGAGCAGACGCATCGAATTGTTGAGGAAGAGTTCCTTGGCGAGTTTTCAGATACGTTTACTAATTTGCGGGAAATTCTAGATACGTTTAAGGCTTCCCCACAGATTCTTTCATGCGAACAGCTTCGTGAAAAGCTGCAAGGTCTTCGGTTCGAAATGTATGGCCGTAGTGAGATAAGTAAGCTTGGGCAGAAAGTTAGGTTTCTTTATGAGATCGGATTTTTGGGTATCCGGGCTGACGCCGTTCAGTTAGGGGGGGTATCTTTAGATGATTTTGATTTCTACTTTTTTAATCCAAGATATGCTCAGAATTTGGAAAGCGAGGATGTGCTAGCGGCATTGATTTTTGCCATTCATCCAATATTCATTGAGCACCTTACATTGAAAATGAATTCAAAACAGCCGGTAATGATGCTCAATTGGGATCAAGTTGAAGCAATGGATGTGTTCGACTGAATTCAGTCAAACCTGAGACCCGACTTCCCTCCAGCCTTTGGGGGAATCCGTCGATTGATTTCTGGCCTCATGCGGCCTGGGTTTCCAGTCTCGATTTCATTGCAAATTCCTCGGGCGTCAGGTTGCGTTGTAGTCATCCCTCCATGTTGTGATCTTTTCGCGGGCCTCGGCCAGTGACGAGAACAGGGTTTTCTTCAAGTGTTCGTCCCTGAAGCTGCCATTGAAGCTCTCAACAAAACCGTTCTGCATCGGCTTGCCCGGCGCGATGCTATGCCAGTCGATTCTCGTCTCCTGGCACCATCTGAGCACCGCCATACTGGTCAGTTCCGTCGTAAGCGGTGCGCTGCTCCCACACTTACGGCATGACGCTTGATCTGCGATTCAGAGGCTTCTTTGAATTGTGGGGAGTTTCTCGATGGGAGCTACAAGCGAGTTTCTGGCAAGGTTGCCGCGGCG
>Ga0316204_10004446_pt1 | contig 25100 bp, 25 predicted proteins | sample 6monrhotite_MG_2_FD_205661 | JGI IMG/M metagenome (GOLD analysis project Ga0316204, IMG submission 205661) | Microbial mat bacterial communities from mineral coupon in-situ incubated in ocean water Damariscotta River, Maine, United States -... | ecosystem: Environmental > Aquatic > Marine >... | reverse complement strand
GGCTCGGACAGCGCGCCCACGGTCGCCGAGGGGTTGAACACGATCTCGGCGCCGTTGATGCCGAACATCAGCCAGTTCAGGGGGTGGTGGCGGCCGTAGCAGATGTTGATGGCGACGCGGCCGAACTCGGTCTCGAAGACCGGGTGCCCGTCCTCGCCCTCCATGTAGTAGGTGGACTCGTTGAAGTCGCCGACCCGGGGGATGTGGTTCTTTCGGTGGGAGCCGATGACGTTGCCGCGGTTGCCGATCACCACGGCGGTGTTGTGGATCGTGTCGCCGTGGTCCTCGTCCCGCTCCAGGATGGGGCTGACGATGACCATGTTGTACCGGCGCGCCAGCGCGGCGAGGCGCTGGGTGGAGGGGCCGTCCACGGTCTCGGCGAACTCGAGCCACGGGTGCTTCTCGCGGGTGCAGAAGGCGAAGGGCATCGTCCAGGCTTCCTGGAGACACAGCACGTTGACGCCCATGTCCCCGGCCGTGCGGATGATGGTCTCGATGCGGCTCGCCAGCGCCTCGTACTGCGCCTCGACCGGCTGCGAGGTGTCGGTGACGATCTGGTTCTGGATGACGCCGACGCGCACGATGCGGGGGGCGCGCCGCTGCTCCGCGGCCGCGTGGAACTTGTAAGCGGCGATCTCGAAGTCGTGGAGATCCGCGTAGGCCTGGACCGCCTCGGGGATGGTCAGCGTCTCGGGCAGGTCGCCATAGAGGATGCGGAAGGCCTCCTTCTGGTCGGCGGGATCGAGCTTGCGCAGCAGGCTCTCCAGGCTCGTGATCTCTGGCGTCACCGGCTCGAGGAGTTGCTCCACCGCTACATCTTCGGCGGACATCGTCCTGGTCTTGGTGGTCTTGTCGGCGGCCATGGAGCACCTCGGTTCAGTTTGGGCCCGAAATTGTACAGCGTCGGCGGCCCTCGTACGACCTGCGACGGGAAAGTCCGCGTATGGCGACTGGCACGTTCTGCAAGTGTTCTGGCGCGAGCTGCGAGTGTTGTGTTCGGTCGGGCTCGGTATCTTCTTTGTGTTCGGCGGGGGTGACTCCGCCACAACCCAGGACATTCCCATGGTCAGCGCGCCCTTCATGCCCCGTAAGAGGATGCTCAAGCAGGTTCGACAGCTGCAGGAGGTGTCGGCGTGAGCGCGGACTACTCAGCCGCGGAGTTCACCGCGACCGACGTGCCGGATCAGTCCGGCAAGGTCTTCTTCGTCACCGGCGCGAACACCGGGCTCGGCTTCGAGACCGCCAAGGTTCTGGCGGCCAGGGGGGCGCGTGTGCTCCTGGGCTGTCGCACGCGCAGCAAGGCGGAGGCCGCGGTCGTACGCATCCGGGCCGAGCACCCGCAGGCCGACGTGGCGATCGTCGACATCGACCTGGGAGACCTCAGCAGCGTTCGCGCCGCCGCGGCCCGTGTCGCCGAGGAGGCGCGCCTCGACGGGCTGATCAACAACGCCGGCATCATGATGCCGCCCCGCCAGCTCACGAAGGACGGCTTCGAGTCGCAGCTCGGGGTGAACCACCTGGGCACCTACGCGCTCACCGGGCTGCTGATCGAGAAGCTGGAGCAGACGCCCGGAGCCCGCATCGTCAACACCAGCAGCAACGCCCACAAGACGGGGCGCATCGACTTCGACGATCTGGGGGCGGAGCGGTCCTACTCGGCGCTGGGCCGGTACTCGATGAGCAAGCTGGCCAACCTGCTGCACACCTACGAGCTCGATCGCCGCCTGCGGGCCAGGGGCTCGTCGACCATCGCGGTCTGTGTGCATCCCGGGGGCTCGGACACGGAGCTCGCCCGTCACCTGCCGAAGTGGACCAGCGTGCTCTTTCCCCTCTTCCGGCTCTTCATGAACACCGCGGCGCAGGGGGCGTGGCCCACGCTGCTCGGGGCGGCCGCGCCCGGCGTCGAGGGCGGACAGTACTTCGGGCCGAAGGGCCTGGGGGAGATGGCAGGTCCGGCGCGTCGGGTCGACAGCAACGCAGCCAGCAAGGATGTGGCGGTGGCGAAGCGACTCTGGGAGGTGTCGGCGCAGCTGACCGGCGTCGAGCCCGGCCTGGCGTAAGAGGGTGTTTGAGAAGTGCGCCCGTCGGGATCTGCTCGAGTCCATGCGGATCGGACGTCAGAGCCTGTACGACTGCTTCGGCGACAAGCGCGGCTTGTTCCTGGCCTGCCTCGACGAGTACGGGGAGATGGGCGAGCGCGAGGTGCTGACGCCGCTGGCGGCCTCGGACGGTGGCCTGCCGGCCATCGCCGCCTACTTCGACAACGCCGCGCGCTCCATGTCGAGCCCCCCCCCACAAGGCTTGCTTCATGGTGAACAGCGCCATCGAGGTGGCGCCGCACGACCCCGAGGTCGCCGCCAGGACCGCCGCTTTCCTGGGCAAGCTGCAGGCGGCCTTCGTCGCTGCCTTGCGGGTAGCCGAGCGTCGGGGCGAGCTGACGGTGGGCGATGTGGGCGATGTGGGCGATGTGGACTGTATGGCTTGGCGTCTCGCGAACGCAGGCTTCGGCATGGCCACCCTGAGCAAGACCGGGGTCGGCCAGGACGTCCTCCTTCTCATCTCCCAGGACATCCTCTCCAGCTTGCGACCCTCGGACAGCCCCTCCCCGCCGGACCGCCCGGTCCCTCCCCAAGGACAGACGCCATGAGCACCGACCCCACCTACGCCGACAAGACGGCCCTCGTCACCGGCGCCAACTCGGGCCTGGGCTTTGAAGCCGCCGCTCAGCTCGCTGAGGCCGGCTACGGCCGCGTGATCCTGGCCTGCCGTTCACTCGAGAAGGCTGCAGGGGCGCGCAAGTCCCTGCGGGATCGGGTCGGCAAGGACGTCTTCGAGACTGTCGCCGTCGACGTGGCCGAGCTGGCGTCCTCCCGCGCGGCCGCGGAGGAGCTCGTCTCCCGAGGCCAGAGCGTCGATGTGCTCCTTGCCCGCGGCGAGTGGCAGAGCGGCCGCACCTACACCTCCGCTCCCAAGAAGATGGTGGGGCCCCTGCGGGCCGTCGATGAGGCGCACATCGTGGACGAGGGGCGGCAGGAGCTGGCCTGGGGGATCCTCGAGGAGCTCACGGTCGCGCTGGCAGTCTGAGAGGGGGGAAGCGCGGACGAAGCGCGCTCTGGGCGCGCAGCGCGACAGCTCCGATCGCCTGAGTCGGTGCTCCTCCTCTCCTGTTCCAGAGCGGCTCCGAGCCCAGCTCATCAGTGCGGCTCTGTTCAGAACGATGTATCTTATTGAGTGAATACTCAATAGTGAGTCGGAATGGCCCGCACGCGAATGTCCCCGGAGCGCAGACGCGCTCAGATCCTGGAGGCGGCCATCGGCTGCTTCTCCAAGCACGGGCCATCGGCCTCGACCGTCGAGATCGCCGCCGCGGCGGGCGTGAGCGAGGCGCTGATCTTCCACTACTTCCCCACCCGGAACGATCTCTGGTTGGCGGTGGCGACGCGCTCGAGCAGCTTCGCCGCGCGCATGCTCGAGTTCTTCCAGTCCTTTGGAGAAGGTCCCGTGGAGGACGAGCTGCTCCGGATCTCGATGCTCTTCAGCGAGACCCTGGTCGAGGAGCTTGAGATCGTCGCCATCCTCCTGGGGGCCGGGCTGCGAGATGAGACGCTCGGCGTCCACATCCGCCGAGGTCACCTGGAGGGCGCGCGGGTGCTGGCTGAGAGTCTGCGAGCGCGCGGGGCGCTGCGCGAGGGGATCGACGCTGAGGCGGCGGCGCTGGGTTTCATCGGAGGGCTGGTGCTCTGCTTCATGGTCCACCACCGCGAGGCGGACTGGGAGGCCCGCGCCCGGGCGTTCGCGAGCGGCTGGGTGCGGGCGTGGTGTCGCGGCGCTTTGGAGGTGCGTGATGGCGTCTGAGCTGTTTATCGGCAGCTCCCTCCCGGATTGCCTGCCCGATGAGCCACAGCGGAAGCGGCTGCCGGCCCTCGCGTTGGTCTTCGCGCTGCCAATGCGCGCGCTGGCGCTGCTGCTGTTGGCTGTGCTGAGTGTGATGGCGGCGCCGCTGTACCTGCTGGGATCGGCCATCTGGGGGCGCCCGCCGAACGTCGCGCGTCTGCCCCAGGTTGTGCGCTATCTGGCCTGGACCTGGACCGTGCGACCGCCGTCGCCGGGGCTGCCGACCCTCCGTCGGTGCTGGCTGACGCTCTCGATCGTGCGCAAGGTGCTGGTCATCCCACTGTGGGGGTCGGCCTGGCTCCTGGACGAGGCGCTCTACGGTCGCGCGCTGGACGCGACGCCTGTGACAGCACCCCTGATCGAGATCAGCGCGGGTCGCAGCGGCAGCACCCAGATCGCCCGGTACCTGGAAGATGACCCGCAGCTCGCCGCCCCCGGCCTGCTCCAGTACCTCTTCCCCTATCTCTGGCTCTGGCGGCTGGTCCCGAAGACTCTCGGGCGGATCCTCACGGCCGAGAAGGTCCGTCGCAAGGTGGAGTCGATCCTCGCGCCCGAGTTTGTGCAGCGGCATGAGATGGACCCCTTCAGGACGGACAGCTTCGAGGGGGTGCTCCTGCTCACGCACCTGAACGGGCTCTCGTTTTTTCTGGGGCCTGAGGTGATGAGCCAGGAGATTCACTTCTCCCGCATCGCCTCGCACAATCAGGCGCTCTGGGAAGAGGACTTCATCGAGCTGACGGATCGCATCGGACGGAAGACGCTGCTCGACGCTGGGCCTGGTCCCGACGGCCCCCGTCGCTTCTTCTTCAAGGGCCACTTCTTGCTCGCCGGCCCGGCGCTGGAGCGGCGCTACCCGGACGCGCGCTTCCTCACCATGATCCGTGAGCCGGCGTCCAGGCTGCGTAGCTGCATCAACTTTCTCCGGGTCAATCCCATGGATCCGGCGCTGGGCCCGGTGCCCTGGCCGTGGTTGAGTCGGATTGTCGTGGACATCGAGCGGGAGTACTGCTTGATCGAGAAGGAGTGGTTCAGCCGCGAGGGTGGGGCGCGCCGCTGTGTGGTGCGCTTCTCGGAGTACAGGGTCGATTTGGAGGCCGCCATGCGCAAGGTCTACAGCGAGTGCCTCGATGTTGAGGTGTTGCCGCCGCATGTCCCTCGCGTCCATACCCCGCGGAAGCGTACCGAATACCTCGTGGATCGCTCGCTGGAGAACCTGGGGATTGACAGTGAGGGGTTGAGCGAGGAGTTGGCGGACTACATCGAGTGGTGCAGGCCGCGTCATGAGTAGGGTGGGGCACCACGCTGATGATCGGAGCTGAGGCGCTTCGCGCCCAGAGCTCGCTTCATCGCTGCCGCTGCCGCGTCGCCGGTGTCCGAACGCCAAAAGTAGGGAAGTTCCTTTTGAAACGCCGAGCCGCGGGGGCCATCCCAACAGGGCGCGCTGCGCTCGGCGCATACACAACGCACCCCCGGAGCCCGATGCCTGACGCCACGCACGACCATGGATCTCACCGGCTCGCCCACCCAGCCGTGTTGGCCGAAGGCAGCGCGCCGTGAGCGCCACACTCGCCGTCGACCTGGAGAAGGTCTCCCGTACGGCCAACGTCGCCATCGTGGTGTTCTTCGCCGCCTTCGGAGCCGCCGGCACCTTCCTCTCGTTCTACTTCCACTTCCTGACCGTCGCCTTCTTCCTGATGATCCTGCTCAACCTGTACTGGCGACACTTCCAGACCTCGCACACCCTGCTCGCGAACTTCGGCTTCCTGGCCCAGATCCGGTACATCAGCGAGAGCGTGGGCCCCGAGTTCCGGCAGTACCTCTTTGCATCCGACACCGAGGAGCGGCCCTTCAGTCGAGTGGAGCGCGCCGAGGTCTACCGCAAAGCGAAGGGGATCGACTCGTCATCGGCGTTCGGTTCATTGCTGACCTACGACCGCTCCGAGATGAAGCTGCGCCACTCGCTGTACCCGGTCGACAAGGCGCAGATGGAGCCCTTCGACGTCGCGGTCGGGGCGGCTCGCGGCCTCGCCACCACCTACCGCATCAAGCGCCCTGTCATGATCAGCGCGATGAGCTTCGGCGCGCTGGGCAGCAACGCCGTGCGCGCCCTGGCGCGCGGTGCGGCGGCGGCGGGGGTGCCGATGAACACCGGTGAGGGCGGCTACCCGAAGCACCACCTGGTCGAGGGCTGCGACCTCATCTTTCAGATGGGCACGGCCAAGTTCGGCGTGCGCACCGAGGGCGGTCGGCTGGACGACGGCAAGCTCGCCGCGCTCGCCGCGCTGGATCCGATCAAGATGATCGAGATCAAGCTGTCCCAGGGCGCCAAGCCGGGAAAGGGCGGCCTGCTGCCCAAGGAGAAGATCACCGCTGAGATCGCGGAGCTGCGTGGCGTGCCGATGGGGCGGGACGTCATCTCCCCGGCGCACCACCTCGAGTGCGTCGACGCCAGCTCCACCGTGGCCTTCATCGGCCGCGTCCAGCGGGTGAGCGGGCTGCCCACCGGCATCAAGTTCTGCCTCGGGCGCCCCGACGAGCTGCGCGAGCTGGTCGCCGAGATGAAGCGCCAGGACATCGTCCCCGACTTCATCACCGTCGATGGCGGTGAGGGAGGCACGGGCGCGGCGCCCAAGAGCTTCATGGACGACATGGGCATGCCGCTGTTCGCCGCCCTGCCCGAGACCCATCGGATCCTGCAGGAAGCGGGCGTGCGGGATCGGCTCGTGATCTTCGCCTCGGGCAAGCTGATCAGCGCCGGGATGCAGCTCAAGGCGTTGTCGCTGGGCGCTGACGTGACCTACTCGGCCCGGGGGTTCCTGCTCGCGCTGGGGTGCATCCAGGCGCTCCAGTGCAACCGGAACACCTGCCCGGTCGGCATCACCACTCACCACCAGCACCTCCAGAGCGGGCTGGACGTCGAGGCGAAGTCCCAGCGAGTCGTCAACTACATCGAGGCTCTGCACCACGATCATGTCGAGCTGCTCGCGGCCATGGGCAGGTCGTCGGCCCGAGAGCTGACTGAAATCAACGTGTCCCTGCCCGCCGGGGTGTCCGCTCCGTCGCCAGGTCAGGAGCGGTCATGAAGCACCCCAAAATCACCCGCGCGGCCCAGGGCGTCGCGGCGCTGATCCTGTTGATCGCGTCGGGCATGAAGTTCGTGGGCGAGCCCGGCAGCGTCGAGGTCTTTGTTGAGCTGGGCATGGAGCCGACGGGCCGCTACCTGATCGCGTGCATCGAGCTGTCGGCCTCGCTGCTGCTGCTGTCGCCCTACGCGGCGCTGGGGTCGGTCGTCGCGCTCTCCGTGATGTGCGGCGCCGTGATCGCCCACGTCAGCCAGCTCGGCTTCGCGCTGAGTGGGGATGGTGTCATGCAGCTCGGCCTGCTCGCCTCGGTGCTCACCTGCTCCATCTATGTCTTGATCGCGCGTCGGAGCGAGCTGCCCTTCATCGGCGAGAACCTCTGATCAGGGGCAGGTGGACCGTCAGCGGCGAGCCGCCGCGAGGTGTTCCTGCCACCACCACGGCCGGCTCGAACGCTCCGCCGGACGCCGTCGAACATCGTCGCTCGCCGGAGGTGTCGTGGTACCAGCGCATCGCCCGATTCCTGACATGTGGGGCCTGAATCGCTTATCTTGAACAGGGCAAGCCGATAATTTCGTGGAGCCCACCGCGACTCGGAGCATGCATCCGCGCTCGTGGCCATAGCCGCATGCAAGGCCGCAGGTGCAACATGGGCGACAAGTCCCCCAGAAAGCAGAACAAGGGCAAGAAGCTCACCACCCAAGAGAAGAAAGCGAAGAAGAAGGCGAAGAACGAAGCGAAGAATGGTGGTGGTAGCGTGGTCGTTGCCGCAGCGAAGAAGAAGACCGGCTGAGCCGGACCACAGGCGAGAACAAAGAACCCGTCAAGATACTGTTTTGACGGGTTCGGTCGGTGGGCGGTTCAGCCGGCCGGCGCCTCGTTCAGCGCCCCAGAAGAGGAAGCCCGGTGGACGAAAACGTCGACGACTCTCAGACGCGGCCGGTGCAGAGCGCCGGCTTCCTGAGAGATTCCTCGCCGCGATCTGCCGCTCAGGCCCCGCTGCGCTTCGCGGTGAGATCGGCCGCGGGGCTGCTCATGGGGGCGCTGTCCTTTACCTTCCTCATCCTGGTGGTGAACCCGATCCAGATGGCGAGCATGGTGATCTACCCCTTCTCGCGGGAGGCCTTCCGGGCGGTGAACCGGAGCTGCGCCGCCACCGTCTGGGGCTGGTGGGTGTGGATGGCCTATGTGCAGAACCGGATCGATATTCGCTTCCGGGGCGATCGCTTGCCCCGCGAAGAAGACGTCCTGATCATCTCGAACCACCAGTCGATGGCGGACGTGTTGTTGCTGATGTGCGTGGCACACCGCTGCGGTCGCCTCCCGGACATGAAGTGGTTCGTCAAGGACTCGGTCAAGTACGTGCCAGGCCCGGGCTGGGGCATGTACTTCCTGGACTGCCTGTTCGTGACCCGCAACTGGGCCCGCGACCAGGTCCGCATCCAGCGGATGTTCTCCAAGTACCTCGAGCACCGCATCCCGGTCTTCATCGTGTCCTTCCTGGAAGGCACGCGCCGCACCGAGGCCAAGACGCGCTCCTCCCAGGCCTTCGCGGAGCGCAGCGGGCTCTATGTGCCCCAGCAGACTCTGCTCCCGCGCACGAAGGGCTTCGTGGCTACCCTCGGTGCCTTGCGTGAGCATCTGGACGCGGTCTACGACGTGACCATCGCCTACCCGGAGCGCGTGCCCTCGCTGCTGGATTGCTTCGCCTGCCGCGTGGTGTGCGTCGAGGTGCGCGTCGAGCGCCATTCCCTGTCCGAGCTCCCCACGGACGACGAGGCCCTCGCGGCCTGGGCGCTGGAGCGATTCCGGGAAAAGGACCAGATGCTCATCGACTTCCAGACGAACCAGGTGCTCCCTGGCGTTCGCCTGACGGCCAGCGAGGCCTCTACAGAGGCGTGATAGAGCAGGTTCGGGGCGTCGAGACTTCATACGCGGAGCGGCGCGAGCGATCATGAGCCGCCGGTCAGACGCTGGTGCAGAAGCGTATCAGCCCTTGGGCAGCGGCTTGCCGGTGTTCTCGGTGAAGTTCCAGTGCAGCTTCGTCATGACCACGAAGGAGAGGTTCAGGACGACTCCGGCGACACACAGCGCGCTCAGAGTGGGGGCCGCGGCGGCGGCGGTGACCGGCGCCAGGAACAGCGCCGGGCCCAGCGCCACCAGCCCGACGCACAGCGCGGTCTGGAAGTTTGCCGCGACGAAGGGCACGTTGATTTTTGTCGACGCCCGCTACAGTGGAGCTTCGGGTAGTGGCGCATCTCACCCCAGGGTATGGCCAGCATCTGCTACCTCGCTTCGGGTATCAGTTTCTCTGTCAGGTGCTCCCTCTACCCCGCCAACAGACGAGACCCACCGCATGAAGACGCTCGGCCGCCACCTCCTCATTGAGCTGTATGGCTGCGAACCGGACGCCCTCGACGACCTGGCGCGGGTGCGCTCGGCGATGCTGGAGGCCGCGGTGGCCGTGGGCGCGGAGAAGGTGGGCGAGAGCTTCCACCCCTTCACCCCCCAGGGGATCAGCGGCACGGTGGTCATCGCTGAGTCCCACCTGTCCATCCACACCTGGCCGGAGCACGGCTACGCCGCCGTGGATGTGTACACCTGCGGGGGGCTGGACCCCCGGCCCGGCATCGCGGTGCTCAAGCGCGCCCTGGTCGCCGACGAGGTCCGCACCGAGGAGATCCTCCGCGGGCTGCCCGACGAGCTGGACGCCCACGCTCAGCTCCGCCCCTCCGACGTGCGCGTCCTGGCCGGCGAGTTCGGGTTCCCGGCGCCGGACGGCGGCGCCCCGGCGAGCCGGATCGGCCTGGACCGCGCGGCGGGCTGGTTCTCCGAGGGCACCGTGCCCGGCACGCGACAGGGCAACATCACCCACGGCTTCCGCATGACCCGGGTGGTCTGCCAGCGGACCACCCCGTACCAGGAGCTGGCGATCTTCGACTCGCCTGTCTACGGTCGGGTGGTGGTGCTCGACGGCATCGTGCAGCTCTCCACCGCCGACGAGGCCGTGTACCACGAGCTGCTGGTGCACCCCGCGATGCTGGCCCACCCCGCGCCCCGGCGGGTGCTCATCGTGGGCGGCGGTGACGGCGGGACCCTGCGCGAGGTGCTGCGCCACGACCCGGACGAGGTCGTGATGATCGACATCGACCGCGAGGTGGTGGCGCTGTGCGCCGAGCACCTGCCGACCCTGTCGGACGGGGCCTTCGCCGATCCCCGCCTGACCCTCCTGCACATGGACGCCAGCCAGGTCATCGCTGACTACGCCGATCACTTCGACGTGGCGATCATCAACAGCAACAACGGCAACGACGCCATCGGCCCCTCGACGCCGCTCTTCGGCGCCCCCTTCTACGCCAAGGTCGCGCGGGCCCTGCGCCCCGACGGGATCTGCTCGGTCCAGGGTGGCTCCTTCCTCGATCCTGAGTTCCTGGAGCTGACCCGCGACAACATCGCCGAGCAGCTGCCCCAGGTAGTGGTGCGGCGCCTGACCGTGCCCTGCTACCACTGCGGTGAGTACGGCTTCCTGGTGGCCACCCGGCGGTGCTCGGCCGCCGGGCCTGGCGCGGACGTGCTGGCCGCGCGGCTGGCCGAGCGCGGCTTCGGCCCGGTCCTGAAGCACTACTCCCCCCAGGTCCACCACGCCTCGCTGGTGTACCCGCCGAGCTCCCGGTTCGCGCGCTGAGGGGCGCCACCCCGGGTGGCGCTGGCCGCGGTGCGGCTGCAGCGCGACATCACCGCCGCCCAGGGGCGGGACGGCCTCTTCGCCGTGGGCTAGGCCCTGCCCGTCGCCGCGAGGCACGCGGCGACCGTCACCGGGGGGCTCGGAGGCGGCGCGCCAGGGCGCGCTCGGGGCGCGCTGACGCCCGCGCGTGGGAGACTCTCCGGGTGGCAGTGACGCGCGATACCCCCATCCCGAACAGCAGCGTGAACATCGTGCTGGCTGCCCTCGAGACAGCGGGCTGGGACCGGGCGAGGTGCTGTGCGCGGCTCGGTCTCGACCCCAGCGCGCTCGCGCCGGGGCACCTGATTCCGCTCCGGCACGCCGCGGCGCTGCTCGAGCTGGCGCTCGAGGTGGGCGGTCCGGGCTTCGGGCTGACGGCGGGGCGGCTCATCCCCTACGGCGCCATGGGCCTCCTGGACCATCTCTTTGGCGCCGCGCCTACCCCGCGCGCTGCCTTGACCGATCTCTGCCGCTACTTCCGGCTGGTCTCCTACGCCGTGTCTCTCCGCCTCGACGACGACACCCTGAGCCTGGAGCTGTCGCCGGGCTTCCCCGCTCAGCACCAGCGGCTGCTCACCGAGCTCTTCTTCACCCTGCTGGTGAAGCGCCTGTCGGCGCGGAGCCCGGTGGTCCCCGTCCGCGCCAGCCTCCCCGGGCCCGCGACCGGGAGTGGGTCAGGCCCCTGGGAGGTCACCCGGCACATGGCGTCCGCGCCCAGCCTCGAGTTTCGCGCGGGCGAGCTCGACCGCCCCGTCGCGTCGGCGGACGACGCGCTGCGGAGGCTGCTCGATGGCTACGCCGCGCGAGAGCTGGAGCTGGCTCCCGCGGTGACGTCGGTCCGGGAGCAGGTGCGTCGGGTCGTGCTCGGAGAGCTGCCCCGCAGGCTGCTCTCGGCGGGCGAAGTGGCTGGCAGGCTCGGCCTGAGCGACCGGAGCCTGCGGCGGTCGCTGAAGGCCGAAGGGACCAGCTACCGCGAGGTCCGCGATCGATGTCTGCGCCGGGTCGCCGAGCGCGCGCTCGCGGACCCCGCTCGAGACATCGGTGAGATCGCATGGCTGCTGGGCTACTCGGAGCCGAGCGCCTTCCACCGCGCGTTTCGACGCTGGACCGGGACCACCCCGCGGCAGTTCCGAGAGCTTGGCCGGCGGGGTCAATGAACTGGCCGGGGCGGTCACTGATGGGAGGGTGAACAGCGCCTACAACAAGGAGGTACTTCATCGAGGAGGCTTCCATGTTGGCCGCCGCTACGTTCTCCGTCGCCCTTGTGCTCTCACCCGCTCAAGCTCAGGAGGCTGCTATCTCGCCGCCCGCAATCACCCAGTCCCTCGTGCTCCCCGACGGTCGGACCCTGAGCTGGCTCGAGGTCGGCCCCCCAGACGGCCGCCCGGTGCTGTTCTTCCATGGCGGCGCCGACAGCCGGCTGGAGGCGCTGCTCATCGCGGAGGCGGCGGAGCGGTCCGGGGTGCGGCTCATCGCCCCTGACCGCCCGGGCTTTGGCGGGTCGTCTCCCTCGCCAGACCGGTCCCTCACGGACTGGCCTGACGACGTGGTCGTCCTCGCCGACCACCTCGACCTGCCGACCTTCGATGTGATGGGGCACTCGGGGGGCGGCCCTCACGCGCTGGTGACCGCGGCGGCGCTGCCGGAGCGGGTCGAGCGGGTGGCCGTGGTGGCGGGGGCCGCGCCCCGGGACGCCGGCGCCAGGGGCATGGTGGTGCCCTTCCGTGTGGGGCGGTGGTTGTCCATCCACCTCCCCTCTCTCCACCGGAAGATGCTCGAGAGTCACCGGACCGGCCTGGAAGACCCGGCGCGCTTCCTGGAGCAGTACGGGCGCCTCTCCAAGGGAGACGGGGCCCTGTTCGCCGCCAACCCCGACGCGGCCGGGCTGCTCGTGGCGGACATGGTGGAGGGCTACGCGCAGGGGGTCGACGCGGCGTGGCGCGAGGCGCAGCTCTACTATGGGGAGTGGGGGTTTTCGTTGCGGGATGTCCGCCAGCCGGTGTCGCTCTTCTACGGCGACACCGACGCCAACGCCGCGCCGGGGTGGGGGCGGTACTTTGAAGAGGCGCTCCCCGATGCTGCGCTGACCACCCTCGAGGGCGAGGGACACATCAGCGCACTGGTCAACCACGCCGACAGTGTCTTCGCCGCGCTACAGCTCGAATGAGTCAGGCGCCGCTCGATGGAGAGGTTTTTCGTCTGGCGCCGCGTCCGCGCTGAGCGTCCGGGGGCAGGTCCATGGACCTCGGGGCCTGCATGGGCTATAGCCAGATGGGTACGCCGATCTTCGGAGAGGCCGCCCCGTCGGCTCATGTTCGCCCTGGTAAGCACGTGGCTCACGTGAGTCTCGGGTGGACGCCGTGGGTGACAAGTCTCCCCACAGCAAAGACAAGAAACAGGGCGCGAAGGATGAGGGCCGTCGCCAGGCGCGACAAGAAGCCGGGACCGGTGGCCTCCGTCGTCAAGAAGACCTGAGGGTCACTCTTCTTCAACCGCCCGCCATCCAGCGTGGCTCACCACACGCGCGGCCCGCCGCCAGGTAGCGGCAGGGCCGCCGTGCGACCTCGAGAGGTATCCCATGAAGAACGTGCTGGTATTAGGGTCGGGACAGAGCGCCGCCTTCCTCATCTCCAATCTGCTCGATGCTGCCCTGTCCGAAGACATCTTCGTGACCGTCGGGGACCGGGATCTCGAGGCCGCCAGGGCCTGCGTGGGCGACCACCCCCGGGGCGCCGCGGTGCAGCTGGACATCAACGACGCCGGCCTGCGATCGGCCGAGATAGAGCGCAGCGCCATCGTCGTCAACATGCTGCCCGCGGCCTTCCAGCACCTGGTGGCGTGGGAGTGTGTCGCGCACGGTCGCGACATGCTGTCGGTGTCCTACCGGGACCAGACGACCCGTGATCTGGATCTCGACGCCAAGCGCCGGGGCATCCTGCTGCTGAGCGAGCTGGGCCTGGACCCCGGCCTCGACCACATGTCGGCGATGGCGCTGATCCGCAGCGTCCAGGCCGATGGCGGTCGCATTGTCGCGTTCCGTTCCTACGGCAGCGGCATCCCGGCCCCGAACCAGCCCCACAATCCCCTGCGCTATGTGCTCACCTGGGATCCCCGCAACGTGGTCATGGCGGGCCAGTCCGGGGCACAGTACCTGGAAGACGACAAGGTCAAGATTGTGCCCTTCCATCACGTCTTCCAGCGCACCTGGCCGTGTGAGGTGGCGGGGGTGGGGATGCTCGAGGCCTACGCCAACCGCGACGCGTTGTCCTACATGCAGTCCTTCGGCCTCGAGCACGTGCGGACGATGATCCGGGGCACGCTGCGCTACCCCGGCTGGAGTGAGACCTGGAGCCAGATCGTGCGCCTCGGGCTCCCCAACGAGACCCTGCGCATCCCCGATCTGGCCAGTCGCTCCTACGCCGAGGTCATCGAGATGTTCTTGCCCCACGCCAACCGCGGCGGGCGTCTCGAGCAGCGCGCCGCCCACTTCCTGCAGATCAACCCCACCGGCCGGATCATGGAGAACCTGCGCTGGCTGGGCCTGTTCTCGCGCCAGCCCACCGGCTGCGAGGGCGACACCTCCTGCGCCATGATGGTCCACCTGCTGCAGCAGAAGCTGGCGTTGACCGACGATGTGCGCGACCTCGTGCTGCTGATGCACGAGCTCGAGGTCGAGTTCCCCGACCGACCTGGCGAGCGCGTCACCTCCACCTTCGTCGTCGAAGGGGAGGCCGGCGGGGCGACGGCCATGTCCCGCACTGTGGGGCTGCCCGTGGCCATCGCCGTGAAGCAGAAGCTGCGCGGCTCGCTCTCCCTCACCGGGAGCCTGATCCCCACTCACCCCGCCATCTACGAACCCATCCTCGCCGATCTCGAAGCCTCAGGCCTGCGCTTCGTTGAGAAACGCGAACCCCTCAGCACCTGAGGCAACCGACATGCTCTCTCTTGGCGTCATCCACAAGTCACGAAAAGAGAATGAACAGCGCCTCGCGCTCCACCCCAAGCTGCTGGACCGTGTCCCGACCGCGCTGAGGCCGAAGATTCGTTTCGAGGCTGGCTATGGAGAGCTCTTCGGCGTCGCCGATGCCCAGCTCGGCGACGGCTTCGGCCCCCTCGGGAGTCGCGAAGAGCTGCTCGGCGCGTGCGACGTCTTGCTGATCCCCAAGCCCGTCCCCGACGACCTGCACCAGCTGCGACGAGGCAGCGTCCTGTGGGGCTGGCCCCACTGCGTGCAGAGCGCGGAGATGACCCAGGTGGCCATCGACCGACAGCTCACCCTGATCGCCTGGGAGGCCATGTACGCCTGGCGCGGGGGCATCCGGGGTCTGCACGTCTTCGACCGGAACAACGAGATGGCCGGATACTGCGCGGTCATCCACGCCCTGGGCGAGGTGGGCATGGACGGCCTGTACGGGGCCGCCGGCAAGGCCTGCGTGCTCAGCCACGGCTCGGTGAGCCGGGGCGCCATCTCGGCGCTGCTCGGGCGCGGCTATGACATCACGGTCTACACCCAGCGGGCCCCGTGGAGCGTGCACGACAAGATCGTTGGCTGTCGCTACTGCCAGATGGAGCAGGTCGAGGGCGAGGCGGCGATGCGCGTCATCGAAGAGGACGGGACCCGCCGCCCCCTGCAGGACGCCCTGTCGGAGATGGACGTGATCGTCAACGGGATCCTGCAGGATACGGACCGTCCGCTGATGTTCCTGGAGCCGGGGCAGCACACCGCGCTCAAGGCAGGCGCCTTGATCGTCGATGTGAGCTGCGATGACGGGATGGGGTTCGACTTCGCGCGCCCGACCAGCTTCGAGACGCCCACCTTTCAGGTCGGCGCGTTGACCTACTACGCGGTGGACCACACGCCCTCCTACCTCTGGCAGAGCGCCTCGTGGGAGCTCACCCGCGTGGTGCTGCCGTTCTTGGAGACCGTCATGGGAGGGCCCGCGGCCTGGGATCGGGATGAGACCATCCGTCGAGCCATCGAGATCCGCGACGGCGTGGTGCAGAACCCGAAGATCCTGCGCTTCCAGGGCCGCGCGGAGCCGCACCCCCACGCCGTCATCGAGCAGGCGTAGCCAAGCGTGGGAGCGGGAATCTCCAGCGATGACAGCCCGCCGCGGGGGTCGGATTGAAGGCCGTGGTGCTGAAGGGCTATGGGGCCGCGGATGGTCTCAGCCTCCAGGAGGTGGACACCCCTGCTCCCCGGGCGGACCAGGTGCTCGTGAGGGTGCACGCCGCCACGGTGACCATGGGCGACACGGAGCTTCGGGCGTCGAACATGCCCTGGCTGTTTCGCCTCCTGACGCGGCTCTGGCTTGGCTTCATCAGGCCGAAGCCCGGCTTGATCCTTGGAATGGAGATGGCCGGGGTGGTGGAGGCCGTGGGTGAGGCCGTGGAGGGCTTCACGCCGGGCGACGAGGTCTTCGGCGCCAGCGCCATGGGCCTGGGTACTCACGCCGAGTACGTGTGTGTACCCGCCGAGGGCCTGCTCGCTCACAAGCCCGCCGGCGTGTCCTTCGAGCAGGCTGCGCCCATCGCCATCGGTGGGCTCGCGGCGCTGGGCTATCTCCGCAGGGGCGGGATCGAGCAGGCCAGGACCGTGCTCGTTCGGGGCGCGTCTGGCAGCATCGGGACCTACGCGGTGCAGCTGGCGAAGCACTTTGGAGCGCACGTCACCGCGGTCTGTGGCGCTCAGGCGATGGCGCGCATGGAGGCCCTCGGCGCGGACGAAGTCATCGACTACACCCGACAGGACTTTGACGAGAGCGGCCAGACCTACGACCTGATCCTCGATGTGGTGGGCAAGGTGCCGATCGCGCGGTGCATGCGCTCGCTGACACCGCGGGGGGCGTATGTTCGGGGCACGGTTCCGGGGCTGTGGGAGATGATGGTCGCGCTCTGGATGGGGGTGGCCAGTCGCAGGCGCGTCGTGCTCGGTGACGGGGGTGGTTCGGCCGAAGATCTGGTGTTCCTCGGCCAGCTCCTGGCGTCAGGTGGGCTTCGCAGCGTCATCGATCGACGCTACCCCCTGGAGCAGATCGTCCAAGCCCATCAGTATGTGGAGACAGGCCACAAACAGGGGCACGTCCTCATCGAGGTGGTGTCGAGCTGAGGTGCTGTCGCTGTAGCAACAGGATGTTGTAGCGGTCGACGCCCAGCGTTGACGGGTTGCCGATTTTATATAGTTAGTTAGTCTAACTAATGAATTGGTCACAACCTCCGCTCGAGTCCATGGACGTCACGCTGCTGTCGATCGCCTCTCGCGGCGACTGGGAGGCTTCGCGATGAAGGTGGTGATCCTTGGAGCCTCTGGCGGCTGCGGTCGCGAGCTTGTGAAGCAGGCTGTCGAGCGGGGACACGGCGTCGTCGCGGTCGGTCGCGCGAGCAGCGCGCTCGATGTGCCCGAAGGCGTTCAGGTCGTGCGCAGCGAGCTGCGGGACGAGGACACGCTGGCCTCGGCGTTCGAGGGCGTCGACGTGGTGTTCTCGGCGATCGGCCTGAACCTGCCTGGCTTCTCTCCCTTCGGCGCGGCTGAGGTGCCCGACCTGCTCAGTCGATCCGCCCCCGTGATCGTGGCGGCCATGAAGCGCGCCGGTGTACCGAGGCTGGTGGTCATCAGCGCGGGTGGGGTCGGCGACAGCGCCGGGGTGATGCCCGGGTTCTATAAGTGGATCGTCGCGATGACCTCCATGCGGCGGCTGTACCCGGAGCTCGAGGCCATGGAGGCGGTCTACGCCAACAGCGGCTTGGAGGTCTGCTGCGTGCGGCCGACCACTTTGAACACTTCGGCCCTGTGTTGACCGGGCGCGGCGCCGTGTGAAGGGGGGCCGATGTTGGAGAGCACGCTGACCGGGGCCATGGTGGCGACCGGTGTGTTGACCTGGGGGCTGGGGCTCGGTGCGCTGGGCGCGAGCGTCTGGCGCGCGCTGCGGGGACGAGCCCGTGAGGACATCACGGGCCAGTGGATCGCGGTCACCGGCTGCGACTCCGGCTTCGGCCAGGGTGTGGTGGGTGAGCTCATCGACCGCAAGGCTCACGTCATCGCCCTCTGCCTCACTCAAGAAGGTGCCGACGCGGCCTCGCGTCGGGGAGCGGCGCTCGCCCTCGTCCTCGACCTCACGGACGATGCGGGGCTGACCGCCATCAGTCGCGACATCGAGGTGGCCTGTGAGGGGAGACTCTCCGGGCTCGTACACAACGCCGGTGTCGTGCTCCCCGGGTTCATCGAGTACCAACCCATCGGCTTCTACCGGCGGGTCATGGACGTGAACTTCTTTGCGCCGGTGCTGCTCACCCAGCGCCTGCTGCCCAGCCTCAGGCGCGCCCGTGGCCGCGTCGTCCTCATCAGCAGCGTCGACGGCATCGTGAGCCTGCCGGGGAACGCGCCCTACGACGCCTCCAAGTTCGCGCTCGAGGCCTACGCCGACGCTCTGCGAGCCGAGCTGTCGCTGTGGGGGCTGCGGGTGAGCGTGGTGAACCCATCGACCATGCGGACGCCCCTCGCCCTGCGCTTCTTCGAGGCCCACCGCGCCACCTGGGAGGAGATGAGTCGCCTGGACCCCGATGGATCGTGGAAGGACATCTGGTCGGCCGAGTGGCTGGAGGCCTACATCGCCTTCAACACGGCCCAGCTCGACCGCATCGCCCAGGATCCGGTGCACGCGATCCGAGATGTCGTCCACGCCCTGACCGCTCGCCGACCCCGGCTGCGGTACCTCAGCGGTACAGCGGCGAAGACCGTGTTCCGTGCGCTGTGGTTGGCGCCCGAGGGCTGGTCGCTGGCCTTCAAGCGCCTGATCATCTATCCGCGTCCACCGAGCGCGAAGCCGGCGGTCTCCAGCGCCGCCTCGGCATCGCGGGGGTGACGGTCGTGGGCGCGCCGTCCTCACCCTTCATGGCTCGCTCACCGATAGCAACCGCACCTCGTAGACCCGCGCCCACTGGTGGTCCAGCTGTCCGTCCTTCGGATCCCATAGAAAGACAACTTCACCCGCCGTCATGCTGGTGAGGGGCTCGGTCCACAGGGCCGGCAGGTCGGAAATTACTGCCTCTCGCGGTTCATCTGCTCCAAAGTTCGTGGTGTGAAACCGCCCGCGCGTGGACCAGGCCACGGTCTCGAATACGACCGTGGCCTCGGGTGACGGACGCCCCCCGATCCCTGAGTGCACGCGCTGGAGGAATCGGCCTTCTGGAGTCCTCTCGGCGTCCGACGGCGGCTGAAGGGGCGGCACCTGGAGCCCACGCTCAATGCTCACGACCTCCACGTCGGTGACCAACGTCCCCACGGGCCAGTCCGGAGCCCCATCGTAGGCGTCTGGGATCCAGCAACGTGCCTTGTCGCCCAGCGTCAGGCTCTTCATGGCGACCTGCCATCCCGGGAGCATCGAGTCGATGGCGCTTCTCCGTGGCGAGACAGCCAGCGTGCGCGCCAGTTCAGTCCCATCCTCCGACCAGGCGAGGTAGGAGAGCCTCACGACGTCACCGTCCTGAGGCCGCTCTTCGGAGTCAGCCACGTCAGCCTTCAGGCAAGACACCCCCGCTGCCAGCTGCACGGCCTCAGCGGGGGGGGCTGGCGAGAAACCAGCCGGTACAGACCGAGGGCCTCCGACGAGAGCCCTGCGTGTGACCGCAGCCGTACCGCGAATTCGTTCCTCGGCCGCAGCGCTCGACGAGCCGTACCGCTTCGTCAGGTCGCGAATGGCCACAGCCTCAAGTACCGGGATGGAGTCCTCCGCGACACCGAGGTCTCTGAAGGTCTCTCGCACGGCGGCGACCTTCTCCGTCGTCGCCTGGTCGTGGCTCGTGTGGAGGTTGAATGCGAGCGCGATGGGGGCCGCGCGGACGAGCTCAGCGCGCAGCTCTCTCCTGTCGTCGCTGTAGGCCACCGACACGGGTACGCCGTGCTCCGTCCACACTTCCAGGGATCCATCACCGCAAGCAATGGGCTCGGTTGGCCACGGCCCATCCATGTCTCGGACCATGCACTTTGATTGGGGTTTGAATGCAGCACCGGGTCGTGCCAGCCACAGTCGAAGTGTGTAGTTTCGCGCTCTGGACCGCGTCTGATTCAGCTCCTCGAACAGCTCCTCAACATGGCACGACGACGGGCTCAGGGGAGGGGGGCAGTCGCGCACCACCTTCACTTGCAGGCCTTGGATCCGCGCCTCGTTTGACCTGCGATTCGACACACTCTCCAGGAACACCTGGACCGCATCGCTGTCGTCCGCGGTCACGCCCGACCAGATCTGAGCGCCCTGGTCGTCGAGTGGCGCGGCCGCGCCATCCGTTGGCCTGGTGTTCTTGTTGGCGGCACACCCCAACAGGAGGACAGCCACAGCAGCGCGGATGGACAAGAGGGAACTCCAGTCAGGTCACCAACCTAATCCGGCCACCCAGCGCCATCGATTGTGGCGTGAGCGACCGGCGCCGTGAGGCCGAACCGCTGGGCATGGGGGCGGTCGCGTGCTTGATGGTGGCGTTGGCCGGGGGGCTGTGGTTCGCGGTGGCTCGACCCCCCGCGAAGGCACGTGACGGCTCGCTGGGCTACAGCGCTGTTCTCGATGGGCAGCACCCGTGACACCTCCGAGAAGGAGCAACGCCTGATGAAAGCCGTCGTCTGTACCGCGTACGGGCCCCCGGAGGTCCTTCAAGTCCGAGAGCTGCCAAAGCCGACGCCCAGGGCCGGCGAGGTTCTGGTGCGGATCCATGCGACGACGGTGCACGTCGGAGATGTGCGGATCCGGAGCTTCTCGGTCCCTCGCGCGCAGTGGATCTTCGCGCGGCTCTTTCTGGGGATCTTCAAGCCCAGGAAGTCGGTCCTGGGCATGGAGTTAGCCGGAGAGATCGCGGAGGTGGGCAGCGGCGTCACCGGGTTCGAAGAAGGCGACCCGGTCTTCGGCTTTACGGGCTTCGGCTTCGGCGCCTACGCCGAGTACATCTGCCTGCCGGCCGAGGGGGGCGGCGCCAAGGGTGGTTTCCTGGCCCACAAGCCCGCGGCGCTGTCCTACGGGGAAGCAGCACCCATCGCCGGCGGGGGGATCACTGCGCTGCTGATCCTCCGATTGGCTGACATCCAGCCTGGCCACAGGGTGCTGATCTACGGCGCGTCGGGGAGCGTGGGCACCTACGCGGTCCAGATCGCGAAGTCTCAGGGCGCGGAGGTGACCGCGGTCTGTAGCACCCGGAACCTGGACCTCGTCCGCTCGTTGGGCGCCGACAACGTGCTCGACTACACCAAAGAAGACTTCACTGAGAGCGGCGAGACCTACGATGTCGTCTTCGACGCCGTCGACAAGTTCCCCCCCTCACGAAGCAAGACAGCGCTGAAGCCGAGCGGCGTGTACCTCAACGCCGTTGCCTCATCGGACGGCCTGAAAATCGAGACCAAGGACTTGCTCTTCCTGAAGGAGCTGGTCGAAGCGGGGGAGCTGAAGACGGTCGTGGATCGCTGCTTCTCGCTGGACCAGATCGCGGAGGGCCACCGGTACGTCGAGAAGGGCCACAAGGTGGGTAACGTGATCATCACTGTCAGCGCCGCGACCTCGGAGTCCGAGCTCGAAGAGCTGTCACCCGCTGCCGAGGAGAGCAATGACTGATCCCCGCGCCGCCCTCTCTCCCAATGCCCGGCGCTGGCTCGATGCCTGCCTGCCGGTCGAGGCGCCAACCCCTGAGCGGATCCTGAATACGCAGGAGGGGCAGATCGACGTGCGCGGCAAGTGGCTGCAGTTTGCGGCCGAGACCCGCTACGACCTGCGGAGCTTCGGCTACGGCTGGAGGGCTCGAATCGCGGTCATGCCCGGAGTCTGGGTGGTCGCGAAGGACGGCCACGACGGGGCGACGGGGTGGGGCGGCGCGAAGCTGTGGGGGATCCTTCCCGCTGGCGGACTGACCGGACCGGAGGTCTTCAAGATGCAGCTGATGCGGCACTTCGCCGAGCTGCCCTGGATGCCGGAGCAGGCCCTCGCGCTGCCCGGTGTCGTCTGGACGGACCGCGACGATGGGGGGTTCGAGCTGAAGGCTGAGGTCGGCGGGGCGTCGGCCTCGGTGCGCTTTGATCTCAGCAGCGACGGAGACATTGCGCGGGCGAGCGGCCTGAGAGCCTACGACGTCCCTGACGGCTTCGTCGAGGCGCCCTGGCGATGCGACTACTCCGAGCACACTGAGTTCTCCGGCGTGCGGGTTCCAGCCCGGGCGGTCTCGACCTACGAGAAGGCGGACGGAGAGTGGACCTACTGGCGGGCTCGATTGACTTCGCGGTAGCCGCTCCTCTTCCTCTTGTCTTCCCGGTATGCATCACGCCGGGACGGGAGATTGGCTGGAACACGAGATCCTTCGGTTGCCGAATCGGCCGGGGCTATCTGCTCGTGATGTCCAGGACGAGCTGCATCGGGACGGGAGCCTCGCGGAGCCCGTGCAGCTCCCCGTCGCAGGTCACCGTCCGGCCGGTGACCTGGCAGTCGGCCTTTGCCTCGTAGTCGCCGCTGACCATCTGAAGGCGACCCCAATCGCTCTTCTTGGGCGCGATGAAGACCACCTCGAACTCCAGATCTCCGCTCGCGGTGTTGGGGACGACGAGGGAGCGTCGCCGGCGTCATCCGTACCATTGTGGATCATGACGCGGTCTCGCTAAGCCCTCACAGAGGTGCGGACTCGCGGTAGGGCAGCTCAACCAACGGACTGCGAGCACACCCGACCCGGGTGAGTCTCTTGCGCTGAACCGCTCGCAGGCTCCCCTCAGTCCAACCGTGTGGAGTCGCTACGCCGACGCGGCGGCGGGGGTGCCGATGAGGTAGGTGATGTTGAGGCCGCCAGCGATTGGCAAGGCCCCGATCTTCCAGTCGTAGTTCCCCTGTACACCAGCAACTAGCTGCTGCAGCTCCGGGATGGAGTAGGTGCGCAGCACCGACACCACACCGTCGAACATGACCACAAAAGGAATCAGCGGGATCAGGTAGGTAAAGAGCAGCCGCGACCAACTGAAGGGGCGGATGAAGGGCGTCATGAATAGCACGCCGAGCGGGGCAAACAGCACGCTGAGTATCCCCAGGAATCGTCTGTCGGTACCATCAAATATGGCGACTCCGCGCCGCTTGTCGACGGCGTCCTGAAGGATGGCGCTGGCTTGCTCGGGGCGGAAGTGATGAAAGGCGTTGAACAGCGTGCGAAGTCCCTCCAGCGACTCCGGCACGTTCGTGGCGTCCACCGGCTCGACTTGGAAAGCGAGGCGACCCTCCGACTCGGATTGAGCGTGACGCATCGCGTCGCGGTTGGGGAATCGATCGGTGAGGGTGACCGGAAGAGGGCTCCCGGTGGCTTCGGTGTAGGACTGCAGCAGCCGAACCCATGGCCCGCTGCCGCCCGTACAGAGGTCGAGCACGCGATCACTGGCGCTGCGTTCCAGAGCCCCTTGCAACAGCGGAACCACCGGGGCGAAGCCATTGGAGACGTTGGCGATGAACTTCAGGACGTCGGTGACGCCGTCTCGGACAGCGTTCGGGCACCAGGTCTGGTCCTCGATCTCAAAGAAATGGATACGTGTCACGGGTGGGGCTCCGCCGGGGGGGATGGGCTTGGCTGGGGACGAAGGGACTGGTACAGCCCCTCCACCAGGAGGTTCAATACGACCTGCAGTCGGTTGGGCCCGATGAGATCCTGACCCAGGGCGAGCACCAACGCAGCGGGCGCCAGCGCACAGAAGGCCTCAGGCTCAATGTCGTGTCGGACCTCACCTCTCTCCTGAAGGTCGCTGAGCAGGCCCACAAAGTAGGCGTTGTCATTCGCGCGATTGGCCTCGACGACTTCGGGGGACACGCCTCGCATCAGCCAAGCGAGTTCGTCCGGATCGGCGAGCGCTCCGATGGTCGGGTAGTCCGCTGCCGTGGTGAACATCTTGTGGAGCAGCGGGGCCAGGCCTTCGGCGGCAGCGGCGGTGAGCCCCACTCGAATCTCGGTCTCCACCTCCTGCAGGACAGACACATAGAGTGCTTCTTTGCTTGGGAAGAAGCGGTAGAACGCCCCCTTGGAGATGCCCGCTGCGCGGGACAGCTCAGCGATGGAGCTCTTTCGGAGTCGACCCTGTTGGGCGGCAGCGCGGCCGGTACGCAACAGGGTGGCGCGGATGTTCTGCAGCTCGGACTTGTTGAAGGCGCGGGGCATGAGACTCCAGAACTATCAATGAATATATATCGATTTTGGTCATTGATCCAAAAATGGGTTGTCCAAGGAGGCGGGCGGCGTCTGGTCAAGCGTGCACAGCAGCGGCGATGCCTTCGAGGCCGACGCCCCGCGCGATGAGCAGCGGGGCGGCGCCCCGTCCTGTGGGTGCCATGCCCTCGTAGGCGGCCGCCTTCGATGAAGCGGTTGCGCAGCGCCATGCCGTTGATGCTCGCTGGCGTCAGGGCGACCGGGAGCAGACCGGCGCCGGGGTCGTCACTGCGCCACGGCACCGAAGAAGCCGCGCCGCAGCGCTGTCTGGAGCACCCAGGGGACCAGCGGTGGGCAGAGCACCTGGGCCAGCGCCATCAAGTGGCAGTCCCAGCCGACTCGCAGCTCGGCGCGGTTCTTGGCGATCGCCTTCTGTACGGCCTTGGCGACCCGATCGGGGGACGCGCCGAAGCGCAGCATGAGCTCGGAGAGTCGGGCCGAGCTGCCCGGATCGCGGGTGGTCGCTGACGCCAGGAAGGTCGTGGCGATGGTGCCGGGGAGGATGGTGCTGCAGCCGATACCCATGGCGGCCAGCTCGGGTCGCAGGGCCTGACCGAAGCCGCGCAGTCCGAACTTGGCCGCGCTGTAGGTGCTCTGGAAGGGGAAGCCCTGCAGGCCGGCCATGGACGCGATGTTGACGACGTGGGCGCCCGGCCGCGAGCGCAGGTGGGGGAGGAAGGCATGGGTCGCGTGCATGACCGCGCGCAGATCCACGTCCAGCACGCGGTCGATGTCGTCGGCGGTCTGCTGGCTCAGCGGACCGTGCACGGTCAGACCGGCGTTGTTGATGAGCACATCGACCGAGCCGTGGCGCGACGAGATGGCGCTGGCCAGGCCGGGCAGGGAGGCGACGTCTCGCAAGTCGAAGAGGTGCGTTGAGTGGTTGCCGGTCTTGCCAGTCTCGCCAAGGGCGGCGACCAGCGAGGCCAGCCCCGCCTCGTCGATGTCCACAAGGGCCAGCTGCGCGCCCGCCTGCGACAGCCGGTGTGCGATGGCCCGGCCGATGCCACCAGCGGCACCAGTCAAGACCACGACTCGGTTGGGGGGCTGCGCGGGGGGCGTCGTCTGCATCCTCTCCCCGTAGGTTCGCTGTGGGCCCGCAGCAAGGCGTCGGGCTCCTTGTGGGGCGGAGATGTGAGAGCCTGGGGAGAGTGTAAAAGGTCGATACTCTGTGTTCCTCGCCAGGAGGCCCCATGCTCGCG
>Ga0316204_10004444_pt1 | contig 25111 bp, 19 predicted proteins | sample 6monrhotite_MG_2_FD_205661 | JGI IMG/M metagenome (GOLD analysis project Ga0316204, IMG submission 205661) | Microbial mat bacterial communities from mineral coupon in-situ incubated in ocean water Damariscotta River, Maine, United States -... | ecosystem: Environmental > Aquatic > Marine >... | reverse complement strand
TATAAGTACCACAAAATAGATTACCGAGTAGACTATGGGCACAAACAGAATGGCTGTCAATATTTTTGAAATGACGGTTTCTGCATCACTAACTGGCAAAGATTTCCAAAACAATATACTCCCATCTTTTCTGTCATCATACAAAGAACCCAACATAAAAAAGTACATGACAAAAAACAATACCATAAAATAAAGTGTTGAAGTTCCAATAAACATACCATCCCAAAACAAGATCAAGTTTTCTAGTGACATGTCTTTTAATTCTAGGATTCCTGATTGCAATATGGCTTCGCCATTGACTTTTGCACTAGTGACTCTTATAGTAATATAGGCAATTAATGTTGTGACTAAAAGTACAATACCAATTATTTTCGGTGCTTTAATAAAGGCTCCTCGGTGTTCCCAAAATTCTCTTTGGATCAATGCTTTCATTGTTTTTATCATGACTGGTCCTCTTCTCTTAATAATGCCACAAATAAATCTGCTACTCCAGGACGTTGTACATCACCTAAAGCTTCTAATTCGCCACGATTAACGTTTTTAAATAACATCACGTGCTTACCAAATATTTTTCTCGTACTTAATGGTTTAAAAGATATGGCATCGTCATAATTATCATTAGATACCATCACCTCAAAATATTGATTTGTTAATTCTTCCATATCTGAATCAAGAACAATTTCACCATCTTTAATAAACAATAAGTCTGTTAAAATGTGCTCAACCTCTTCAACTTGATGTGTCGTGATGACTATGGTGCGTTCATGATCAAAATAATCATTGAGTAAATTATCATAAAAATCTTTTCGGTAAATAATATCCAAACCCAAAGTAGGTTCATCCAAAACCAAAATTTTAGCTTCAATTGCCATAACTATGGATAAATGCAACTGTACAATCATCCCTTTAGACATCTCTTTTACTTTTTGTTTTTTTCCAAGTTTGGTTTTCTTCAAAAACTTTTCAGCTTTTTCTCGAGAAAATTTAGGATGGGTTTGTTCAACAAAATCTAAAACTTGATCAACACTAATCCATTTTGGCAAGACCGCAACATCGGCTATAAAACAAATGTCCTCCATCAATTTAGCCCTGTCTTTAAATGGGTTAACTCCCATTACTTCTAGATCGCCAGTGTATTTAGTTAATCCCAACATGGCTTTAAGCAAAGTCGTTTTACCAGCACCATTGGGGCCAATCAGGCCTACAATTTTGCCTTTACCAATACTTAAATTAATATTTTTTAAGGCTTCAAATTTACCATAACTTTTTGATAAGTTATTCGCAGTAATCATCTGTGTCATTATTATCTCTCTTAATTGATTTGTATATTTTATTGTGCAATGTCTTGCAAGGATTTTATCAAAATATCTACATCTAACTTTAAGTCTTTGATTCTATTTTTTATCATTGGCCATTCTGTACTCATGAATTCATTTTGATCGGATTCCATCAGTTGTCCCCTGGCATTTTCTTTTACAAACATACCTAGACCACGTTTCTTTTCAACCAAGCCTTCATCGACTAAAAATTGCCATGCTTTCGATACCGTTATGGGATTTAATTGATAATCCGCAGCAACCTGTCTGACAGAAGGCAAAGCTTCGTTCTCTTTTAAGTCACCCACCAATATCATGCTGCGAATTTGATCTTTAAGCTGCATATAAATGGGTTCTTTGTCATTCCATTGGAAACTCATTTTATTGTCCGTTAGAATTTAATGAAATTTTTGGAATGAGTAATTTTATTCCATTACTCAATTTAAAACTATAGTTTTTATCTGCCTTTGAATGAACAAGATAAGCACTGGTCGTTTTTTGATCTGTGCATTGTTCTTGTGTTTTTGCTTCATCAATCATAAATCCATTCATTCCCCATGAAATAACTAACGTGGTAGTCAAAGACATCGAAAAGAAGCCGACTGCTGTTAAAATTTGGTTGATATGTGTTTTCATAATATTCACTATATTAAAGTATTTTATTTAATGTGCTTGTTAACTAGTGTCCTACTATAGTACAACACCAAGACAAATGCAAGCTGTTTGTGATTTTAATCGATTGATTTTTAATCCATACTGGTTTACTATTGATTTTCACTAAATCTCACGGTTAATTAAGGTTTAATTAAGACAAAGAAAAAATGATTGCTTATCTAAATGAAACCTATAAACAATATAGAAAATAAACAGGAATATAAAAGAATGAAACTAGTTTACAAAACAGGAATGGTAACAGGGTTACTATTAACAAGCTTATCCGCTATTTCTGGAGACAACTGCACACCAAACAATTCAACAGCTTTTACTGATTTCAAAGACCGAGTTTATAGAATAAATCATGATGCCATGGCAAATAACACCCTTATTTCACAATGCAGCAATTTAACTGATGAAATATTATTAAGCAATATGAATAACTGCGCCCCAACTCCAATCAATCCAATCAGTGGCTTGGGATTAAACCCTTCTGACAAATTGCTTTATGGTATGTCTGCAACTGACGCCTTGGGTATTGGCACACATTTAGAAATTGGAATACCCATTGATGACATAATGAAAGCAGATGATGTCAACTTATATAGAATAGGCAATGATGGTGGCTTTCAAAATATTGGGCATATCGTACCTCCAGAAGAAACCATTGGATTACCACCTGGAACAAATCAAGTGGTGCCTATAGTGCATTCTGCTGCCAGTTTTAATGAAGCAGGAGATTTATTTGTTTTGGCCTATCGAACCAATTACACATCTAGTACCAATATTATGGCTGGAACGGCTGAAGTATTATACCAAGCCCCTCAAATTGTTATAGGTCAAATCAGTAACAATGATTTACTAAATGCCACTGTTGGGCCTATTACTACCAACTGGGTTGACATAGATGATACCAGCGATGCTACATGTGCAGCAGTTGTTAATAAGTTTAAAGATGACACTAATGTTTTCTCAGTTTGTATGGTCGATCAATATTTAATGACTGGTAATGAGGATGCTGCCTTACAAACTTGTTTAGCATCAGTGCCCATTATCGATAAGGGTGTTCACGATTTTGCAGTTAGCCCGGTCAATGGTCATTTTTATGCTTATGATTCTATGACTTATGATGACAAAGATGTCTTAATAGATGTAGATCCAATGACTAATACTGCCGCATGTACAGAATTGCCAGATGCAGGCAATTCAACTGGAGTACTTAGTAGTTTGATGTTTTCAAGTCAAAATAAGTTAGTGGCAATTTTTGCCAATCAATCTGTTGGTAACTGGATAGACATTAGCAATGGCACAATCAACCCTATTGCTACTGCAATTACACCATCGCCTTTTGGTGATGGAAGTAGTATTCCTTTCGCAAGTATTACTAGAGCAAGTAATGGTGAAGATGATTTGATTTTCATGGATGGATTTGAGGGCATTATAGACCTTATATTTGCCAATGGTTTTGAAGGCGACATACCTCCTCCTACTTGCCCCGTATTTTAAATAATTACTAATCACGCTTTATACCGGTTTTAACATATCTAACCTGGATTGAATTATATTCAATCCTAAGTTAGCAGCTCCACCCAATGAAACCCTGTCTTTTAAAGATTGTTGATAAGTTATTTCAGATTGTGAAATTTTGGCCTCACCATAAGCGTCTCGAAAACTCATACCCGATTTTACTTGTTGCAAGGCTTGATCGGTTGCCATCATCTCTTTGCTTATGCTAGCTGCCATTTTTTCCTTATTGAAAACCAATGCTTGCATCAACCCCGGAAGCAGCCCTAACACTTGTTTTGTTATCAAAACACCTTTTATCATCGGCTCCTTACTCATTTGTAAATCTCTTTGATAACCTGATGGTAAAGACATCAATGCTTGAATTTGTGCCATCGCTCCTTCAACCATTGATAATGCAGCACGCATTAACTCAACCACATCAGGGTTTGACTTGTTTGGCATAATAGATGATCCCGTGGTATGAGATTTTTTCAAGGAAATAAAATTAAATTCTTGGGTCATAAATAGGCTTAAATCCCAACTAAAACGGCGCACCGTTAACATCACCTGATACAAATTTTGCAATACAACTAAATCGAATTTCCCTCTTGAGTTCTGGGCATACATGGGATTAATTTGAACCCGATGAAAACCCAATTCTTTTGCCACTTGATTACGGGGTAAATCCAAAGGCACACCAAAACCTGCTGCTGTTCCCAAAGGAGATGAGTCGATATAATTCAATGTTGAATCGAGTAAAAAGCAATCATCAATTAATCCTTCTGCAAATCCAGCTAACCACATGCCTGCACTATTTGGCATTGCATGTTGCAAATGGGTATAGCCAGGCATGGCTGTGTCCTTTTGTTCATCAGCCATTTTTAATACATGCTGTGCCAATGTTAGGCTTAAATCTTTAATAACCAATAGATTCTGTTTCATGAATAACCTTGAACAAGTCAATACCTGATCATTTCTACTGCGCCCAGTGTGAGATTTTTTACCTAATTCACATAATTGTTGTGTGAGGTAAAACTCAATAGCAGAGTGCCCATCCTCGTATGAGTTATCTAATATAAATTGACCTTGTTCATATTTTAATTTTAACTCACTTAAACAATTGTGTAACTTCTGGTATTCGTTTTGGGTCAAAATCCCAATAGTTTTTAATCCGCCGATGTGAGCTTGAGTAGCAATAACATCATAAACAAATAGGTGTTTATCTAACTTAATGTCAGCACCTGCTAGAAAGTCCATAAGCTCTTCATCAATACTTTTGTCTTGGGCATCACTCCATAGGTAATTTTTATTTGTCATTTATTAACCCCGTATTTATTTTTAAATTATGTTTTTCACTCAAAGACAAGTTCATATTCTGTATGGCTTGAGTTGCGGCTCCTTTAAGCAAGTTATCAATTGTGACACAAAAAACCAAATGCTTGTTTTTAAGGACAAATCCACCAATGTTGACATTGTGAGTCTTTTGAACATTTTGCACTTCTGGAATTTTATTCATTACTTTAATAAACTCAAAGTTTATATAAGCAGTATTATAGGTATTAATTATTTCATGTATTTCCATTGTTTCTTTAAGATTTATTGAAACGGTTAAATGTATGCCTCGAAAAAACTCAGCAACATGTGGCATAAAATAGACTTCTTTGTCGAGTACTCGACTGATTTCATTTTCATGAATATGATTGACTAATTTATAAGCCATCAAATTATCATTAAGCTTTTCAGGGTTATTGTTATTATTGGGTTTACTGCCTGCTCCGCTATAACCAGAAACACCAAAAATATTGGGCGCCCCGTCAATGTTGTCTATAATCGGTATCAATCCCAATTGTGCTGCCGTGGCATAACAACCTGGATTCGCTATCAAATTTTGTCCTATGATATTATTGGCGCAAGTTTCGGGTTGGCCATAAGTCCATTTATCGTCAAACCTGAAATCCGAACTCAAATCTATAATACAAGTATCATGGCTCATTTGTTGCCATTGATCCTTGTGTTTAAATGCTATATCATTAGGTAAAGCCAGAAACAATACATCAACATTGAGATGATGTATTGTTTCTAATTCATCATCGCAATAACGCAATTGCTTATCTGTAAAACTATCGACTATTTCGCAAACTTTTTTACCCACATATTCACGCGAATAGGCTGCAATCAATTGTGCTATTGGATGTTTATCAATTAATTGTATCAACTCAATACCCACGTAACCTCTGGCGCCAATCAATGCAACGTTAATCATGAGGCAACCTGCCAACTATCAGCATAACCTGCTCCAGCTTGCATACAAGACATGGCATCTGATAATGGCAAACCATAACTAAAAACAACCCAGTTATTTTGTTTATATGAAAAGTCAGCTTGTTTATAGTACCAAGTATTTATTTTATTATTTACCCGTGAACGCCAATAAATTTCAGGATGATAATTCAACATTTTTTCCCAAATAGCTTTGCCTAATCCTTGGCCTTGCGCCAGTGTTGTGACAGCAAATTTATTCATATATGGTTTTCCATCTTGTCCTTTTGTGACTATGGCCACAGCTTGCCCAGACTCTGAGATAAATATTGATAACAAATCCAACTCATCAAAAAAGTCATCTTTTAGCTTCTTTCCAAAAGTAGATTGCAATAAGCTAATAAGTTTAAGCTTAATAGATGAACCTATGACTTTGTGGTGATTTATATTTTCCCCCATCGAAACAAAAGTCCCTTGACCTTTATGGGTAAATAACTCTTTACCTAATTGTTGAGCCGATGTGATTGATACACTGAGTTTCCTAGGCATGGGCTTGAGCAATTGGTATATTTGTTGAATTTTAAGCTTCATCCCTGAGTGTAACCAAGATTGTTGCATGAGGTTATGGTATTGATTATTCAATTGAATGGCAGATATGATTTCATTATTCTCATTGAGCAATCCACCAGTTGGTGTGACAAATAAAACCTTAGCTGGTTTAGTATTCCAAACCAATTTTCGCATGGCAATGTCTGCATTAATATTCATCACTTGACCATCACTGTCGCGCCCTAAGCAACTTATGACAGGCACTTGTTTATTGGCAATAGCTTTATTTATGCCATGTAAGTGAACTTGATTCACCTCTCCTACATATCCATATTTGTCTTTATCCAAATAATCACAGGAAAACACTTCATTAAATAAACTTTTTGCATTGATGCCTACTTTTGTTAAAGCCTCTAATAACTGAACATGAACTTTATTGATTACTGGTTCTATGATATTAATGATTTTTGAATCCGTTACCCTTAATCCTTCAATCTTTTTTATTGATAATTGTTGTTTTTTGATTTCAGTATCAATTTGCGGGCCAGCACCATGCAATACAATCGGTATCAAACCCAGGTGTGTCAATAATGATAAAGAATCAACCAGCTCTGATATTTCTTCGGCAATCACATTTCCACCTATTTTAACCACAGCAAACTTAACTTGATGGCTGTCTTTGTAATGGTCCAAATAATACTGTGCTTCGGTTGAGTTGCCCAGTTGCAACAATACATTTTTAATCAAATCTTGGTTAGTTTTCATGATCGAGTATTCCTGCATAAATGTGATATATTTTTTCTAATTGTGCGACTTCAACCCATTCATCAATGGTGTGTGCTTGTTTTATGTCACCAGGACCTAACACAATGGCAGGAAACCCTGCTTGTGAAAACAAAGCCGCTTCAGTCCAAAAATCAACTGCTTGAGCAATTGAAATATTGTTATGCTGACAGAATGCCACTGACTTTTCATCATTTTGATTGTCCGCAGGTAATGGAGGAGCCATCATCCCTGCTTGCCATTGACTCTGATCATCGAAACTTTTTAATGTATCAAAAACTTGCTGGGAGGACATGCCTGCAGGCACTCTGGCACTAAAATCCAAATTTACTTTTTCAGCAATCATATTGTTTTTTTCACCACCTTTTATCACTCCAACATTAAAGCATATGCCTGCTTGATTTTTATCACTGACAAAACTGTGTGCATAATCTAATGCTTTTGCTAACCAATAGTTGGCTTTATGTATGGCATTAGATTGAAGTGCAACAGCCATAGAAGAATGACCACATATACCTGTAAACTCTATATAAGTTGACAAATATCCCCTGTGTGAAACCACAGCGTGAGAACTGGTGGGTTCTGCAATAATCATTTGTTGGTATTGAGATAAATCAGTGTTATCAATAAAGGATTGGACACAGCAACCGTTAGCTCCTTCTTCATCACTGGTAAAAAGCACGGCCATATTGTCATTTGTTTTTGCCAACTCCATTAAACATGCCGCTGCGCCTTTGATGTCACAACTGCCTCTTCCATAAGCTTTGTTGTTATCAATAGTCAGCTTAAAAGGATCATAGTGCCAAGCATCAACAGTACTGGCAGTCACTGGAACGGTATCCAAATGCACATTAAACAATACGATTGGTTTGCCCTTTTTGGCATAAAAAATAACATGGCCATCACCCAAATCAGTCAATTCAATTGTAAATCCGTGTTGTTGAAAATGACTGGTTAAATATAGATACAATTGATCTTCTTGACAGATTTTTCGTGGGGGATTCTGTGTATCTTGTTGAATAAGAAAATCTAAGTGTTTCAGTATATTATTTATCATCGTATTGTCCTCTTCTGACTTTGTTTACCAGTGTAGTGGCTTGTCCTGCGAGCTTGATAAATCCCAAAGCATCAGCAGGTGACCAAGTTGCAGATTGAGCATATACCGAATCATTGTCAAGTACAATAAAATCTGAATCAATCGCACTGGCAATTAAATTCCCTCCTTCACTAAATAAAGTCACCTCTCCTGTGACATGTGATTGTGAGCTTTTTAGGTAAGCCTCTAAATCATTTTTATGAGGATCATGAAAATACCCGTTATAAACCAGCTCTCCCCAACGGGCAGAAACAATGTGATTGAATTGGTTTTGAAATTTTGAATTTACCGAATCTTGTAAAGCTTGATGCGCGGTTAATAATCCATCAATGGCTGGACATTCAAAGACTATTCTGCCTTTCAATCCAATACTCACATCGCCTGTATAAATGTGTCTGCCAATACCATAATCCCCCAGTTTTTTATTGAGCTTATCGATAATATCAACACCCTTCAATTGCTTACCATCTATGCTTACAGCATGGCCTTTATCAAAACCAATCTTGATGGATAATGGTTTTTGTGGCCAGTGCTCCCTTTGTTTAACCCACAAATATGAAGAAGCATCAGGTTGTTGGAAAGCATCAATTTTGCCTCCTGAGATTGTCACCCCAAGCATATTCTCATTAATAGAATACGCTTTGTGTTGTCCGATCACTTCAATGCCTGCTTTTGATAACACTTCAATTTCATACTCACGCACAGCACTCACGTGCGACTGTAAATCTCTGATTGGAGCCAAAATTTCATAATCACCACTACTTTTTACAGTTTGATCAAATCTAAATTGATCATTACCCATGGCGGTGCAACCGTGTGCAAAAAGTTTTGTATTCATTTCATTACACAGCTGTAAGCATTTTTTTACAATCATATATCTATCAGAACAAAGTAATGGATACTCATTATTCATGCGTGCATGAGACCAAATCAAAGGTGTCACGAAATCATTCCAAATGTCTTGTTTTATATCATAAGTATGGTGTTGGTACGCGCCCAATTGCATTGCCCTTTTTTCTAAAGAATATATTTCTTCATCGCTAATTCCACCAGCATTGACAAATACAGAATGCACTTCATAACCCTTATTCACCAAGTCAAACAAACAATAAGTGGTATCTAATCCACCAGAAAAAGCCAGTACTACTTTTTGTTTCATGATTGTTCACCAATTGACTGATCAAATAAGGACATCAGCATGGCTTTTTGCGCATGTAATCTGTTTTCAGCTTCTTCAATGGCCACACAATAATCGGCATCCATGACTGCATCTGTGGCTTTTATATTTCTTCTTAATGGCAAGCAATGGCTAAACTTGGCATTATTGGTCAATGACATTTTGTGTTGATCCACCATAAAATGGTGGTACTTGCGCCTTTGATTCCATTCTGCCTCTACATCACCATAAAAAGGCAAGGCTCCCCAAGATTTGGCATAGACAAAATCCGCATCTTTGTAAGCCGAGTTTATATCATGACTGATACTAAAACTGGCACCTTGTTCTTCACAGTTCTTTTGTGCCAATTCAATGTATTTCGAGTCAAGAACATAATCTTCATTGGGGCATAACAGTGTGACATCCATACCAAATTTTGAAGTAATTGATAGTCCGGAATTTGCCACTGCTGTATTCAAAGGTTTAGGGTGATAAGTCCATGTCATTAAAAATTTCTTATTCTTTACGGTACCTAGGTGATTTTTTATCGTCATCATTAGTGCTAATTCCTGACAAGGATGAACGATAGTCTCCATATTTATAATCGGCACACTGGCATATTTGGCAAAAGCTCTTATTACTAAGTCTTGTTTGTCAATTTCCCAGTCAACAAATTTTGGAAAAGCCCGAATCGCAATGGCATCGACATATGTCGATAACACTGCTGCCACTTCTTTAATGTGTTCTTCACTGTCTCCATCCATTACGACACCATCTTCAAACTCAATGCCCCATGCATCTTTCCCTGGCTGCAAAATGACAGCCATTCCACCCATCTGTTGAATTCCCACTTCAAATGAAGTACGGGTTCGCATAGAAGGATTAAGAAATAACAAAGCAATAGATTTGTTAAATAAAGATGAATTAACAGGATTGTTCTTTAACTGATTGGCGTGAATCAATAATTGATTGATTTCTGCCTTGCTCCAGTTTTCTGTGTTGATAAAATTTTTGTGCATTTCTTAGCTCCAGTAGTAAATTTTAAGTTGACTAAGCCAGAAACGAAAAAACCTGGCTTTTGCCAGGTTTTTTAAGTATTTGTTTGTTTTAGTTTATTTTACAATTTATATCACAATATCTCACAACCCGGCACATGAATGATTCGGCGTAAGCGGCGCACAATAAAAGCAAAGATTTCAACACAAGCAACGATTGCTTTTTGATTTAATTCTGCTTGTTGTGGTGATATGTTCATTTGTAAATATTTATTTGTTTTTAATAATATGCGCAAAGCTTAACAATGAAATTTAAAAGCCACAAGAAAAAAATCTAATTATTTTATTATTTTATTATATTAGTTTCAGCTACATTAGTATTATCTAATATCATTTGTTTTATTTTTAACAATCAATATATTATCATTCTTTGTCATGTTAGTATTTATGAGAATGCCAAAATGCAAATTAGGCAATTTTTTAAATAATTAGAGGTGAGAAATATGATATCGCATTCAAAAATAATTTTGACCATAATACTTTCTGTATTTTCTGTAATAGTAATTGCTGGTGATAAAAAAGATAAAGAAGTTGTGGTGGAAAAACAAAGTGCTCCAGAAACATTACACATCATGTCACAAAATGATGATAAAACATTTATGGCAGGTGATATTAAAATAACACGTGTCATGACAAAATGTGCTAAAAACAAAGGATGGTTACAAGCTTTAGTACCATATGAAGGTATAAACCCCATTACTGAAATTGAAATATTGAATATGATTGGAAAAGATGGTTCTTTACTGGTTGATATGCGTACTCAAGAATGGTTTGCAGAATCAACAATACCCTCTGCAATTAATATCCCCTATACTGAAGTAGCTGACAGAATGGATGAATTGGGATGTACTAAATCTGATAACAAATGGAACTGTGATAACGCTAAAAAAGTTTATGCTTTTTGTAATGGTCCAGTTTGTCCTCAATCACCAATGGCTATGAAAGCCATGATTCGTGATGGTTTTCCTTCAAACAAAATCTACTATTACCGTGGTGGAATGCTAGATTGGTCAGCTCTAGGTTTAACCACTGTGGAAGGTGATTGGTAAAAACTAAGATTGTTTTTTGATAATCAATAAAAAAACCCAGCTAAACTGGGTTTTTTGAGGGCATTTTAATTTGATTGATTTAAAATTGACTACTGACCATAAACCATACCTTAGTAGTATCAGTCGCATGTGCATCAGCTTCATAGAAAGCAGTTTTGAATAGCAATGAAACATGATCATTGACTTTTTTCCCAATAGAAAAATCAAGCTCGCTGCCTAAATCCCTGCTACTGTCTTGGGCAACAAAATCATGATATATCGCTTGCCATTTAAACCCGTTGTGTGCGCCTTTAACTCCTACAAACAAATCTTCAATGCCATCATCTGGTGTTCCTAAAAATTTATCTGCCCAACCATTAAAGGCATGCAAAGTAGCTAATGGTGTTCTAAAGGCTGATCCCGCATTGTCAGCATCTCCTTCTAATACCTCATAACCACCAAATACACTTGCTTGCTCAAATTTATAAGCTGCATCTAATCTCCAGTAATTGGCAGAAAAATCTACGGCATTGTTATGTGCATCGCTTTGGGCTGCAATTTCAGCACCGTAACTAAATGCATTGTTGCTGCCGTTAAATTTTACACCATAAGTTGAAGTTGAAAATGCTGCCGCATCTTTATTGTTTATATCATAATAATAGGCGCTAATTTTACCCAAATCTTTAATTTTGTTAGACCAATTCACAAGATAAGTATTATTATCATGGTCACCAGCTGCCACATCTTCACCGAAAATACGGTTTACATTATCAATGTATGAAACAAATAATTTTGATCCACCTAAATCGAAAGTACCTGATACCGCATCATAAGTTTGTTCGTTTTGGCGCCAACCAACACCACCAACAAATCTTTGATTATCTAGTAGTATTCTTTGTCGACCAACTTTCACACCATTGCCTTCGGAAAAATCATAATTAAACCACGCTTGATTTATCTCAGTTCCTTGCGGATCAGCAACAACTGGATATTCTCCATTTCCAGGGCTATTGCCAGCTCCTGCATTGTAGTCATCTGCAAAGACTTCCATTACATTGTCTGCTTCGATAAAAAAGGTAAAACCTTTGTAAGCTTCAGTCTTATAGTTTAAACGGGTTCTTAATGTTGATGCTTTGGCATCCTCTGAAAATCCATCTTGGTCAACATATTCAAAACGGTAACGAAATGAAATGTCAGATGATCCATTGCTAAAGGCTTCAGATAATGAATCAGCTGCAGTAGCAGATTGACCCATTTGCAACAAACCACAGATAGCCACGGTTAAGAGTTTTTTATTGTTCATATTATTGCTCCTTAATTGGATAATTTTTTGTCTTTATAAGTTAAGTAAAAATCGTGTAAATTGTTGTGTTTTTAAGCTTCAACAATGGAACACAGTGATATTATGAGCGCATAGTAACTGAAGAAATAACAAACAAAATTGACTTAAATCAAATAGGTAGTTTTATTAATACAAATATGTAGCCTATATTTTATTAATTGATAAATGTCAATTTTCTCAATAATCAGGTACAATCTAACGCAATAAAAAAACACTTGGGAACATCACTCTATGAATAAACGAATTATTTCAGCAATGGTTTTACTATTGCTACCAATTTTAGCCTTTGCCAGCGTTGATGAAACCATCAATAATGCTGTAGCACCAATAACGGCCTTTCTATTCAAATACATCTTTTATCCAATTCCAATTCCCTTTACAGGGCATTCTATGCCATTTATTTTGGCTTGGTTAATTGTTGCTGCCACATTTTTTACAGTGTATTTCAAGTTCATTAATCTTCGATCATTTAAAATTGGCTACCAATTAATCAGAGGTAAATATGATGAAAAAGATGCACCTGGTGAAGTCACGCATTTTCAAGCCTTATCAACTGCTGTATCAGGTACTGTTGGTTTAGGTAATATTGCTGGTGTTGCAACCGCTGTTAGTTTGGGTGGTGCTGGTGCAACATTTTGGATGATTGTTGCTGGATTTATTGGCATGACCAGTAAATTTGTCGAATGTACATTGGGTGTTAAATACCGTGATATTGAAGCCGATGGAACTGTTCATGGTGGCCCAATGCGTTATTTATCAAAAGGTTTTGCCGAACGTGGCATGGGCGGTTTTGGTAAAGTTCTTGCTGTATTCTTTGCGATTATGTGTATTGGCGCTTCATGGGGCGGTGGTAACATGTACCAAGTCAATCAATCTCTGGCTCAAGTTGTTGTTATGACCGGTGGTGAAGGCAGTTTCTTTGATAACCATGGTTGGGTATTTGGCGTTCTTGTAGCCATATTTGTTGCTGTCTCTATTCTTGGCGGTATAAAGAGTATTGTAAAAGTGACATCGCGATTGGTTCCATTTATGGCATTGATCTATATTGCAACCAGTTTATTTATCATATTGGTTAATTATGCGAATATTCCACATGCCTTTGGATTAATATTTGATGGAGCATTCAATGCACAAGCTGGTCTTGGTGGATTAGTAGGAGTATTGATAGTCGGTTTCCAAAGAGCTGGATTCTCAAATGAAGCAGGTATTGGTTCAGCGGCCATTGCCCATTCAGCGGTTAAAACAAAACACCCAGTTACCGAAGGTTTAGTGGCATTATACGAACCATTTATCGATACAGTAGTAATTTGTACCATGACAGCTCTAGTTATTATTATTAGTGGTGTTGATGGAGTCGGTGTTGGTGCTGGCGGCGAAGGATTAAAAGGCATCGCCTTAACATCTTCTGCTTTTGAAACTGGTATTTCTTGGTTCCCATATGTATTAACATTTGCTGCTGTTCTATTTGCCTTTTCAACCATGATTTCGTGGTCATACTATGGTATGCGTGCATGGACCTTTTTGTTTGGACATGGAACGGTACAAGAAAACTCTTACAAAATATTGTTCTTAGTATTTATAGTTATTGGTTCTGCCGTGAACCTTGGTGCCGTATTAGACTTTTCAGATGCCATGTTATTTGCGATGGCATTGCCTAATATTGTGGCACTGTATTTCTTAGCACCTGTTGTTAAACGTGAGTTAAACAACTTTATGACTAAGATTAAATCTGGTGAGATAAAAGCGAATTATTAAGATTCTAATAATGTTAATGAAAAAGGCTCCTTTTGGGGCCTTTTTTATATCATTAAATCTGAGCATTCAAATGATTCCCATCAAGTGGTTCACCCTACAGGCCTCTGTATTTTATACAAAATAGTGTTAACCCAAATATTTCATACAATCGGTACGAAACAGCACTTGTTCTTTTATATTTCGAATGTTTATGATTACATTGTTACGGGTTCAGTTTGTACCTGAATGGTTTTATGAAGAAAATGGCTTTATATCTTGCATAAAATCGCCTGCAACCTAAGAATAACTAGGTATGAGGCGATATTTATACAATCTATTTTGCCATTTACTCCCTAAATTCAATTCTAGTATGAAATATTCGGGTTAGTAGTTTCTTAACACCAATAAAATGAGTATACTTTTAAGGAAAGCAATAATAGATAAATTAAAGTTAGAGGAAAAATGAGAACCCCATACCCAAATGCCAACCAAAAAGGAGAATATGTTGATAGTTATTATTCACGGTCGCTTGAGGTAGAAAAGGCATTTCCAGAACTCACTGAAGAAATTAACACACCAGTTTGTGTCATTGGTGGCGGCATGGCAGGTGTAGCTACGGCACAAGGGCTTGTTGAACGTGGTATCAACCCTGTTCTGATTGAAGGAAATCGTATTGGTTGGGGTGCTTCGGGACGCAATGGCGGGTTTTGCAGCCCTGGTTATTCGTTAGGGCCCGATGCTCTTGCTAAAAAAGTCGGGAAAAATCATGCCCGTGAGTTATGTGGTTTAACCAGAGATGCATTGGCATTGATTAAAAAAAGAATTGGAACCCGTACAGATTTGCGTGGTGAAACGGATGGTCTCTTGATTGCATCTTGGTTTGACGAACGAGAAGCCATTAAGAAAAACATTAATATGTTAAATGATATTTATGGAGTTGATTATCAATTCTGGTCAAAAGAACAGATTAGAGAATTATATCATTCAAAAAAATATTATGATGGTTACATGAAAACTGATGGTTTTCAGATTCACTCGTTAAACTACACCTGTCATGCAGCAGGGCAAGCAGAAAAAGGCGGAGCCAAGGTTTATGAAAAATCCCCTGCATTGAATATTCTAAAACATGGAAATGGCTGGAAAGTAATCACTGAAAAAGGCAGTGTGATTGCCGATCAAATTGTTATGTGTTGTAGCGCCTATATTGGCAGTTTGAATTTGAAATTATCAGTTGCGACTTTGCCAGTTGCTACCTATGTTTTGCAGACTGAACCATTAGGTGAGCGACTCAAAACTGCTATTGAGGGTTGTTATGGCGTCAGTGATAATAGATTTTCTTCAAACTACTATAGAACATTACCAGACAGTCGGCTTTTGTGGGGTGGAAAAGTTTCAATGTTTAACCCCAGTGGAGATAAACTTAAAAAAATCATGATGAGCGATTTACTCAATGTTTATCCACAGTTAAAGGGCATTAAGGCTGAGGTCGCTTGGGGAGGATTGATGGGGTATCCCGCACATAAAATGCCTCAAATAGGCCAATTGGAACCTGGTTTTTGGTACAACCAAGGTTTTGGTGGACATGGAATGACATCAACAGTTGTTGGTGGCGAAGTTGTGTCAAGTGCAATCGCCAATGGCAGTGAAAGTTACAAGCTTTTTGAACCATTTGGGCTTGATTATGCAGGAAAACCCTTTGGTCCCGTCGTTGCTCAATCAGCCTATTGGCTATTTCAATTGCAGGATGCTTACAAAGCATGGCGCTTGAACAAATAATCCTTTTGTCCTTGACAAAAAACTAATCCATTCTGAAAGTAAGATTTGTGTTTAATATCAACATTTCAAACTTAGCTGTACTTGAGCCTTAAATCAAATACTTTCCCATTAAACCTTCTCATTTGATAAGATGATATATCTTATCAACACATGGGCACATCCTGCATGGAAAATTTGGGTTTTATTTCAATCATTCCAGTTTTAGTTACCTTGGCCATTGCGGTGTGGACACGCAATGTTATTTTAGGTTTATTTTTAGGGGTATTTACTGGTGTTATTATTTTACATGGACCCAATCCATTTACAGGTATGAGTATATTCGTAGAACAATACATTTTGGTGCAAATAACCAAAAGCTCCAATGCTGGTATGTTAATTTTAATGACACTGATTGGAGGCTTGGTTGGACTTATGGAAAAGTCCGGTGGAGCAGCAGCTTTTGCCGGGATGGTTGTTAAATATATTTCAAGCAAAGTAAAGGCCATGTTAGCTGCTTGGACAAGTGGTTCATTGTTATTCTTTACTGATGCTGGAACTCCCTTAATTGTTGGCCCATTATTCAGACCAATTATGGATGGCCTAAAAATATCACGGGTGAAATTGGCTTGGATAATTGACTCAACAGCATCACCAGTAGCAGTATTAATCCCATTTATTGGTTGGGGATTGTATTCACAAGGTTTGATAGCACAAGAATATGCAGACTTAGGAATTAGCGAAAATGCATTTACAACCTATATCAAAGCCATCCCGTTTCAATTTTATTCACTCATGGCCGTTATGATGGTTCCAATGGTGATTTTACTAAAATCAGATTTTGGCCCCATGAAAATAGCTGAAATCAATTGTGAAAAGGGCATAACATTAGAAGACCAAGTGACTGAAAAAGCGATTGTAAAAACAGAAAAACAAGCAGAGCTAACTTCAGATAAAGCCAAACCGATTATGGTTTGGTTGCCCTTATCAATCATGATGTTCGTTTTATTTGGCATGTTAATACCACAAGGTTTTCCCCATGACATATCAAATATTCCATCAAATGCCTTTAGGTCATCTTTATCAACAGGATATATATTTGCAGCCGCTTCTCTGATTTTTTTAATGGCCAAATACGGAGTAAAAACCTTAGCATCTGGATTTACCCTCTATTTAAAGGGAATGAGCAGCATGGTCAGCATACTTATAATATTAATTTTGGCTTGGTCATTGGGCGCAATTGGTAAAGATTTAGGCACTGCAACTTATATTGTTTCTTTAGCTGATGGATCTTTTCCATCTTACCTCATTCCTACCATCGCATTTTTAGTTGGTGGCATTATCTCCTTTTCAACCGGTTCATCATGGGGAACTTATGCCATACTGTTTCCTTTAATCATACCCATGGCACACCAGTTTGATGCACCCATGTATGTGTCTATAGGCGCTGTACTTTCAGGAGGGTTATTTGGAGACCATTGTTCGCCCATATCAGATACCACCATTCTATCTGCCACTGGTGCTGGCTGTACCCAAATTGACCATGTTAAAACCCAATTGCCCTATGCTTTATTTAATGGCTCTTGTTGCGTCATTGCATTTATTTTTGCAGGAATAACTGGCAGCATATGGGGCTTAGGAATAGGCGTCGCATTAATGCTTGTGGGTTTATTATTTATAAGCAAATTGAATAAACGTTCAAAGAATGCTTAAGGCATGACTATTGACCAATCCAGAAACCGATTCTTTCCATAATAATAGTAGCCTTGTAATAATTTCTACGACCATTGGCGATATTAAACAAAATAATACGCCAACTATTTCAATATATTTTACTTATGTTTAATCAATAAATTACAAAATCAACTATTGTTGACTATCTTGTGAATTTTCTGATATATCAACACCGATTAAATATTCAAAAATTGTGCCTTAAATATGTTTAATTTTGTGATATAATTTTAGAGCTTTAAAATTAATGTTGCTATTTGGATTAATAATGACATTGGATTTTGACTATTCTTATTATACAAGGGGACAAAAAAATGAAATTAAAAAAATCTCTTTCATGTGACAAAAGTCTAATTAAGAAAACACTCTTAATTGGAGCATTGGGCATGATTTTCACCACACAATCCATCGCGGGTGACAATGTTACCTTACCTGGGTTAATGAATCCAGCTGAAGTGATGTATCCTGAAACTTCAGTACCGACTATTTCGGCTTCATCTATGGCTGATATGGCTTATATGAATGGTTATCTTCACGCACAAGACCGTTTGTTTCAAATGGACTATACCAGAAGACTGGCGAATGGAACGGTTTCTGAACTTGTTGGTCCAGCAGGATTAAGTACTGATATTCAATTAAGAACCATTGGTTTTGCTCGTGCTGCTTTTCGCTCATATGAAAAAGCATCAGAGGAAACAAAAGTATTGGTACAAGCTTATGCCAATGGCGTCAATGCTTGGTTAGCTAGTAATTCTTTGCCCATTGAATATTCTGGATTAGAAATTACCGTGGTCAAACCGTGGACACCGGTTGATTCGCTTGCTATAGGCAAATTAATTTCATTCCAATTATCTAATGACTTGCAAGAAATTGACCATACGATTGCATTGGGAACCATGCAACAAGTCGGTGCCGCTGCAGGATTTGATGGAACAGCCTTATTTTTAGAAGATTTGTACCGTGCAGGACCACCTGATGACCGCGTGTCAGTACCTGGATTTCTTGAGTCGATTGGTGGAGTACTTCTCAACAGCGCTCAACAAATTGATACAGAAACTGTGACACCATACAGTTCGGCTCAAGTAAATATGGCAAAAAAGATTTCTGCAACATGGGAAAGCTCCCCAGATTTGAGAAAAATGAAAAATGACGGCAACAAAGATAAGGGTTCAAATGTTTGGGCTGTATCAGGTGAACATACCGATAGTGGCTATCCATTGGTTGCCAACGATCCTCATCTGTCTTTGGATTATCCTTCAGTCTTTTATCCCATTCATGTTCATGTAGAAAATGATGGTGGGGTTGAGTTAAATGTAGCAGGCGTTGGTTTTCCAGGTACTCCTATTATTGCTCAAGGTTGTAACACCAGATTATGTTGGGGCAGTACTGTCCATCCTGTTGATGAAACTGACTTCTATTTTGAAGACGTTAAAACAAATCTATTTGGTTTACCAACCCATACAGTATACCAAGGTGAAGAAGAAGACATTCAATGGATTTTTCAATTTTACAACGCCAATATAATTGGTGATGGCATAATGAACAATATTGAAGATCAAAATATTGCTTATAATGGTGGTGGCATTACATTTATTGTCCCTAGAAGAAACAATGGACCAATATTAAGCATTGACTCAGAAGCTTCTCAAGCAGTGAGCATGCAATACACTGGTTTTAGCCCTACTCAAGAATTTCAAGCGTTTTTTGATATGACCAGAGCCAATGATATTTATGAGTTTCGTCAAGCTTTAACCAATTTCGATGTGGGCTCACAAAACTTTGGTGTAGCCGATATTGATGGCAACATTGCCTACTATACAGGTGCTGAAGTCCCAATTCGTGAAGATTTACAAACATTAATGGCTCCAGATGGTGTGCCTCCTATGTTTATTCGTGATGGAACTGGTGAACACATGAACGAATGGATGCCAGTGAGTAATCCTCAGGTCAACCAAGCTGAAAATCATGAAATTATTCCTGAAGCAGAAATGCCACATTGGGAAAACCCTGCTCAAGGTTGGTTCGCCAATGCTAACAATGATCCTATTGGAGTTTCTTTGGATAACAATGTCTTGAATCAAATCAGACCAGAAGGTGGATTGTATTATATCTCTCAAGGTGGTTACTCATCTTATCGCATGGGTAGAATAGACCGATTACTAACTGATGCATTAGCAGATGGCGGTAAAGTAAATAGTACGGATATGAAGGTCTATCAAGCCAATGCACAATCAATGGATGCTGAATTAATTATGCCACACATACTGAATGCATTTAATAATGCTGCCAGTGATGGTGCATGGCCAGGGATTCAACAGTTTTTAGCTGACCCGCGTGCCACTGCTACATTGGAAAAATTCGCATCATGGGATTATTCTATGCCAACTGGATTAGCTGAAGGTTATGATCCTTTTGAAAATCCTTTTGCTTTAAGCCAACCATCAGATGCTGAGATAAATTATTCTGTGGCTGCAACCATCTATGCCACATGGCGTTCAATGGCAATACGTAATACCATTGATGCCACTATAGGTGGAGTAGATGCTGCTATCGGTCAAGATGTGTTAACGCCACAGTTACCTGGCAGTAAATTTGGATTTAATGCATTCAAAAATCTATTAGATAATTTTGATACCGCTCAGGGTGTTGGTGCCTCAGGCATCAACTTCTTTACTAACCCAGAAGCGCCAACTCCTGAAGATGCCAGAGATTTTATTATTCTTGCTAGCTTGAAACAAGCGCTTGATTTATTGGCCAGTGACGAGTTTGCACCAGCATTTAACAATTCAAATGATATCAATGATTACCGATGGGGTAAATTACACCGCATCTCATTCGATCATCCTTTAGGAGCCAGTTTATCTGTTCCAAATGGTTTGTTTGGATTTAGCACAGTTGAAGGATTAAATGGTATTTCACGTTCTGGTGGTTACCAAGTTCTTGATGCATCAAGCCACAACATCCGAGCCAACACGCTTGATGGTTTCATGTTTGGTTCTGGTCCAGCCAGAAGATTTGTTGGTTTAATGACACCTAATGGCCCGGTAGCTGAACAAGTGATCCCTGGTGGTCAAAGTGGCGTCATTACAACAGAAGTTTTATATGTTAACCAATTGTTCTCGTGGTTGGTCAATTCATATTTACCACTGTTTATTGACATCGACTTAGTTGATGCCATCGCTGTTGCAAGGCAGACGTTCGAACCTTAAGTTAAGGCTCATTAAAATTAAAAAACCTGTATGGGCTAATCGCTTGTTCAGGTTTTTTTATGTTATAAATAAATGAAGCCTATATATTAGGTGTATTTTGTAGAGTTAATGTTATCTATAACATGACTTGCAAAACCAGCTCCAGCATCGGTAAAAACATTTGCCACAGTCATTATTCCTTTTTCTTTTAACTTTTGCATGTCCTCATCATATTTTGTAGCACATGCAATCTTACCGCTGTATTGAGATTCTTTTAATTGTTCTATTACAGCCATTGTTGTATTAAATTTTGGTAAAGTTAGCATGATGAGTTTGATTGAATCTTGTTTTTTAACCCGATCCCAAAAATCGGCATCACTTGGATCCCCTTGAATCACAAGCCTTTGTGTTTTATTCAGCTTTTTTACGATATTGTTATCAATGTCAACGCCCACAACTTTACCCGGGTATTTTTTATTCATCATGTCAAATGTTCCCTGGCCTATGGTCCCAATTCCTATAATCATTATAGTTGCGTCGCTTATATCGAAAGCATGATCATTGGCAAGCCGAGTACGACCTTGGAAACTCCTAAAAAAATCTTTATTTTGCGAAAAAAACACATTCACTTTTGAGTTAAGTACGGCAGAAATAATAAAGGAAAATGACATCGCAATGGCGATTATAATTAGCCAATCATTCTCAATCCAATTATTTTTAGCTGCAATAGCAGCAACTATCAGTCCAAATTCACTATAATTAGTGAGATTTATTGATGCCATTAAAGAGGTTCGTGCACGTAATTTGAACTTCAATAATAGTACAAAAAAGAGAGCCGATTTAATAAATACAAATGGAGTAATAACAGCTGCGAAGATAATTGTCTCAGTCGTTAGATGTCCAGACAATCCAATAGAAACAAAGAAACCCAGCAAGAACAAATCTTTAAACCCCATCATGCTTTTAGCCAAATCTTCTGCCTTTGAATGAGAGGCTACAAGCATTCCAATAATTAATGCTCCCAAGTCACCTTTCATACCAACTAGTTCAAATATTTCTGCACCACCCATTGCTAAAATAAACCCAAACAATACCAAGAGCTCACCATATCCAACTCTTTTTAGAATAAAACCAAAGACGTATTTTAATGGAATCAACAAAAGTAAAGAAAGTGCCCACACAGAAGGGAGTTTATTAGTAGAAAAAGCAAGAAAAACCACTGCAGCAATGTCTTGCATAATTAATATGCCGATGGCTATACTTCCATGAAAAGATTTTAATTCTCCATTTTCTTCCAGCACTTTGACAACAAATACTGTACTTGAAAAACTTAAAGCAAAAGCAATAACTAAGGCACTTTTTAGACTTAATCCAGATAAACTAGAAATCCCAACATAGGCTAAACCATATAAAACCAAACCAAACAAAACCACTATAATTGACATATGCATTCCAGCAACAGCCCAAACATGCGGTTTAATCAATTGTTTGATATTAATTTTCAATCCAATCGTAAACAACAGCAAAGTAATACCGATATCAGCCAGCTTCTGAAATAATTCATTATTCACAGAAGCTTGCATGTTAATTATAAAACCTGCTAATAAAAAACCAACTAATGGAGGTAAACCTACTGCTCTTGATAAAAACCCGAGAACAAAAGCCAATGAAAGCCATGCCACATCATTAACTGCAATAGCTACCCAACCTAAATCCATAATAGAATACTCTGTAGAAATTTATGCGTGTAGTCAATAACAGTTATCATAATAATATTCATTATTATTCCAAATATGGTGCAAATCAAGGTAATGCATCATTAACAGCGAAACTCTTTAAGCCAAATCCATTTCATGTTACTTTGTGTATAACATAAAAATTGGAATATTGGCCTCGGTAAGCATATATTTTGTAACACCTCCAAATATGTGCTGTTTAAAACGGTTATGACTATAACCACCCATAACCAAAAGATCAGATTTGGTTTTTTCATAACCATTTAACAAAGCTTGTGCATCATTCTTTCCATCAGAAACCAAGTGTTTTGCCTTGATGTTCCATGAGCGTAGATAATCTATCAAGTGTTTGGCTTTTGGGCCGACTTTATTTTCTGGTCGACTAGTAATGATATTTACTTTTTTTGCAAGCAACAGAAGCGGCATAGCAGCAGCTACAGCCCGAGCCGCTTGAGGGCTTTGATTCCAAGCAATGCTGATTGTTTTACCAATTTCTGGTGTTTCAGTTTGTGGCAGTATAAGCACAGGTTTAGCAGACTTCAAAATGGCCGACATCATAAATTGTCTGGCTAAGGTCTTGCCTTTCTTTATGGGTCGAGAAACAACTATCATATCTGATACTGGACCAAATATTGAAAATAGTTTATCTGGAGAACCTTTTTTCTCAAGCCATAATGCACCAGGTTTATTTTTTTGTTTTTTTATAAACTTGAAGTTTTTATTTTCTGCAAGTTTAACAAATAATTGTTTGGCACTATGATTTTTCTCAGGATGTTTTAACTCATTATCATTGGCAAAATTTTCACCTATAGGAAAAGAAATATCAGAATCATTGTGTGCTCTGATATGACAACCTTTGACTGAAGCTTTAAGGTGATTGCCCAAATAGAAGGCTTGTTTTAATGCAATAGCGCATTCTGGTCTATCATTAACGGGTACAAAAATTATTTTCATTGTTTTCCTCTGTATTAAGTAGTTTTAAGTGTAACTGGGCTAATAAACCCTTCTGGCTTTATTGCCAAAACTGAACAATTAATTTGATTAAGAATGGTTTCAGCAGTATTCCCTATAATATATCCAGCAATTCCAGAACGTCCAACTGTTCCCATCACAATTAACTCAGCACCAATTTCCTTAACTAACTTTGGAACTATTATACTGGCACTGCCTTTTGCTAGGTGTAATTTGGGTTTTAAGAAAGATGAGGCTTCAGAACCAAGAGTAACCATGCTTTTATCAACAGTAGTTTTAAACCATTTATTTCTAGCTAACTCTTCTTCTTTTACCATCTCATCTACTTGAGATTTTGAATAAGTTGATCTATTTGATCTTAAGACTTCTTCATGTTGCATTCGCCAAGCATGAACAACATGTAATTCACTAAATTCAGCTAAAGCCAAAGACCCAGCCATTGTCAGTATTTGTTGATTAATCCTATCAATTTCTGGATTATCGGGTTCATAACTTAAACCAACAAGAATTTGTTTATAGCCTTCTTGAGCTTTTGCCTTTATTAGCCAAACAGGACATGGGCATTTACGTAAAATTTTAATATCTGTATTAGCAAACAAAGTTTCAATAAAACTTTCAGGTTGTTCTATGGCCTTAATTAACAAATCGCGTTTATATGTTATAACTTCTTGGATAATATCTATAAATGCTTTACCAGTAAATACTTTGATTTCAATGTCTAAATTATGATTTGATATGCCCTTAACAAGTTCTTGTATCTCTTGTTTCTTTTGTTGAATAATTCCATCAATTAAAGTATTAGCAATTGGCATGCTGGATTTCAAGCGAATAATATCATCGAAAACTCCAACTATAGTAAGCTTAGCTTGATTTGCATCAGCCAAATCTACAGCGCGTTTAAACGCAGTCATTTCATTTGAACCGTTTCCGACGACATACAAAATATTGTTAAATCTTTTCATAATTATCTCCAAACAAACCTTTAAGAGAGCTTTGCACTACTATGCGATGAAAGAAAACTCTCTGTAATAATTATATCACATTCATTATTCGGACTTCTTGACAATTATCAAGTTATTAGGAAAGCTTTGGCACCTCATTTGAACCAATGTTTTTGAAAATTATTTCAATGATGAGAACGATTCTCTATAAGTAAAATCGATCTCATCATCTTTTTTTGTGCGGATTTTAAAAAGTAGTTTCAGGTTCAAACCCATTCATAGCTTCACCAATAAAATTATTGAATCAGATTAG
>Ga0316204_10004443_pt1 | contig 25128 bp, 30 predicted proteins | sample 6monrhotite_MG_2_FD_205661 | JGI IMG/M metagenome (GOLD analysis project Ga0316204, IMG submission 205661) | Microbial mat bacterial communities from mineral coupon in-situ incubated in ocean water Damariscotta River, Maine, United States -... | ecosystem: Environmental > Aquatic > Marine >... | reverse complement strand
CCCCTGGCCGCTCGCCTTCCACGACCGCACTCGTTCCAGCCACTCTCCTCGTGTCGCCCGTTTGCTCACCGCTCCGGCCTACGCCGGCCACCGCCTCATGTCACGACGGGGATCGTCGAACGGATACGAGCGGGAGGTGATGCGGCAGCGGGCGGCCATCACCACGGGCTGGGACCTGGACGCAGGCAGGTGTCAGGAACTCGGGGTCTTCACCGAACTCGATGTCCCCCCACCGGAGGCGCTGCAGCTGAGGCCACTTCAAGGTTGAATGGGATGAGACCTCGTCGAGAGCCGCGTCGCGGGCGGCGATGAACCGCAGCGCGCGAGTTCTGGTGGCGGGGCTGAGTTGCGCGGAGTCCACCCCTTCTCGGGTCAGGTCTTCGGACTTCGCGCTCGAGCGCTGGCGGAGCTCGGCGACCTTGGGCGTGGGCATGGAATCCAGGCTGCAGGTGATCTCGCGCTTGGCGTGGAGGTAGCGGGCCCAGCTGCGGAGGGTCGAGACGCATCGGATGACCGAGGCGTCCCGTCCGGGGTGGGTCTGCACAAACTGGAGGACGACGCTCTGGGCGTAGGCCGAGCCCTTGTGAAGAATCCCGAGCACGACGAGGGCCGCATGGGTGTGGGCGGCGTCGGTGGGAGGGGCCAGCTCGGCGCCCTGGACGAAGGCCGCGAACAGCCGGAGGTCGTAGTGGCGGGCGAGGAGCGTATTCTCGGTGCGGCCACTGCACCACCCTCGCTTCAGGTTGCCGATGCGTCGGCGCTGTGGAGGGACATCGAGTGCGGCGGCGTGCCAGTCAAACGGCGGTTTCATCTGTTTTCATCATGGGGTCGCGGTTCCTGTCGCGTTCGGTGGGCGGTGTGCCCGGCCGAGTACGCATCCTGTGCTCGGCGGTCGTTGGGTTTTCGCGCTCGGTGCACCTCATTGGCGGGGCGAGGTGCGCGTACACAGGCGGGCCTCAGGTCTCGGGAGGTCCTCCTTCACCGTGAGGCGGTTTTTCGGGAGGAGCAATCCGAGGCGTTATGGCCCGTTATTGTTGATACCTGTAGGCGCAGAGAGAACCGGGGCAATAATTCGGGTGGATGGAGGGCAATAACGGTCTGGACCACCCTCCTGCTGTTGATACCCGAAGCATCGATCGCGGCAGTCGTTCCGGGTACCTCCCAGGGCAGCGGTTGCGACAGGGCCGCGTCGAAGTCATGCGAGCGCGAGGTCGCCCGGCTGCGCGGTACTCCCCGCGCTCGTGGCGTCGACCCTTCGGTGGGGCACTCGTTCGTCGACACGTGAAGACGTCGCGCCGACCGCGAGTTCGGGGACCCACCTGACGTGCATGGCCCAGGTCAAGAAGGCCAGGCGACCCAAAGCGTCCCAGGACTGCAGGGCTTCGTGGAATCGGGAACGCGGCGTCTTCGAGGCTGACGACGAATCTGGCCTTGCGGGCCGGCGCAAGCGTGGCTCACCGGCTCTTTGTCAGATGGAGCTGTGGCGTTTTCTGCGCCTCGTTGGGTTGGGTCGGGGCGCAAGACGCGGTGCTGCCGAGGGGCTCGAAGAGGTCGTCCCTCTGGTCGGTTGCGAGGTCAGCCTTCTACGGGCTCTACGGCTCTAGGCTCTACGTAGAAACCCCGTAGAGACCGTAGAGCCGAGCCCCGAGGGAAGGTCGCGTGTCGGAGGTCGAGCGGGTGTCTCAGGAGAGCGCCTACGTAGACGCCCGTAGAGCGACCTGTCCCTTGGCGGCCTTTGGGTTCGGCTCCGCGGAGGGGGCGGCCTTAGGCTCGAACGATGGCGAAGTCTTTCTTCCAGACCGTTCTTGATGGCCTCATGGGACGGAAGCGACCGCCGCAACAAGTGTCGCCGGTCGTGAGGCCGCCCGGTCCTGAAGGGGAGTCCGGGCGAGGTGGGTTCGTGGGGTTTTCTTCGGCGACCCCTCGGAAGACGACGTCGACCGGGACACCAAGGGCTCCGGCAAGGCCGAAGGCGGTGGCAGAGTTTGGTGGACCCGCGCCCCTGCCCCGAACGAAGAGGCGCACGGGGCTGGGCGCGGTCGTTCAGAAAATCCAAGGGATGTCCGACCACGAGAAGCTCGCGCTGGGGGTTCTTGCTGTGGGTGCCTTGTCGGTGTTGGGCAGCGACGACTCAGAGCCCGACGGACTTGAGAGCCTGCGGGCACGGGTGGATGAGCAGCAAAGGTTCGGCCTTCCTGCGGTCCTCGGCGATGCCTCGTGGGCTCGTTCCGAAGAAGACGAGGAGCCGATGGTCATGGCGGAGCTCGAGGTGGTCGAGGAGAACCCGAGTGCAGAGCCGGAGGTGCTCGCCTTGCGCGACGACTTCGAGGAGGCGGAGACGGTCCTCGAAGCGCGCAGGGAGACAGGTGTCGAGCCTCAGAATGTTCTCGTTGTTGAGCGGGCTGTCCCAGGGCCGCCAGGGCCTCCTGGCCGAGATGGAACCGACGGAACCGACGGAACCAACGGTCGTGACGGAAATGACGGCCGTGATGGCTCTGGCCGTGATGGTCGAGACGGTGTCGATGGTCGAGACGGCCGCGATGGCTCTGGTCGAGACGATCGCCGAGGTGCCGTCGACCCGGAGAGGGCTGAGAAACCTGCGGCATCGATGACGGCTTCGGCGGCGGCGTCCGTGATGACTGGCAGCGCCGACACAGCGCTGCGAGCCCGGGTCGGAAAGGCCGCGAAGCGAGCGGGCGTCCCCTACAAAGAATGGGTGGCGCGGTACGGTTTGAATCCGTCTCCGCCGGGGTTGCCCAAGAGCGTCGCCAAGAAGGCGTAAGCCTGTTGCTGCTGGTTTGGAAGGTTGTCTGAGGGCGAAAGGATGTTCATCCTGGCCTACTCCGACCGGGACCTCGTGCGCAGCGGCTCGGGCTCCGGCCGGGCTCGTCTCAGCGCTGGTCTGTCCAGGCTGACTGGGCGCGGGAGCTGGTGGCCGACGCCGTGCGCCAGAGATGCTCGGGACTCGGCCCGTCACACCGTCCGGGCCGACGCGCCGTCGCATCGAGAGACCAGCCTCACGGACAAGATGCGCGAATGGGGTACCCGCCGTGTCCGGAAAACAGGACAGCGTGGGTCCAGTGGTCGAAGGAAGGCCGTCCTCAACCCGGAGTTCGTCGAGATTCTGTTGGGCCTGCCCGAGGGCTACACGCTCGTCAACGACGCAGCCGCCTTCGATGCCTTGGTGGATCGGTCCTGCCACAGCAAGCGGCAGCGGCTCTTCTGACCCTCATCCTCCAGGCGGTTTGACTGGCTGGGATGAACGGCGACCAGGCTCATGGTTCTGATCGTCAGGCGATCTCTGCTTGGTGCGGGGCCACGCGCCAGCTTGGTGGCCGATTCGATTCCGTCGACGTTGCGAAGACGGATCCGGGGCGGGGCGTGAGACTCGGTCCTGCCCCTCATGGCCATGAGGGGGATTGCCCTGGACAGGCCGTCACCGTTCTGGTCGGATGGGTGCACCAAATCGCGCTCCCTTAAAGCGAAAAGCCAGCAGTGTGTAGCTGCTGGCTTTCCAGGGAAAGAAAGCTCCAAGTCTTGATTTCTTGGAGCCCCGGGTTTCGTACGCCCGGTTTTCCCCGGAGCGCACTGCCGACCTACCCAACAGGCCGACGTGAAAACCGTAGCACGAACCCCGCTCCAATCGAAACCCTCTGCATCTCACAGCCACCTCCCTTTTTGGAACTGAGGTCGGACTGTGGAAGCCGCAGAATTCTGCGGCCGTACGCGCACCTTCGGGGTGGCGGACGGTCGTGTCGATCGAGGTGTGTCCCACGTATGGGGCACTCAAAATGAGAGGGAGATCTCTCCCGCAAACTCCGCAGTTCGGAGCGCCCGATGAAGCGCCGGGACCGCGATAAACTCCACCGACTCGACCCGGCGCTGGCCAGCCAGCTCGAAGGGGTGCTCGCCCGGCGAGAAGCCGAGGCAGAGACCCCGGCTGAGGTGCCTGAGAGCTGCTGTGATGCGGCCGAGGCGGGGCAGGTGCCAACGGAGGAGGCCGGACCCGCACCGTCGACTCCCACAGAGGCCAGTGGGAGCAACCACGAGGAACCAGTGGCTCTTGCTCCCGAGGAGCCCCCTGAGAGCCCCGTGGAGGCGCCCGAGCCCGCAGGCGACCCGGGAGGCCCGCCGAACCCTGTGGAGCCTGAGGAGCCCAGCGAGGGCCCCCGGGCCCCGAGTTCGACGGACGTTGTCGATGCGCCGCATCGGGGGTCCTATGGAGAGCCGATCGCGGAGGGGTACCAGGAGCCGCTCCTCCCGCCCGAAGAGTTCGAGGTCGATGGGCAGACGCGGCTGTTTAGCGGGGGCTCCATCGCCCCCGCTAAACCTGAGCCCGAGGCGTCGGCCGAGGAGGTGGATGCGTTGCTTGCGAAGCTCCAGCGCGCCCTCCCCTTCGAGGACGGAGACAAGCTCCCGGACTGCAAGCGGAGCGCCGAGGAGCTGTCGCTGCTGACGTGGCAGGAGAAAAGCACGCGGCGCGAAGACGAGACGTTCGAGCACCCCCCTGAACTCGACGCGGAGCTGCGTGGGATGTCGGATCCGAAGCTCGGGGAGGCCTGGGGTTGGATGAGTAAGCGCCGCTATCGCGGTTTGTCCGACCGAGACCTGGCCGTGCAGCGAGAGGTCTACGCCCGATCCCTCGGGATGCTTGACCTGTACGGGCTCGACCGGCAGCCGGAATGCGGGGGCCAATCGTCCTTCGGCGTCGGTCGAGGAGACCGTCGCTGTTGATATCGAATACCAACTCGGGACGTTGGCCGAAGGAACCGGTAGCGCTGGGTGTCTTGCGCTGGCGCCAGGCGGTGTGCAAAAGGAGTTTTCCGGATGCCCGTTTGGGCGGAACGTACCTACAACGTCAAATGGTGATGTGCTATCCGATCGGCGATGGCGTTGGACGCAGCGAGACGGCGGCTGGGGGAGCATAGGCTGGATCGTTTCGCGCCACGGACGACTGATCACGCGCAGCTGCGGCGTGCTCTACAGGAGGCGAGACAACCGAAGCTGTGGCGCTGTGGACGAACGTGGATCTGCGCCGGAGTATTCATCGCGGGGCTCGGATGTCGTCCTCCGCCGGAGCGTTCCGCCTCCGTGTCTCCTCCGGCGGTCCGGCTCCCGTCCGGCCCGCGCCTCGGCCCCTTCGTGCCGGCGGCGTCGCGTGCCGGTGGCGCCCTGATCGTGGGCGTGCCGCACCGGATCGGGGAAGGGATCGCCCAACATTTCGTCGACGTAGAGGCAGCACTGCTCGAACGGAGATCCGGGATCGAGCTCCGCCGATCGGGCGCCACCGTCGCCACCTTCGACATCGAGCGGACCGAATCGATCGCGATTTCGCCGTCGCGGAAACGCATTGCCATTCCCCACACGGCCGGCGTCGACGTGATCGCCGTCGACGACGGCGCGGTCCTCGGCCGATGGCCTGGAACCGAGCCTTCCTTCTTGGACGACCACCGCCTCGTCGTGCGCAAGCACAGGTGCGACCTTGCCCTCGTCGATCTCGACGCCCCCGGACGTGTCCCCGCCCCCATTGGGGAGCCAGAGTGCGGCCGCATCCTCCTCCACGCCGACCCGCACGAGGAGCGCCTCCTCGTCCTCGGCCGCTCCGGCCTTGCCGAGGCGTCGCTGCCGGGCGGCGATACCCGAGTCGTGCTCCGCCTGTCGCCCCGCATGTCCACGTCGGTGTTCGCGGTCGACGACGTGGCCTCGGTCGCCTGCTTCGGGAGCACCGAGGGCCTATGGTGCTGGGCGCTGACTGTCCCCGACGCGAGAGGCGAACGTGTGATGGCTGAGGACGTACGGGCCGTGGCGTTCGAGCCAGACGGCCGCCGCGCGGTGGTGAGCACGGCCAGCCGCGACGTGTTCGTGCTCGACCTCGAGACGCGCGAGCTCCGGGGCCTTCCCGCGAAGGCGCGCCCAGACACCCACCCCCAGTTCCTTGGCGCGGGTCGGGTGCTCGTGTTCACGGCAGACCATGCGCGCGTGTACGACCTCGACGACGACGAGGAACTCGTGGTGTCGGCCGGCCCCCTCGACCCCCGGGGTCACCACAGCCGCGGCCCGATCGTCGACGGCGTGTTCGCCCCGATCGACCCCGAGGCCCGCTTGGTCTTCCGGACGACGACCCGCACCGAGCACAAACGCGCCCATCCGCAGCATGACCTCTACGAGCTCGAGCGGCCGGTGGCCGCGAAGTAGCCCCGCGCCGGACGTTGGGCGATTTGATCGGGGCGGATGTTCCCAGATCACCAGGAACCGGGTTCGGACTCCGGCGTCGAGGCCAGGGTAGGCCGACTCCCCCCGCGTCGGCCGGCTTGTCCGATCGAACCCGCGAGTTCCTCGGACACGGCGGCTCAGCTTCCCAGGTTGCCCTGGTCGTCGGCAGACAGCTCCGCGGCGACCCGAGTCGCGGCCGAACGAACGGCCTCGAAGCGTGGGCCGGTCATGAAGCCGGACTTGTCGAGGGCCAACACGACGAGCTCTCGCTCCCCCCGTATCGCCGCGGGGGTAGAGGGCGGGTTGGTCGGACGCAGCCCAGGGGAGCGGTCGACGACGATGCGCGCGCCGTCGACCGGCTCCTCGAGCTCTCGCCCGTCGACGACGACCACTACGCGTTGGAGTAGGTCCCGTTGGGTCTACCGATCCATCCCGCTAGAGGCTATTATCGTCTTTGAAATGTTGCCGATAAGACGAGGGCTGTCGCACGCTTGCACTATAGTCGCACTCGCATGGTTGGGAGCCTGCGACTACACGCCTACCAGCGCGGGTACGCAGCCTCCCCAGTCGCAGGGACCCGCCGCAGCGTCAGCATCTCCGACCGATAACGCAACTCCGACGAACGCGTCGACAACTGCAAGCGCCGCGACCCCGCCGCAGCCAGGCCCCGACAAAGGAAAATCGTTCTCCGATGTCTACGCTGAGCGAAGCCGGGATACCGAGACCGAGCTCGAGAAGAAACTCAAAAAGGCCGCCAAATACCCGGTTCTAGACCTTCGAGACCCCAGGCTAGAGAGTGTCGGCAACATCCTGGCGGAGGCCGACTCAAGCGAGCCAAAGCTCGTGCGGGTCGTAGCCCGGGTGTTGGCCATCAAGCAAGCGGAGGGACAGACCCACGTTTCGTTGGGTACCGTGGCCAAGGGCAGCAACGACGACTGCCGGGAACACGGCAAGGTTACCGGCAGGGATCCCAAAACCGGGGAAGTTCGCCGCGAGCACATGAAATGCGTCAAGGTCGAACGAAAAACGACACGGCGCTTTTCTGTCACGTTTGGCGATTGGCCCTCGGAGATCAAGCAAGGCATGGTGGTCGAGTTCTATGGAGATCTGGAGTCGGTCCAGTTCAAGGGAAAGGCACGCGACTCACAGATCGATGTACGCCTCACTGGACGCTATGTCGGCTGCTTTGGGGGGGAAGGGCCCTCCCAGCTCGACGAGAGTACAGAAGACAGTTTTACGATTCGAAAGCTGCCAGAATGTCTGAACAGGTAGGCGCGGGGAGATATTGTCAATTGTTGTGGATCGACGATCGCGTAGCAGCGTGATCAAGCAGCGCCGCGCTCTCCCACATGCGCCGGCCCATGCACGACGGGCAGACCGCATCCCGCGATGCTGGAGTGCTTCAACGCGCTCGTCTCTCGCAGGGCGAGGTTCGCGTTACATCGGGGGACTACCACTTCGGTTGGGATATCGACGGCCGCCAGACGAAGAAACGTTTGATTGGCGGAGCGGGCGGACCCACTGCACACGCATGCCTTGACGAGGTGTTGGTGGGCATCGAAGCCTCGCCTGCGTTTGATGTCTCGGGACAGGGTCGGCTCTACTGCAGCGTCACCTTCCGTACGGCGAGCTGACGGTCACACCACCTCTGGGCTCAGCGGTCCGAGCGGTAGTCGCTGGCTTCGATCCCGTAGCGCTTGAGCCAGCGCTGCACCTGTGAGCGAACCTTCCCCATGGTGCGGGCGACAGCACTGATGTTGCCACCGTGCTCCTCGAGCAGCCCGATGAGTTGCCGGCGCCGCGCGTCTTCAGGGACCGGGGCGTCGAGGTCCGACGGTAGGGGCCCGGGATTCAACAGCTCCGGGGGCAGGTGCTCGGTGGTGATCGTGTCGCGCGCTGCCAGGGTCGTGGCCCGGCGAAGCACGTGATCGAGTTCCCGCGCGTTTTGGGGCCAGGGGTGGGCCAGCAGGGCTCTGACCACGTCCGGCGAGAACCGGGGAAGAGTCGACGGGTCCGAGCGTGCTCGCGAGATCGAGCCGGCGATGACCCCGAAGTCCTCGGTCCGTCGAACCAGGGGGGGCAGCCGCACCACGTAGCCGGCGAGTCGACCGTATAGATCGCGTCGGAAACGGTCGCCTGCGACCAGCCCCTCGAGGTCACGGTTCGTGGCCGCGATGACTCGCAGATCGATCTTCTTCGGTTTGGCGCTCCCGATCGGACGGACCTCGCCGTCCTGGAGGGCCCGCAGAAGGGCTGCTTGCGCGGGCAAGGGAAGCTCACCGACCTCGTCGAGGAAGAGTGTGCCGCCGGCTGACGCCTGAACGAGACCCTCGCGGTTTTCCTCAGCGCCCGAGAAAGCTCCCTTGCGGTGGCCGAACAGCTCGGACTCGACGAGGTTGGGCGCCAACGCCCCGCAGTTGATCGGGATGAGCGGTCCGCTACGCCCGGACCGAGCGTGAATGGCCTCGGCGAGGAGCTCCTTCCCCGAGCCCGTGGGGCCACGGATCAGCACAGGGCTCTGCGACCGGGCGATGGCGACCACCTCCTCGAATTGGCGTCGCAAGGCTGGAAGAAGGGTGCGCAGGCCCGTCTCCGCTGGAAGCTGAGCCTCCGAGAGGTCGGCCGGTGCGTCGTGGTCGACGACCAACCGGTCGCGAAATCGCATGAAGGTGTTGCCACAGCGCAGGACGTCGCGATCCCGCAACACCGTCTCGCGGACGCGTCGATCCCCCACGAACACGCCGTTCTTCGATCCCTGGTCGGTCACGACGAAGTGCAGGTCCCGGCGCACGATCTGAGCGTGGGCGCTGGACATCCAGGGGTCATCGAATCTCAGCCTCAGCCGCTCTCGGCTCCCCCCGGCGCTGCGCTCATGGCCACCATCTCGGGAGCGCCCGATCTCGACCGCGTCGACGTCGGCCAGGCTGTGGCGAGCACCGAAGGGATGGCCGCCCGCCCATATCACGAACAGGTGGGGCGCGGGAGCGGGCGTTCGCTCCCGCGGCGAATCCCCCTCGAACGTGAGGGTCGCATCTCTGCCCTCAGTCGACGCGTTCATCCTGCCGCAACCATCGCACGATTTGCTGCTCCAGATCGATGGCGGCGCGCTCGGGAGAGTCTGCGAGGATCCGGCGAGCCTGCGTGATGAGGGCATCGCGCTCTCCCGCGGGTCGTCTCAGGGCATCGTAGGCTCGGGCGAGGTCGAACCGAGCCTCGGCGAGGATGAGATCCGCGTCGGTCTCGGCGAGCAACGACGCGGCCTCGTGCAAGTCGTCCGCCGCGTCCTCGAGTTCTGCGAGCTGGAGCTTGCAGCGTCCGCGCACGGCCAAGAACTGCCCGATCCAGGCGTCCGCCCTCCGGTCCTGCGGACTGGGAGCGTCATCGAACCGCTCGAACAAGGTCCTCGCTTCGGCACAGCGCCCCAGGCGTTCGAGGACGTCGATCCTCGTGGCCACCAAGGCGAAGATGTCCATCGGTGGCTCGTCCCGAGCCCGCAGTCGCGTGTCCGCCTCCCGCAAGAACTCGAGGGACTCCTCGAGTCGGTCGGCGTCCGCCAACCACAGGCCGCGCTCATACGCGATGGAGGCTAGCAACGGATGGTCGTGCGGCAGTTGATCTTCGAGCGTGGTCTCGGCGCGCTCGAGCGCATCCCAGGCCTGGGCGGGGTCTCCCTTCGCCCGATATGTACTCGCAAGCTCGAGCGACACGCTCCCCAAGGCGAGGCGGTTGCCCTCGGGGATTTGCTCGGCCAGCGCTCGACTGGTCTCGAACGCCTCCACCGCCGCGGCCAGATCCCCCCGCCCCTTGTGGGCTCGGCCGAGCGCCGCGTAGACGTTCTTTCTCGGAGACAGGTTCGCCGTAGGGTCACCGTCCAGGAGCTCGCGTGCGCGCTGTAGTGCGTCGAGGCCAGCCGCGAGGTCCCCGCTCAGACGAAGCGCGTCGCCAAGCGCGAGCCATGAGCCGGCGATCTCCGGGTGCTCCGGGCCCAGCAACGCGCGCTTGCTCTCGAGAGCCGCGCGGTGTTCCGCGACCGATTCGTCGTAGCGAGCCAGTCGATCCAGGACCTGTCCACGGTTGGTCATGACCGCCGCCAGCTGCTGCCGAGCGAGAGGCTTCGGGTCGTCGATGAGCAGGGCTTTGGCGCGTGTGAAATCGTCGAGCGCCCCTTCGTAGTCGGCTCGCCGCAGGCGCAGACCTCCCATGACCTGGTGCAGCTTGGCCCGCTGCGTCGCAAGCTCGCCCGCTCTGGTGACCAGGACGTCGGCGGCGGGATACATGGCCAGCGCCTCGTCGTAGCGCCCCTGCACGATCCCGACGGCGTACATCAGACCGGTCCACACGCTGGCGAGGAGTCGGTCGTCTCCTTCCGCCCCCATGCGCGCGGCGGCGTACAGGGTGGCTTCCGCCTCCTGTCCTCGGGCCAAGACCGCGAGGAGCCATCCCGCGCGTAGGCGAACGTTGGCTCGCAGCCCTCGAACCTCAGCGGCTGTCGACGCGGCGCCGGCGTGCTCGAGCGCCGTGAGGAGCTCGAGCGCAGCCGGTCGCCGGCCGACCTGCCGTAGGACTTCGGCCCGGGCGATGCCTTCCCGAAGGTCGTCGGCCGCTTCGCGGTCCGCCTCGACCGGTCCTTCGGAGTCCATCTCTTCGGTGGCGCATCGCGTGGGATCGGGAAGCTCGTTCACCACGGCGACGGCATTGTCGACCACCTGTTCGTCGACCTCGGTGGTGAGGATCCGGGCTGTCGCACGGACTTCGAAGAGGTCGTCCTCAAGGCAGCGCATCCGCTGGTCCATTCGTTCCATGGACTGCTCGCCGAACACGTGGGTCGCCTCGCACGCGTCCCGGTGGGCACTGATCCACGTGTCGCGCTGGCCGTCCAACGCCTCGATCACCCGCTGGGCGGTGGCGTTGGCATGGGTTCGGCCGGTGGCCGCGAACGTGTCTCGGAGGCTGGCGTGATGCTTTGGCCCCCAAACCCGGTCGAAGTGGCGATCGCCGCCTTCGCAAAGACGCGTCGCGTCGCTCGATCCCATCGCCAAGGCGACGCCCGCGGCACCGAGTAGGCCGAGCCCCATGGTCACAGCGACGCCATTCTTGCGAGCTCCGCGTCGGCGGGCGAGCGTGTCGACAAGCGACCGCATGGACGAATGTCGGTCGCTGGGGTCCGGCGCGAGGCCCCGGAGCGTCGCCTGACGCAGCCATCGGGGGACCCGGTCGCCCAGGGGGCCAACGGGGCCCTTTTCGACCGCCGCAATCCGTTGTGCGCGAGAGCCGTCCGGAAAGGGTCGCCGGTTCGCGAGCGCCTTGTACAGCGCCACGCAGAACGAGAACTGATCGGACGCGACGGTCGCGGCTTGGCCTCGCAATCGCTCGGGAGCCATGTACGCCGGGGTCCCCGCCCCCGTCGAGGACTGGGTCGTTTCGTCGTCGGGCGAGGGGGTCGAGTGGGGCTGGTCGGTGACCAGGCCAAAGTCGGTAACCAACACGCGGCCGTCTGCCTTCACCAAGAAGTTCGCCGGTTTGACGTCGCGGTGCACCAGCCCGGCTTGGTGGGCGGCGGCCAGGCCCTGGCCGGCCTGGATGAAGCGGTCGACAACCTCTTTCCACGGGTGAGGACCGTCGTCGATCCAGGTCGACAGCGGTCCTCCGTGGACCAGCTCCATTGCGATATAAACGCCGTTTGCGAAGCTTCCGGCCTCGTACAGCGTCACGACGTTGGGGTGCGCGAGCTTGGCCATCGCCCGCGCCTCCCGAAGCACTCGGTCCCGGCTCGCGTTCGCCCCTCGTCTCGAACGCGGCCGCAGCACCTTGAGAGCAACCTTGCGATCGAGGTGAGGGTCGTAGGCTGAGTAGACGATCCCCATGCCGCCTTCGCCGACTCTGTCCATGACCATGAAACGCCCGATGAGACTCCCGGGCGGTAGCCCATCGGGCCGGGTCTCGAGTTCCCCGCTGTCCTCAGGGGCACCCCGAGACAGCGTGAGAGTGTTCGAGTTCATGGGTCCCCAATCCTGCGGACTTCGAGCCGGCCGCGCAACTACAGCTCTGCGGTCAGGGGGCCGACGTTGGTATTGATCCTCCTGACCAGCTCGTTGTAGGAGTTGCGCCAGCCTTCAATGAGCTCCAGATCCTGAATGATCAGCTGACCGTCGGCTGTGATCTCCCCGTCGTAGGACCACTCCCAGCGGTACGAGAGTCGGGCGCTGCGCCCGAAAGAGCCATCGTCGTGCACCGTCGCCGCCAACGTTCCGTATGTACCGTCGGGGCTGCACTTGACCTCCACGTCGCCGGGGTTCTCGCCGGAGATCGTGCAGCGCTGAAACGTGCTCGGCGGGTTGGAGTCCGAGTCGTAGCCGTTGAGGCTGTGCCGCGTCGTTCCTTGCATCCAGACCTCGACATTTACGGCCCCCTGCGGGAGCACGTCTCGCCAGGTCGCCTCTGGAAGCTCGCAGATGGCCTCCCTATCTCCGCAACAGTCCCCGTAGCTGGTGCAGAGATCATCGCACCAGCAGTTCCCCGCCGGGCTCGGGCCATCGCAGGTCGTTCCCTCGCACGAGCCGAACAGATCCGCCTTCCCGATCGGTCCGCGGTCTTCGTCCGTGACGCCGGCCTCATCGTCGTCCTGTGCATCGCCCGGAGCTTCGTCGCACGAAGGCATGAGGATGATGGTGGACAGTCCAAACAGTGCAGTGATGATTCGTGAGCGCATTGGGTTGTTCTCGTTGTTGGTCTTGCCCACCGAAAGCAACCCCCGTGCCACACCGGACTCGGTCGTCTTGTGCTTCCAGGGGCCTGTTGACCTATCTGTAGGTGGTTGTCGCCCTGCCACACGGTGGCGCCACCGTGGCAGGCAGGTGCACACCACCCCGACCGCAGCGACGTGAACGGGGGCGCCCTTCTGGGCGGCCGCACAGGAAAAAGGCACCACCGGGCCCTGAGTCGACGCGGCCAACCGCGCCACGCAAGCCTGGGGTCTTGATCACGCCTCTGGTCTCTGGCAACGCCTCCAGTCGGGTCTGTCTTCGGTTTCTCGAGGTGCTCGCGACCAGCATGTGGCGGAGGCGCTGCGTGACGGCGGGACCTCCGCGGCGGCGATGGCGAGTGTGGTTCGATGCGCTTAATTAAACGAAACTAGCTGGAAAAACCTGGCAGCGGCATCGGCGCAGATGGCCGGAGACGAGGGAGTGGCAACGCGGGCGGTGCCCACCGGAGCCAGGGCTGGGGGCGGATGAGGACAGAAGCGGGCTCGGGTTGGCCAGATGGGTGCCTGAGGGACGCGCGAGGAGGTCCGTGGCGTGCCAATGCCCGTACGGATGCCGACGCGCTCGCGGTGAGCGAGGGCGCGATGGGGGCCAGAGCTCAGGCCAGAAATAACAGCAGTTGTGCGCGAGGTGAGAGTCGCGGTGGCGGCCGAGCGGCATGCAGCGCTTCGGCGATTTCATCGGGGGAGGTCACGGCACGCAGGATGTGCATCGGCCCCTGGCCGCGCCGGCAAACCGAGACGTCAAACCGGAAGACCCGGGCGAGCAGGCTCATCCACGAGAGCCGATGTGGGGGGACATCGAGGAGCTGTTTGTCGAGGGCGGGCCTGGTGGTGGCCGCGAGCTCAAGCTGTCCCGTGGCGACAAACAACGAGAGCTGCTTGGGCTCGGTGTCGGAGGCCTCCGGCGTGGGGATGATGCGAGCGCGCAGGGCGTGCTGGGGCGCGAGAACGCCGTCGTACCGAACGGTGTGGGCACCCGACGGAGGGACCGGGACACACAGCCGAGCCAAGAAGCGCTCGGGGCTCATCTGAGCATAGATGGCTCCATTTCGGCTGGGCTTTTTGAAGTGCACGCGGACCTGTCCGTCGGCGGTGCACTGCACGGCACCGAGCACAAACGGGGGACAGAGCAGATAGCGGCAGGCCCGTTCGAGACGCTTTCGGTCGCGACCATCAACGGCGACGGCGGCATGAAGCTGCATGCCGAAGGCCGAGGCAAGCATCGGTTCGACGGCACAGGGCTGGGTGCGCACGGGCCCCGGACCAAGCCCGGATAAGCCGAGCTGGACGCAGGCCGCGACGTTACCTTCGGGCAGCTCGCATTCGTCAAGGGCGCACTCAGCGAGGTCCGCGTGCAAGCGCTGCAGCGTACTCAAAAGGTGGCCCCCGGCCAGTTGCTCGGTGGGCGAGAAGCGAACCTCCTGCGTGTCGTCATCGGGAGCCTCGAAGCAACCGTCGGTCACCAACGCGTGCGGGATCCTGCGGTCGGGCTTGCTCCTGGCCGTTCTGCTCGATCACGAGCTGCGCCTCGCCGACGCCCCAGCCGCCAGGATCCGAGACTTCGATGACCACGGGGATGCCCACGGTCTCGGCGCCCTCGGGCAGGTCGACGCGCGAGTGCGGCTCGGGGGCCACGATCTCGAGCAACGGCGCCACGTCGTCAAGGTGCGTTCCCCGGGAATATGTAAGGTCGTTCACTCGTCGAACGCACATGACAGTGAGGCGGGGCATCGTTGGGCTGCTGGTCTTGGTCGGGTGTACCGAAGCGCCGGTGCCATCGCCTGAACCGATGGTGGCCATTGCCCCGGCCCGTCCGGAGGGCGTGGCAGTGGTGCCCGAGATGGCGCCGGCCCCGGCGGAACCTCCCATCGAGGCCCGGACGATCGGCTTTGCGATGGTTCCCGCGATCTCTGCGGCTGCGCGCAAGGCCAACCGCGACGCGCTTCGGCACCATCGGAAGGGGGACTTCGCGGCGTCCCGCACCGGGTTTGCCGAGGCGGTGCGGTTGGCTCCCGACCACGACATTGCGCGCTTCAACCTCGCGTGTGCGCACGCCCGCCTCGGTGAGTTCGCCGAGGCCCGGGCAGAGCTTACGACGGTGCTGCGACGCGATCTGCTGCGATTCTTGCCGCGCTGGCGTGGACCTGAGGCCGACACCGATCTTCGGGCGCTTCGAGACTCGCCGTTGGCGGTCGAGGTCGACCGTCTCGTCCAGCGTCTGCAAGTGGCGTGGGGCGAAGCGCAGGACGTTGGGGTTGCTGCGTATCTGTATCGTCACGTCCAGCGCGTCGAGGACCTCGACGTCCACGGGGAACACAACAGCCGTGGGGGCACGCAGGGGTTGATCGCGGGCGTATGGCTGCATGGCGCGCGGCGTTTCGTCCCGCTGACGCGCGGTGGAACGGTTGCCTTGGTGGATCCGCGGCAACGCCGAGCGCTCGTCGCAACCACACGGATCACGTTCCTGCACTGCTCGAGCACTCACGGGACACCAACGGTGTCGTGGGTGTCCACCGATCCTGCCAAGGCCCCCGCCTCGAGCGAGCTCTTCATCGGAGCGTCGGCGCTTGGTGTCGACCCCAAGGAACTCGTCGATTCCCGAGAGATGGTCCAATGGTTGGCCTTCGGCTTCGTGGGGGACCGCGTCGTTGCAGCAGTGGACTACTACGACGCTGGGATCGATCGATCTGCGAGCGTGTCGTTGGGCCCTAACGGGCCGGACCCCCTCGAGGTGGGGACACCGAGGCCCGACTTCGACGGCCCGTTCTTGGGGATGTACCTCGAAGGTGCTCGCCAGATCGCCACCCCCCCACCGGGCTGGTCACTCGAGGAGCGTCTCGTGACCGTCCCAGGACGTGACGAGCGAGTTCGCCTCGACGAGGAATGGGACCAGCTCGTCGTGCCCGACTCGGCGGAGTCGGTCCTGTTGCTCCGCTACGGGTTCGGCGTCACCGACGACAGTGACGTGACGGTCGTGAACGACACGACCATCGGCCGGCTCGACCTCGACACCGGCGACGTCGATATCATCGCGTCGGGCCCAAGCGGGGGCTGGGTCACCCTCGGCGAGGACGGATCGATGTTCGTCGATGTCGGTGGCCGGACGTCGCGCTACGCGACGCCCGATGCCACCACCCCCGAACCGACGATGGACGGCCTACACCTGACGATGCCGCTCGAGGACCCGTTCTGCGACTGCTGTGGTTGAGAAGCTAGCGCTAGCCGTTCTCCCCAAACTCGAGATGTTGCAACTCTCGCACACGCGTTTAAGTGAAACTAGCTGGGAAAAGCTGGCAGCGGCATCGGCGCAGATGGCCGGAGACGAGGGAGTGGCAACGCGGGCGGTGCCCAGCGGAGCCAGGGGTGGGGCGGATGAGGACAGAACCGGGCGCGCCGAGGGCCGGATGGGCGTCTGAGGGACGCTCGAGGAGTTCCGTGGTGTGCCAATGCGCGTACGGATGCCGACGCGCTCGCGGTGAGCGAGGGCGTGATAGGGGCCAGAGCTCAGGCCAGAAACAACATCAGCTGTCCGCGAGGTGAGGGTCGCGGTGGCGGCCGAGCGGCATGCAGCGCTTCGGCTATTTCATCGGGGCAGGTCACCGCACGGACCACCCGCATCGGGCCCTGGCACCGCTGGCAAACCGAGACGTCGATACGGAAGACCCGGGCGAGCAGGCTCATCCACGAGAGCCGACGCGGCGCAACATCGAGCAGCTGTTTGTCGATGGCGGGCCCGGTGTTGGCCGCCAGCTCGAGCTGGCCTTGCGGGACAAACATCATCCATGCCCCGGGAGTCTACTTCCCACCGATGCGCGGCCCAGGAGCTTCTTCCCCAACTCGGCTCGGGGCGGGCCCTTGGCAGCGAGGCCACTTTCGCGCTGCTGGAACACGCTCTTGAACAGCGCGTCGTGCGGGGTCTTCGTCACGGGTGTCGGGACGATAACACTCGCCGCGCACCTGAACACCCGCCGTCTTAGAACCCCGTTTTTCGGTCCTATCTTCCGCCCCGAGGCCCCCTACGCCACCTACGCCACCTTGGCAAAAGCGCCGACAATCGATGCCATGTCCAACGAGGACAGTATGCACCTGTAGGGCAGGCCGATCGCAGCGCAAAAAGGAGCCCACGGCAAGCAACGGCCCGCGGAGCCGAACCTGAGTCAGCCGGGCGCACGGGAACCCCCCAGCGGTCGCGACCGCAACGCGGCCTGACCTCGAAGGACCGTCCTGCACACCCCCGCGTTTGGCAACGCTTGCGCACGGTCTCCTGCAGGTGCGCGAAGTCCTGGCGCTGAACCCCGTCCGTTCGTTCGCGGTCGCCCTGGCATTGCGCTCCCGCCTGAGATCTTCGACATCGAGCCCCGGGGCAAGTTTCACCGCGGCGCCGGCGGATCCCAACTGCCGATTGTGCACGGGCTCCAGCCCGGTTGGACTCTCACCGGCTCCTCCCCCAGGGGGGCCTCTGGACCAGGTTTCTGCCTGGTCGGGGCGGCTCCGGCCTTCGCGAGCAGAGGCCGGCCGCAGAGCGCCGCGGCCGAGATGAACCACTGGTCGACGCCAGCACGGAGGCCGGGCGCTGGAGCGCTGGAGCCCCTTCCTGGCTAATCGGGCGGCGGTTCGCCCCGATTGCCGCCGAGCCTTAGCGTGTATTCCAACACGAAAAGGCCTGGCACCCTCATCACGGAGTCGTCGGCTGCCCTCGGCCTCGGAGCGCCAAGTTTTTCTCGACGATTCAGGACGAGGCGGTACACCCCTGGTGCCCGATGACTCGACTCTCATGCATCGCCCTCCTTCTGTTGTTGTCTGGGTGCGGCCCAGAGGATTCTTGCGCCGGGGAAGTCGAGTGCACGCCCGCCAATGGGGGATCTGGCACGGGATCGGAGGTGAGTACGAGCACGGGCTCCGATGACGGCTCCGACACCGGTCGAGACCCAGGTCCAGCCCCAGCTGGCGGCAACAACTGGGCCTGCATGAGCAACGGCGACTTTCCCGCTGCGACCATCGACGACCCGTCGCTCCGAAAGGTCATCCCCTACGCAGTGAACGGCGAGTCCGAGAGGCTCGACCTCGGTCCCATGACCGTCAGTCGCAACAGCACGACCTCGGGATTCATGCGGACCCACCTTCCGGTCACCAACATCAGCGACACGCAGTGGTGTTTCATCCAGATTGAGGAGCTGGCCTTCTCGGGCGGAGGCATCGAACTCGCCAACAGCGACTTCGACTTCGTTCAGGGGTCCGTGGGGAATATTGGGAACGGGCTGTACACCTCCACTTGTCTCGCCCCCGGAGAGTCCGGCTATTTCTTCGAGATCACCGAGGTGGACTTCGAGTCGGTCAATGAGGCCAGCTTCACCCTCGAGGAGCCAGACTCCATCGGAATCCCCCCGGGCCAATCACTCCTTCCGACCGGCTACGAGGTTGAGGGGAGCGATGCCGACATCACGGTCGAGCACGTCGAGGGAGAAGAGCCTATCGCCGTGGATTCTTCGCTGTGGCTCCTCCTGGACGCGTCAGGAGAACCGGTGTCCTGGGGCTTTGCCGACGAGCCTGAAGAGACTCTGACGTCCCAGGGGGACACGAATACGTATCGGGCATCGGCGCCCTTTCTCGAACAGGTCGGGTCCACCCTCTGCTTGTGGGTGGACTTCTCGCCCGCAACACGTCGGGGGGAAGTCGTTCCCCGGGCTGCCTGCCTCACGGGCCAAGACCCCGAGGTTTGCGAGAAGCGGCGTTTAGACGCGAGGACTGCAAAGAGCGCCGAGCAGAAGGATGCGCGGTCGCGAGACGCGTCGTCGCCATCATCCCTCGAGGGCTGAAGCCGCGGCGTACGTCGAGGCGGAGCGCGAGGCGGTCGCCGCACTGCCGGGGCTGCTCCCTGGGACGTCGACCGATGCCCGAACCGCGCTCGGATCGATCGACGGCGATCCGATCCGCCTCGACCTCCGCACGGTGCCTCATCCGACCGAGCCCGACTTCGTCCGGTTTCAACTCGTCGCCCGCGGCCCGGAGAAAACCACGGCCGTGTTGCGAACCCTCGACGAGGCGGCGCACGAGTTGGTCGTGGCCTCGCGGGCTCGTGTGCGAGCACAGCTCCTCAGCAGGCTCGGCCTTCGTCGCTACCGGAGTGGAGACCGCTATGCGGCGAGCGAGTTGTTCCGCCAAGCCACGCGCGAGAGGACGAAGACTACGCGTGGGGTTGGTACAACGGTACAACGGTACAACGGTACAACAGCGCGGCCCTGCACAGCGTGCACGACGATGCGAACTTCGTCTGCGGAGTTGTGAGCGGTTTTCACAGCGATATGGTTCCTACCCTCGGTTGGCCATCGCAGGATGCGAGTTGTCGCGGCCCCCCCCCCTTGCAGCACCTCCATGAGAACCCGGTCGAACGCCTCCCGGCTTGCCTGACTCGGCGTGTCCGCGGCCGACGCTGGCGCTTTCGCCGTCTTTTTCCTCGGAGCGGGAGCATCCGCGACTACCTGAACACCCGCCGTTCCTGAACCTCGATTTTCGGGCCTATCTGCCGCCCCGAGGCCCCCTACCCACCTCTGGCAAAAAGCCCGACAATCGATGTTATGTCCGATGCGGACATCCTGTCTCTCCGGGCCACGTACGCAGCGGCACGAGAGTAGCGCGTAGAAACCGCCGACACAAGAGGCCGACACGCCACGCGCGCAGTTACCCGCCACGCCTTGTGAGGGGCGCAGTCCCACGCTGCTTGCGCTGCTTGCCTGGACCGCTGACGTCGTCACGCCGAACTTGTCCGCGAGCTCGACAGCGATGTCGAAACCTACCGTGGCGAGGACTTGGTGCTCATGCGGCTGTGCCGACCGACAAAGGCTTCGCGCACAACGCGGCGCAGGGTCGTCACGATCATCGCCGACGAAGGCAACAACGGACCGCAGGCCGAAGACCTCGAAACCGTGGCGGCGGAACACTGGGACCGAGAGGGATGAGCGTCCACCGTGTCGGGACATACGAAGGTGGCGACAGCGCAGTGAGGCTTCGCATCGAGGAGGTTCGTCAAGAGTGGCGCGAGTCACCAGACGGACGCTGTGTGTCGTCGGCCGATTGCCGAGGCGTGCCGCGGCAGATACGTTTCCGCCGGTGCGCAGACGACGGCGGAGACTTTTTTTGCTCGCGACCACCGCGTTGTTGGGGTGCATCATTTCTCCTCAGAAGCCCCCCGAGGTCGTCCACCCGGACGGGTATGAGCAGCTGTTTTCGGCGGGACAAAGGACGCGGCTGACTCCGCAGGATCGCACACGACTTGCCGCGGGCGCATGGACCTCCAAGGCGTGGAAGACTCCGGGTGATGGGCTCGTCGAGATGCAAATTCTGGCCTACGCCGGCGATCGAAACCTGTCCTCGTTCGAGTTCGACGTCGAGTTCGAGCTCCGGTCCGACGGGCGTTCGCTCATGTGCTCGACGCGGTCCACCGATCCGTCGACCCGGCTTGAGTGTCGTTCCGAAGATGAGGGGGTCCCGGTCGTGTATCGCATGGCAGCGCAGACCGAACGGTGCTCGGAGTGGGCTCTCATCCAGGCGTCCGATCGAGGGTTACTCGACTGCTGGGACGGCGAACTCGTAACGCCCACGACCCGCTACACCGTCGAGTTTTCATACGTCGCGAGCTGGGACTATCCAGTCCCCCGCATCGTTTGGCGAGAACCATCGGGCCGAGCCCTGCAGTCCTCCGAGCCCGCGGAACCGAAGCGCCTTCCCTTCGTCGTCATCGGATACAAGCCTGAACGCTCAGATGCAGATGCCGACGGACCCATGTTCCGCGATGCGCTCGACATCCGACGCCTCGGTGCGTCGTCAGTGTCCGACGAGACGCTCCAGCTCAACGCCCTGGCGATCCACGTGTGGCTCAATCTGCTGACCCAAGCGCGGGACCGTATGCACCGCGTGGAGTTCGGCGCCTGGTCGAAGCCGTAGGACCGCGAGGTTCATGCAACTGTGGCGATGGCCATCGGCCACCTCGTATCCGAGGTGCCGATGGGCCGGCTGATTCAGCGAGCACAGTCGGCTACACCAAACAGGCAGTTCGCCCCTCGAACGCATCTTGCTCAAGGTCCAGCGCGTCCGCATTCCAGATGCTGAACCGCCCCGGGAATTCCGGAGAGGTATCCGTTCGACGAACCGCGTCGTGACACGGAGCACCGCCGGAGCTATGCCCGATCGAGTTGGTCGTCGTAGGCACCGAGGGAGAGCTGACGGAAGACGTCGGCGGCGAGGAGCTGCTGAGTGCGCGGGTCCTTCTTGGTCTCGGCCCAGCGCGCGGGGCTGAGCTCGAGGACGCGAGACTTGGGCCATCGAGGCAAGAGGCAGAAGAGGTCCCGGAGGTAGGCCCACGGCTCGATGCCGTGCATCTCGCAGCTGGCGATGAGGGTGACGAAGGTGGCGTTGACCTGGCCGGCGTCGTCGTTGCCGACGAACAACCAGTTCTTGCGACCAACGGCCTGTCGCCGCAGCTCGCGTTCGGAGCCGTTGTTGTGGATGGGAATGCGTCCGTCGCGAAGGAAGGTGTGCAGAGCCTCGCGTTGGTTGCGGACGTAGCCGATGGCCTTGGCCAAGGGCGTGCCGTCAAGGACGGTGTCCACCCGGGCGTCGCACCAGTCGAAGAAGGCATCGACGACGGGGCGAGACTTCCTCAGGCGCTCCTTCTTGCGCTTCTTGGCCGAGAACCCGGCGAAGTCCCGCTCGAGCTTGAAGAGCTTGCCGATGAGGGCGATGGCCACCCGAGCCTGCTCGGGCTCGGAGGTCAGAGATTTGAAGAAGTGTCTGCGGGCATGGGCCCAACATCCAGCCTCGGTGACCTCGCCGCCCAGGTAGAGGTGGTCGTAGACGCTGTGGGCATCGGCGACCAGGACACCTTTGTACCCCTTGAAGCTCGGCGTTGTCGCGGGCGAGCTCGGCCACCTCCATCGCCGATGGTCATACTCGATGCTCGGGCATCGGCAAGCCATCATCGTCGTGTCTTCTTCACGACGCCCTCGAGCAACCGCGCCAGCTGACGCCCGTCGATGCGCATCGCATGTCGCTCGCTCCACTGGCCCGCAGGAAACTCGAACGCCGCCCGGTGCAGTCGCTTGCACAGCAGGCAGTACCCGTTGCGCTCCCACCAGATGACCTTCAACCGGTTCCGCCGCTTGTTCACGAAGCAGAACATCGCCCCACCTTGTGGGCCTTCTCCCAGCACCTCTCGCGTCGCCAGTGCCAGCCCGTCGAACGACCGCCGCATGTCCTGCGGCTCGTTGCACACGAAGATGCGGGTGTTCTCCGGCATCATCGCCGCGCCTCCAGCACGTCGAGCACCCCCGCAAGCACCTCGCGGTCGAAGCCACGGCCGAGCACCAGCTCCACCGCGCCCACTCGCAGCGTCACAGGCCCTGCGTCGCCGTACGCCTCCGGCACCACCTCGACCAGCTGCAGCGGTTTCGCTGTCTTCGACCGTGTCGATTTCTTCGGCTCCAGTACCTCGCCATCGACGCTGAGCTTCCACGCCCAGCGCTCCAGCGACTGTGCCGAAAACTCCCTGTCCTTGGCGAACTCTCCGAGCCCCTGACCGCTCGCCTTCCACGACCGCACCTGTTCCAGCCACTCTCCCCGCGTCGCCCTCTTGCTCACCCGACCGGCCGACGCCGGCCACCGCCTCCTGCCACGACGGGGATCGTCGAACGGATACGATGAACTCGGACTCCTCGTTCATCCCGGCGAGTTCGCGAAGGTGCTCGCCGCACTCGGCACACGTTCGGTCGTCGTCGGCCAACGCCATCCGCAGCTGGATGACCTCGAGAAAGCGGGGCGGGCCCCAAACATCGCGAGAGCGCGTCCCGTGGCCGTGGATCCGAAGCGCGCCGAGACATCCGCGGCCGGTGTCGCACTGTGCACAGGCCGAGGGCCGCAGATCCTCGACTCCGAACTCCATTTTCGCAAAGGATCTGACGTCGACGATCGTGTCAAGCGGGGGGGGCTTTCGTCTGGATTCAATTGGGCGGAGGCGCCGAAGACGACAGGGGCGGTACCTGGTCGTCTTTTTTATTGCCCGCTCCATCCCGTCCTCCCTCCCTGTGCGGCACCGAAACGGCTTACGCTCGCGCCCCTCCCACCGACACCGCCCACACCCATGCGGCCCTCGTCGTGCTCGGGATTCTTCGCAAGGGCTCGGCCTACGCGCAGAGCGTCGTGCTCCAGTTCGTGCAGACCCACCCCGGACGGGACGCCTCGATCATCCGATGCGTCTCGACCCTCCGCAGCTGGGCCCGCTACCTCCACACCAAGCGCGAGGTCACCTGCAGCCTGGACTCCATGCCCGCCCCTAAGGTCGCCGACCTCCGCCAGCGTTCGAGCGCGAAGTCCGAAGACCTGGCTCGAGAGGGGGTGGACTTCGCGCGACTCAGCCCCGCCACCAGAACTCGCGCGCTGCGGTTCCTTATCTCCCGCGACGCAGCTCTCGCCGAGGTCTTGGCCCATTCAACCTTGAAGCGGCCCCAGCTGCAGCCCCTCCTGTGGGGGGACATCGAGTTCGGCAAAGACCCCGAGTTCCTGACCTCCGCCTGCGTCCAGGTCCCAGCCCGTGGTGATGGCCGCCCGCTGCCGCATCACCTCCCGCTCCGCGCCACAGCGGCGCTCAAGCGCTGGCGTCAGGTCTACATCCGTCAGTTCGGTCAGACCTCGGACGATGCGGCCGTCTTCCCCGACCTCCATGGCCAGCCCATGCGCCCCCTGGGGCTCGACGAGATCATGGAACGCCTTCGTGCGGGCTGAGCCACCCCCGCTTTCTTGGAGGGACACGCACCAAGACCATCGTCGGCTCCCGCCGTGTGACAGCTCGGGTTATGTGACCACGGCAGTTCGGCAGATGTGACCACGGCCAGTTCGGCAGATGTGACCACGGCCAGTTCGGCAGAACTGACCACGGCGAGCTGAACGTAGAGACAGGATTCGAGCCCGACAAACGTCGACTCGGCCGCCGCTACGAACGGGATCCTATGGCCTCGCCCGGAGGCCAATGAAGCGCATCGAAATGCACGACCTGCAAGAACTCGTCCGGCTGCATCGCATGAAGACCGGCTTCCGAGAGGTGGCACGGCTGCTCGGGATCAGCCCGAACACGGAGCGGCAATACCGGCTCGCACTGTTGGAAGCGGGCTTGCTGGACGGCCCGGTTGACCAGCTTCCCGACCTCTCGGTCTTGCGCGGCGCGGTGCTGGTGGCGAAGCCAGTAAAGCCCGCGCCAAACCAGCAGCAGTCGTCCGTCGTCGCCTGGACCGACGTGGTCACGGCGATGCTACGGAACGGCGGCGAGGCGACGGCGATCTACGACCGGCTTCGGCTCGAAGAGCCGACGTTCTCCGGGAGTCTCTCTGCGATCAAGCGGCTGTGCATCAAGCTCAAGAAGGCTGATGGCGTCGACCCGAAGGACGTGGCGATCGTCGTTGACACGGTCGCCGGCGAGGTTGCGCAGGTCGACTTCGGCAGCGTTGGAAAGTTGTGGGACCCGGAAACGGGGCGACTCCGGCAGGCGTACGTGTTCACGATGGTGCTCGGCTACAGCCGCCACCGGGTCGACCGCATCGTGTTCGACCAGAAGACGTCCACGTGGCTCCGTCTTCATGTCGAAGCGTTCGAAGAGCTCGGCGGCGTGTCCAAAGTTGTCGTGCCGGACAACCTGAAAGCGGCGGTCATCCGCGCGGCGTTTGGCGTCGACGACGACAGCGTGCTCAACCGGAGCTATCGCGAACTCGCACGTCACTACGGATTCAAGGTCGATCCGACACCACCACGAAGCCCCGAGAAGAAGGGGAAGGTGGAGGCGGGCGTGAAGTACGTCAAGCGGAGCTTCTTCGCCGTCCGCAAGGACGAGAAGGATGTCGACGTGCTACGCCGCGAACTCGCGCGCTGGGCTGCGGAAGTCGCTGGGCTGCGCACGCACGGCACGACTCGACGACGACCACTTGAACTTTTTGTGGAGGCGGAGCGCGACGAGTTGTTGCCACTACCGAACCTCCGGTGGGAGCGGGAGTGTCTGAAGTTTTGTGTGTGAGGCCGACTGGCTGAAGATGGGCTCCCGAGAGGAGCAAGCATGAACACCAAAAACGAAGAAGTCGAAAAGCTGCTGGACCAGCTGAACATCACGAAGGACA
>Ga0316204_10004442_pt1 | contig 25131 bp, 31 predicted proteins | sample 6monrhotite_MG_2_FD_205661 | JGI IMG/M metagenome (GOLD analysis project Ga0316204, IMG submission 205661) | Microbial mat bacterial communities from mineral coupon in-situ incubated in ocean water Damariscotta River, Maine, United States -... | ecosystem: Environmental > Aquatic > Marine >... | reverse complement strand
ACGATCCCTGCGGCAGCCCCAGCCCGTTCCCCACCAGCCCCGCAGCGATGATCGGTCCCGAAGACACCAGCGTTCCGCCCAGGGGTGAGCCCCAGCGAGTCGGGCCCGGCTGAGCCCGGCCCGGCTGGGTTGGGCTCGGGTGGGTTTGGGCTGCCGCATGGCTTGTGAAGCTCACTGGGAGCGCGGCTGCCGCATGGATCGTGGCCGTTAGTGCGGCTCTTCAGCCACTTGAAACTTACTGGTGCTGCCAACCAGCGTTGTCTCCAGGGGGACGCTGCGCTTCCCCCTCGGTCAAGTCTCCTCCTTCGTCGTCGTCGACCTTCACCCCTTTTGCTCTGACTCTCGGATCGTGTGGCATGCCCACTTGGGTTTGCATCCATTGCGAAACCTGGCCGGTTTTACAGCGTGGGATGGCAGAACAACAACAGCTCGGCTCCGTCGAAAACCGTCCACGTGTTCGCAAGGTCTTGCCTCCTGATGTCGCCTTGCGGCGAGGCATCTGACGTCGCAACACCCTCTAGTGTGAGGCGCTGGGACGTCACGTTCCTCAACGGTACCCAGTCGCAGTTGGCGCGCGCCATGCGGCGCGTTTGGGCGGAAGGTGCGGGCTGGGGGCGCTGCGGGCTCACACACTTTCTGCGTGGTTCAGTTGCTCGGCACCGCTCGGGGATCGTGTCTCCACCAACGGGCCGTGAGCACCCTCCTGCGGGGCGGAGAGCTCACCGAGTGATCACTCGCAGACTCCAGGGTAGACGAGCCAGTGGCTGCTCCCCATGTCGGTATCGCAGTCGTTGTGGTCGACGAGCATGTCGATGACGCCATCACCGGTGTAGTCGGCGTTGATCCACCGCACGTAGCCCTCACCGAGGGGCCCGTCGCAGTCGATGTTCCCACCGTAGTTGCTGTACGACCACTCCACATCCGCGTCACCCTCCGCGGTGTTGGTGACCCCCGGGATTGTCCACGGGCTCATCCTTGTCACCACAGGCGAACAACGCCAACAATCCGATCATCCCTGTGCTCAACATCACCGCCGACCTCCACATGTCCCCGAAGGGCACTCAGCAGCGAGAGTTGTAGCCGATGTGAGCCGCGGTCCAGCATAGAATCCACCATGCGAAAGCCCCTCTTCTTCCTGTCGGTGGCGCTGCTGATCATCCTGGGGTGGTGGTGGACCCGCGAGCCCGCGGAGACCCCACGAGCCGATCCGCCGGCCGCCGCGGTCAGTGAACATCCGCGCGTCACCCGCACGGGCGCGCCGGATGGAACCCAGCCGGACGCTGGTGACGCCAGCGGCACAGGCGATGACGCCGAGGACGGCGCGCCGATGCTCGATGAGCCTGCGCCACAGGCGCTCGGTGCGCCGGGCCCGGACGAGCCCAGAGCACCCGCGAAACAGAACCTCACTGCCCCCGACGCCTGTGAAGGGGACGGAGACTGTGACGCCATCTCCCGCTGCGTGCGGGGGGCGTGCATCGACGGGGCTCGCGTCTGCGGTCGGGACGAGGACTGCGGCGAGCAGTCCCGCTGCGCCGAGGGCAGCTGTATCCCCCGACCCCGGGAGTGCTACGCGGACCTGACGCCCTCGGGCTGTGGGGAGGGAACGCGCTGCCTGCTGGGGCTGTGTTTCCCCGATCGCGGCGCCTGCGAGGACGACCCCGACTGCCGGGTGGGGGACCGCTGCGTCTTGGGGGTGTGCAAGGAGGGCGAGCGCACCTGCAACCTCGACGGAGACTGCCCCGATGACCAGCGCTGCATCTACGGCTGGTGCGGCGGGCAGCGTCGGAGCTGCGACGTGGACGGCGAGTGCGGGGAGGGGCAGCGCTGCGAGTTCCACCTCTGCCAGGAGGGCGCACGCGAGTGCGCGGCCGATCCGGACTGCCAGGACGGCGAGCGCTGCGTCTATGGACGCTGCGCGCCCGGGGAGCGGGAGTGCCTGGAGGGCGCGGGCTGCGAGGAGGGGATGGACTGTGTCCATGGGCGCTGTCTCGCTGAGGAGCGCTTCTGTCGGGACGACGAGGACTGCCCTGAGGGGGCTCCGTGTGTCTTCGGGGGCTGCGCCGAGTAGACTGGGCGAGACAAGGAGGGTCCATGAAGGTTCACATTCTCAAGCCGGCCGACGGCGGTCTCCATCAGCAACATCCCGCGATGGACGCGGTCACCAACCCGGTCATCGACAGCGCCTTCTTCGCGCCGCTGGCGGTGCTGGATCTGGGCTTTATGGACCCTGAGCTGGCGGGACGGAAGGTGCTGTGCCTGGCGATGAATGTCAGCTCAGTGAGCGAACACCTGATCCTCCAGGAGACCGATGACGGCCGCTGGACCATCGTGAATGTCGACGGGGCTCCTCCGAAAGACCCCACCCGGGGCGCTGAATGGGCCGAGGGCTTCGAGAACGGCCCCGGCGCCTTCGATGAGCTGCCGGTCTTCGCCGCCGCCGCGCTGGTCGAGGCCGACTACGGGGACGTCGAGAGGTCCGAGCACGTCTGGATGCGGACCGGTGAGCCGGAGTGGGTACAGTCCGCGGAGCCGCCTTCGGGCGAGGGCTGGCGCTTCGTGGCGCAGCTCGAGTCGTACTACCTGTTTGGCACCATGTACGTGTTCTACCGGCCGGAGACGCGCGAGGCGTACCACATGATTCAGTTCTCCTGAACCTGTGATGTCGCGCTCACGCAGCGCGGCGGTGGACCTCCGCGCCGCCCAGCCTCTCCAGGGCGTCGTCCGCGGCCTCTGCGATCCAGGGTGAGCCTTCGCGGGCCAGCTCGACCAGCGCGGGGATGGCCCGGGGGTCACCCAGCGCCGCCAGCGACTCGATCACCACGGGGAGCGCGCCCGTCTCGGGGGTCTCCAGCGCGCGGAGCAGCGGCTCCACGGCGCTGACGTCGCCGATGCGTGCCAGCGCGCGCGCGGCGAAGGGGCGGGTCCACTCATCCTCCAGGGCGTCGCAGAGCGCCGCCACCGAGGAGGGGGCGTCGTCCAGGTGCTGGGCGGCTGTCTGCCGGATCCAGCCGTCCTCGTCGGTGAGGGCGCGCAGCAAGAGCACAGTGGCGCGTGGATCCGACAGCGTGGCCAGCTCGCGAACGGCGACCATTCTCGCTCGCGGATCGACCGCGTTCAGCGCTCTCTCCAGCATCCAGAGGTGTCGCGACGCTCGCTGTAAGAGCGCCGCCCCGAAGCTCACAATGTGTTTCATGTCTTAGAGATCGGCAGGTTACCCTCCGAGACATGAGCGATCGCATTCAATCTCTCGATGCCTTCTGGCCCTACTACCTGAGCGAGCACCGCTCACCGACCTCCAGGAGGCTGCACTTCGTGGGCACCTCCTGCTGGCTGCTGGCCTGCGCCGCGAGCGCGGTGGCCAACCCGGTGTTCTTCCCGCCCGCGCTGGTGGCGCTGGTGGTGATCGGCTGGGACGCGACGCGGCGGGAGCAGAAGGGCCGCCCGCTGCTGCACATGCTGCTGATGCTGGGGCTCCCCATCGCCGCCAGCCCCGTCCTCTTCCCCGCCGGGGTGGTCTTCGCCTACGGCTGCGCGTGGGTGGGGCACTTCCGGGTGGAGCACAACCGGCCGGCGACCTTCGAGTACCCCGTCTGGTCGCTGACCAGCGATCTGCGCATGTGGTCCCACATGCTCCGGGGGCGGCTCTGGGGCGGCGATCCGCTCGCGGAGCTGGGGCTGACGGACAACTGGACGATCGCGGCGACCTGAGTGCGCGCGCTGCTCCGGGGGGTGCCGTCGAGCTTCGCTTCAGCCACCGCGGCTGAGGCGCCGGCGTCGCCCATTGAGGTGGCGCTCGCCCGAGAACAACACAACGCCTATGCGCGGGCGCTGGTGAATGCGGGGCTGGAGGTCGTGTCGATTCCGGCGGACGACCAGCACCCGGACTGCGTCTTTGTGGAGGACACGGTCGTGGTCGCGGGCGGTCGGGCGCTGATCACCACGCCGGGGCTGCCCAGTCGGCGGGGTGAGGTCGCGGCGGTCGCGCGGGCCCTGGCGCCCTTCTTGGAGGTGGTGTGGGCGGGGCCAGGGGCGCGGCTGGATGGCGGCGACGTGCTGCGGGTCGGCCGGACGCTCTATGTCGGGCGCTCCGGACGCAGCGACGCGGCGGGGGAGGCGGCGCTCGAGGCGGCCTTTGGCCCGCTGGGGTTCCGGGTCCAGGCCGTCGAAGTTCCCGGCGCGCTACACTTGAAGTGTGTCTGCTCCAGCCCCGGTCCGGGGGTGGTGCTGCTGGCGGAGGGGACCGTGGAGCCGAAGAGCTTCGATGCCCGGGTGCTGCTGACGCCCGCTGAGGACGCCCACGCCGCTAACGTGGTGCGGGCTGGCGACGTCGTGCTGGCGCCGGTGGGTTTCCCACGCACGCACGCGCTCTTGCGAGACGCGGGCTACGCGGTGGTGCCGCTGGAGAACAGCGAGCTCAGGAAGGCGGACGGCTCGCTGACCTGCTGCTCAGTCCTGTTTTGAGCCCGGCGCTCCACCTCGGCATCGCCCTGGCGCTGGGGTTGTTGGCTTCGCTCCGCCCCAGATCCCGGCCGTGGTCGATCCTCGCGGCGGGGATGTCACCGCTGCTCGCGCTGCTCGCGGTGTGGCGGTTCGGCCCCGAGGAGCGCTGGATCACCGGCGCTGAGGGCCTGTTCGAGGCCGTGACCGCGGGCCTGCTGCTCGGGCTGGTGCTGCGCGGCGGGTGGGCGCGCCAGTGGCTGATGGCCGGTATGGCGGCCGTGCTGCTGATGGAGGAGCTGGACTATGGGCAGCACCTGCTGGGCTTCGCCACGCCCGGCTGGCTCGTGGCGGCCGGCAGCAGGAGCACCTACACCAACCTGCACAACCTCCCGGGCAGCATCATCTGGCGACTGCTGCCGATCGTCGGGCTGGTGTGGCTCTCCCGACCCTCCCAGGCGGAGCGCGCACAGCGCCTGGGGCTGCCGACCTTCCACCCACTGGTCCTCCTCGGGCTCCCGCTGACGCTCGCCTGCGCCGCCGCGACCGGGTACCACCTCGGGGAGCGCCGCTGCGATGAGGTGGGAGAGATGGCGCTGGTCGCGCTGGTCTACACCGCCTGGCGGATCCCCGCGCGCGGGCTGAACTCCGCGACTCACCCCACCGGATCCCCATCACATCGGGTGTAGATCCCACGCTCTCGTGTCATCAGCCCGGCCCCGACCAGCTCGCGACGCAGGGTCGCGCAGTCCGGGTGGTGCCGCTTGATGCGCTCGTTGATGGCCAGCTCGTTGAGCGACTCACCGGGCTCGAACTTGTCGACCAGCCAGCGCAGGATCACATCGCGCTTCTTTCGGCTCGCCGGGATGGAGACGAGCCGCTCCCCGTCGAGGAAGCTCCGCAGCACCTTCCGCTCCCAGGCGCCCTCGTCCACCTGACTCGCGGCGGCCCGCAGCGAGGCGGGAGAGAGCACGGCCTTGCTCATGCGCTCCAGCTCCTCGGGGCAGAGCCGGTAGATTCGGGCGTTGCCCTCGGCCCGCGCGGCGACGAGGCCCAGCGACTTCAGGCGGGCGAGGTGGTGGGAGACGGTGGGTTCCTTCAGCTCGAGCAGGGCCGCCAGCTCACCCACGGTCGCCTCGCGATCGGCGAGCACGCCCACGATCTTCAGCCGACTGGCGTCTGAGAGGGCCTTGAAGAAGGCCAGCAGGGTCTGAATCTCGGTGTCACTCATGACGCACCATCCTTTGATGCTTATCTAATTAGATCTAGATCTAATTAGATGCAAGTCTAAATTCGTGACCTGGATGTCGTGGGTTGGTGTCGTGGCGTGTTGTTGGAGCGTCAACCCATTGAGATCGTGTAATGGTACGCCCCTTGCATTCGTTCCCAGTCAGAACCTGAGACCCGAGAGACGCTCTCATGCGCACCTTCCTTCCCGCCATCCTCCTGGTCCTCACCGCCTGCTTCGGCGACGACGTGATCAACCCCAGCGGAGACTGCGAGGCCGAGCACGACGGCAGCTTCGTCTGCTACAGCGTCCCGGGAGCGGACGACACCTACCTGCCCGACTGCGAAGCCCCGCTGGAGCGCGAGCTGTGGCGGGTGTTCCAGCAGGCGGACGGCACCGCCTACATGATCCCCAGGCCCGACGCCATGGGGCTGGAGACCGGCATCTGCGACGGTGAGGACGCGGATCTGGCCGGGCTGTTCGAGGCCAACGGCCTCTGCGAGGCGATCCTGGATCAGGCCGGGGTCGAGCTCATCAACAGCATGGACCCGGCGGAGGCGCTGGAGATCGGCCACGCCCTTCACGAGCGGCTGGTGTTCGAGGCGGTGAGCTACGGCGATGACAGCGCCGGTGTGGCCCCCTTCGCGCCGCCCGAGGATTGGGTCGATGCCTGCGACGGCGCGGACGACAGCTCGGGGATCTGCGACAAGATCGATGGCTGGTACGACCTGGACGCGGGCGAGTGCCTGGAGATGGGCGTGGCGCTGAATGAGGAGGAGGCCGCCTCGCTGGCGTCGCTGCTGAATGACCTCTATGGGGTCGCGGGACGCTAAAAATTCAGTGGGATAGCGTCGGATAGTACATCTGACGGATGGTCGCGCCGCTCGCCAGCGGCGACTCCTGGAGCACGGGGTCTGAGCGCCTCGGTCAGGAGCGCCGATGGACCCGAGTGAACGAGCCGCTGTCCCCGACCCGATCGCCGCGCGGACCCGACGGCGGACCGCGATTGCCTGGGGGATCGCCTGCCACGGCCTGTTCCTGCTGGGCTCCGGGGCGATGATCGCGGGGCTGTTCACCGGGATGCGATCGGGGGTGGGGGCCTTGAGCGGGGGCTGGGCCTGGCTCGCCGACGGGCTCCTGCTGGCGCAGTTTCCGGTGCTGCACTCCGCGCTGCTGACCCGCCCCGGTCGGCGGCTGCTGCGGCGGCTGGCGCCGGGCTGGGCGGGGGGCGCGCTGGACACCACCCTGTTCGCCGCCGCCGCGTCGGTCCAGGTGCTGGCGGTGTTCCTGCTGTGGTCTCCGCTGGGGAGCTGGCGGTGGGCGCCGGGCGGCGCGCTCTTCTGGGGGAGCGCGGCGAGCTACGCGGCGGCGTGGCTGGTGATGGGGAAGGCCGTGTGGGACACGGGGCTCGGCGCGCAGCTCGGCTACACCGGCTGGCTGGCCCTGTGGCGGGGGGAGCGCCCGGCGTACCCCGAGCCGCCGCGGGGTGGGCTCTATCGCTACCTCCGCCATCCGGTCTATGCGGCCATGATCGCGGTGCTCTGGACCGGGCCGGTCTGGACGCTGGATCACCTGCTGCTGGCCGCGCCGCTGACTGCCTACTGCGTCATCGGGCCGCGCTTCAAGGAGGCCCGCCACGCCAGGCGCGCGGCCGGCGGAGTTTCAGCTACTTCAGCTACTTCCGCTGTGTCCAGACGCCGTCCCAGGACGGCCCCGGCGGCGCGCCCCGGAGGGCGGCTGTCCGCGTGAGCATGGTGCGGGAGGGGCCGTCGTCGGGGGAGCGGTCCAGGCACTCCTGGAACACCGCCGCCGCCCGGTCCCAGGCCCGGGCGCGGTAGGCGGTCAGCCCCTCCAGATAGAGGGCCGCCAGCGCGAGCTGATCGAGGGAGGCGCGCTCGGAGAGCTCCAGGAGCTGGAAGACCCGCACCGGCGTCGCCTTGCCCGCGAGGTAGAGGGTGTCGATCTCGCGCAGGGCGATGTCGTCCTTCACCGCCTCGGCGGTCGCCTCGTCCACCAGGGTCCGGATGCCGTAGAGCTTGCAGGCGGCCTCGAGGCGGGCGCCCACATTGACCGTGTCGCCGATCACCGTGTAGTCGCGGGCCAGCTCCGAGCCGATGGTGCCGACGATGACCGGGCCGGTGGCGACCCCGATGCGCAGGTCCAGCGGGGGCGGGCTGCCGCCGAGGAGCATGGGCAGGCCGTCGTTGTAGTGGGTGAGGCGGGCGCGCTTGGCGAGGGCGGCCCGGCAGGCCCGGAGGGCGGACTCCGACTCGGGCACGAAGGGCGGGCCCCACCACGCGAGGATGGCGTCGCCGATGTACTTGTCGATGACCCCGTTCTCGGCCGCGATCGGCTCGGACATGGTGGTGAGCCAGGCGTTCAGCGCGGTCACCAGGGCGGCGGGCGTCAGCCGCTCGCTCAGGCCCGTGAAGCCCGCGATGTCGGAGAAGAGCACGCTCATGGTGCGCCGCTGGCCCACGCCGTTGGTGATCTCCGGGCGGTCGATCAGGTCGCGCACGATGCGGGGGTCCACGAAGCGACCGAAGGTCTCCTGGATGCGCTCCTTGACCACCAGCTCGGAGGCCATGGCGTTGAAGCCGTCCGCGAGCTGCCCCATCTCATCGCGTGACGTCACCTCCAGCCGGGTGTCCAGCTCGCCTGCCTCGACCTGCTTCATCCCGAGCAGCAGCGAGCGCACCGGGCGCACCAGCCCGGCGGTCATCAGCCCGGCCAGCGTGAGGCCCAGCGCCGCCGCCAGCGCGGTCAGCGCGAGGTCGATCTTGTGCAGGAAGGCCTCCTCCGCGCGCGCTCGCGACGCGGTCTCGCGGGTGTAGGCGCCCATGGTCGCGCGCAGGGACTCGATCGCGGCGGCGTACTCGTCCCCCTCGCGCTCGACGGTCGCGCTCGACGCCTCGTCCCAGCTCTTCGGGTGCTCCAGCAGGCGCCGGGCGTGGCCCTCCCAGTCGTCGTGCTCCCGCTCGATGGCGAGCAGCTCGGCGCCCACCCCCGAGAGGGCGTCGATGGCGTAGGCCGGCGGCGTGTCCTCCAGGGAGGCGTCGATGTGATGCGCGGACGCCTCCAGCCGCGCGTCGATGTTCGCGCCCAGCGCGTCGAAGCGGCGCTGGTCCTCCGTGAGTCGCGCGCCAGTGTGCTTCAGCTCCTCCAGCAGCAGCGCCCGCTCGAAGAGGATCTCCTGACGCAGCGCCAGCGCCTCGACGGCTGCGAGGTCGTCCGCCAGCGGGGCGTAGCTGTCGGCCAGCACGGTCAGCCGCGTCTCGATGCGATCCACCAGCGCGACGGAGACCGCGGTCACGCAGGCGGTGAGCCCCACCAGCACGACGGCGATTCCGTACATCTTCAGGCCGTATGACAGTGATCGCAGCATCCTCTCTGTGGTACCACGTCCGCCTACCAGGGCAGCCAGTCATCGCGCTTGAGCGTCGCCCGCCAGTTGCGGCGGGTGTAGCGCTGGAGGAGCCGGGCGGCCCCGATCGAACCTATGTCGGATGCCCCTCCGGGCTCCCCGTCGCGGTCAGTCGCCGCCCATGAGGTGGTCCTTCTTGACGAAGAGCAGGCAGCCGGTCTCCGTCCGCGGCGTGTGCCCGGAGCCCGGCGGGTAGCGGACCCAGGAGCCCTCCCGGTAGTCCCCATGCTCATCGGAGAAGGCGCCCTCCAGCACGAAGATCTCCTCGCCGCCCGGGAAGACCTGCGGGGGAATCACCGCCCCGGGCGCGATGCGGGTCAGCCGCGTCGTCTCGGGGAAGCCCGCCTGCTCGTAGAGCGTCAGGGTGCGCACACCCTCGACGGCGTGGGCCCTCCAGCGGGATGGATCGCGGGTGTTCAGCGCGACCTGGGGCCGGCCCTCGCCGCCGTACTGCCGCAGCTTGACGAGCAGGGTGCAGCCCGGCTCGGAGCCCGGCGCGTGGGTGAAGCCCTCGGGGTTCAGCAGCCAGGTGCCGGCGGGGTGATCGCCGCGCTCATCGGAGAAGACCCCGGAGAGCACGAGGATCTCCTCCCCGTCAGGGTGGGGGTGGGGGCGGAAGCTGCTGCCCGGATCGTAGCGGACCACCGAGGTCACCCGCCCGGCCTCCGCGGGGCCGTACAGCTCCAGCCGCTTGCGCCAGACTCCGGGGCTGGGGCTGGGCTGCCAGTCTATGGTGTCGGTGTGGACGATGGCGAGATCGGCGTGGTCCGAGCGAAGCTTGTGCATAGATTCCTGTGAGTAGGAGGTGACGTATGAGGTTTCAATTTCTGCCGGCCGCGGCCGCGATGATCGCGCTCGGCGCGGGCTGTCCAGGGGACGATACCCCCGTCGACAGCGGGGAGACCGCCACCGAGGAGCTTCGCTGGTACAGCACCTGCGGCGACCCGAGCTGCAGCGGCTACGCCGGCCCCTTCGACGGGGTGGCGCTCTGTGATGACCTCGACGACGGGGCCCCGAGCGAGGGGGATCTCTGCGACGACGAGGCCGCCACCTGCGACCCCGTGAACGCCTGCAACGCCCTGATGATCTGCGCGGCCTCCGACCCCAAGGATCAGACCGGCGGCTGCCCCATCTCCAAGGCGGAGCACAAGCGGGACATCGACTACCTCAGCCCGGACGAGGTGGCGGCGGTGCAGCGGGAGCTGATGGCGATGAAGCTGGCCACCTGGAGCTACACGGATGAGTCACCGGACGCCACCCGGCTGGGCTTCATCATCGACGACGCCCCCACGAGCCCCGCCGTGCGGCCTGGCGGTGAGCAGGTGGACCTGTATGGCTACACCAGCATGACCGTGGCCGCGCTGCAGGCGCAGGCGGCGCAGATCGAGGCCCTGGAGGCGCGGCTGAAGGCGCTGGAGGCCGGCTGCGCCGGAGAGTGACGGGCGCTACAGCGGGGGCGCCGTGAGGCGCCCGCGCAGGGCCCGCAGATCCGCGCGGCTCAGGCCGCCGTCGCGCAGCGCCCGGGCTGCGTCCAGGCCGCGCAGGAAGCCCAGCATCGCCCCGCGCGGGCTCGCGTCGTGCTTCGCCAGCACGGCGTCGACGGCGTCGTTGTCGTCGCGGATGTTCAGGCGGCGGGCTTCGGGGCCCCGCAGCCGCTGGGCGCTCAGGGCGTAGTCCTCCGCGATGACCTCGGGCGCGACGCCGATCAGCGCGAGCAGCAGCCCCGCGATCAGCCCCGTGCGGTCGCAGCCCTTGCTGCAGTGGACGACCGCCGCGCCCTCCGACCGCGCCACCGCCGTGAGCGCCGCCGCGCAGCGCTCCGGCCAGCGCTCCAGGAAGCGTCGGTAGTACAGCGGCGTGCCCAGCAGCCCGCCGCGCACCCAGCCGTCGAACTCCGGATCGTCGCGCAGCCCCGCCTCCAGCGCGACGGCGACCACGGCGAAGTCCGGCGCGTCGTAGGGCTCCCGCGCCCGCTCCCAGTCCGTTCGCAGATCGATGAGCGTCCGCACGCCGCCCGCTGCCATCGCGGACCAGCCGCGCGGCGTGAGGGTGTGGAGGCTCGACGCGCGGATCACCACGCCCGGTCGGATCGCGCCGCCCGGGGTCGGCAGGCCGCCCAGCTCGCGGGCGTTCCAGCAGCCCTCCCACGCCAGGTGTCGCGCGCTCATGGCGGGCGCTGTCATGTCAGTCACCGCCCAGCTCCCAGAGCCGGACCCCGCCGGCCATGCCCTCGACGTTGCTGAAGAGCGTCACGCCCTCTCGCAGATCGCCGGGCTTCAGCGCCTTGGCGTTGCCGCCGCCCACCCAGAGGTGGTCCAGGCTGAACACGAACTGGAGCCGCGTGATGATCTCCGTCACCCGCTTCCGCCAGGGCTTCTTGCCGATCGCCTTGCGCGCGGCCTTGCCCACGTAGTCCTCGTAGGTCTGGTCGCTGTCCCAGGGGTGGTGGCCGAACTCCAGGTTGCACACCAGCTGCCCGTCCGTGAAGAGCGCGGTGCCGAGCCCGGTGCCGAGGGTGATCACCATCTCGACGCCGACGCCGGCGATCACACCGTAGCCCTGGAGGTCCGCGTCGTTCATGACCTTGACGGGCTTGTCGGTCGCGCTCCGCAGCGCCTCGCCCAGGTCGAAGCCCGCCCAGGCGGCGGTGCCGAGGTTGGGGGCCGTCTCGACCACCCCGCGCCGGACCACCCCGGGGAAGCCCACGCTCACCCGATCGAAGCGCGGCTGCCGGGCGAGCATCGGCTGGAGTGTCGTCATCACCGCGCGCGGCGTCGCCGGCTGCGGGGTCAGCTCCCGGTCGCGCTCGGTCAGCGGGGAGCCCTGTTCGTCCGCCACGATCATCTTGATGCCGGTGCCGCCGATGTCGATGACCAGGGTGCTCTTCATGCTGTTCTCTCCGCGCGAGCAGCCCTCTTACCACGCAGCCAGGACTCCTGTGAGCTGCTCATTCGAGAGGTAGAGCTCCATCACGGCGGGCGAGGCGAGCAGCGCGTCGGCGAGGCGCTCGGCGCGGCGCGTCGGGGGCTCGTCGGCGTCCAGGGCGTCCACGAGCGGCGCGAAGAGCGCGGCCTCATCCGTCACCTCCAGGCCGCCGCAGCGCATCAGCGCGTCCAGCAGCCGCCGGGCCGAGCGCTCCAGGGGCAGGACGGCGGGCTTCGGGGGTGACTCCGGGGCGAAGACCAGGGCGTCGCTGGAGCACGCCGGGCACCGCTCCGGGGGCGCGGGGGGCGCGTCGTACGTCGCCTGATGCTCGCCGTCGCGGTAGCCCCAGAGCGTGTGTCCGCAGTCGGCGCAGGCGATGGACTGGGCGCAGAGCCGGTGCTGCTTCTCGTCGTACAGCACCCAGCTGGTCAGGCCGACCAGCGCGTCGATGGTGTATCGGTTGTCGCAGCCGTACTCGGCGTCGCCGTCGTGGTTGATCTGGGCGTAGCCGGGGAACAGCGTGATGTCGGCGTAGTCACCGCCGAGGAGCATGAAGCGGTCGACGACCCGGATCGTGGGGGGGCCCGTTGAGCTGCGCCTCATACCAGTCGGCGTAGATGTAGAGATCGTAGTACCCGATCTCCGCGCCCTCTACGGGGTGGGTCCACCAGAAGGTCCAGGGGAGCTCCGGCACCTCGCAGGGGGTCAGCTCCGTGAGGGGCGCGGGCCGCCACCCGGGGGCCCACTCCAGGAGGGTCTCGCTGGAGAGGGGATCGTCGATGTAGCGCTGCTCCGGCGCGGGCACCTGGGAGAGCAGCGCCTTGAGGGTCCGCTGCTGGGCGGGGGTCATCCGCGGCGGGTGCCGGGCTCGCATGCTGCGCTCCGCCCACCGTCGGACTGACGCGGGAGCGACGGAGATGGGCGGGAGCGGGCCGGGGATGGCGTACATGACACCAGGACTTTAAGCGCCGCGGCCGCCCGTTTCTGTCCGGCAGTCCGGCGCGGTGAGCTGCCGAAGGATCGCCGCTCGATCGACCTTGCCGGCGGGCGTGTGCGGCAGCTCCGCGAGCACCACAATCCGTCGGGGGCGCTCCAGCCCCGTGAGCCTCTCCGCGCACCAGGCCGCCACGTCCTCACGGCTCACGTCGCCCGCGACCGCGGCCCCGACGACCTGCCCCAGGTCCACGTCGCCGATGCCCTCGACGCGCGCCGCCGCCACGCCGGGCATCGCCTGGATGACCGCCTCCACCGCCTCGGGGGAGATGTTCACGCCGCCGCAGATCAACACCCTGTCAGCGCGCCCGTCGAGGAAGACGTCCCCGTCGTCGACCCGCCCCCGATCCCCGGTGCGGATGAGCCCGGGCGCCGGGTGCGCCGCCGCCGTCGCCGCGGGATCGCGCCAGTAGGAGAAGAGGCGCTCGACGCCGCCCCGCACATGGAGCCGGCCCCCGATGGCGACCACCTCGCGCCCGGGCAGCGCCCGACCGACGGTGCCGGGCCTGGCCAGCCAGTCCGCGGCCTCCGAGAGCGTCACCACTCCGGTCTCGGAGCAGCCCCAGTACTCGACGACCGCGTCACCCCACCAGCCGATCATGGCGCGCTTCTCGTCCTGGCTCACGGGGGCGGCGCCGTGGAACACCCTGGCGGGCGCCGGGCAGCGCGCCCGCTCGGTCGCGGGCAGCGCCAGCAGCCTGCGGAACATCGTCGGCACCATGTGCGTGCTGGCGATCCGTCGCTCACGGAGCAGCGCCAGCGCCTGTCGGCTGTCCCAGCGCGGCATCATGATGACCGGCGCGCCCACCGCCAGCGCCATCCAGGCGAAGCCCAGCGGGGCTGCGTGGCTCAGGGGGCCGGTGACGAGGTGCGGCCCCGACGGCACCCCGAGGGCCCGCGCCCGCGCGGCGCCGTGGGCCAGCACATCTCCGACCGTCGGCGGCTGCCAGCGCAGCACCCCGCGCGGCCGTCCGGTGGAGCCGCTGGTGTAGCGCAGGATGCCCCCCGCCGGGGCGTCCAGGGCGATCGGGCGGGGCGTGAGCCCGGCCAGCGCCGCGTCCAGCGCCGCGCCCACCGGGATCACCGCTGCGGTCGGTTCACCGGCGGGGACGTCGTCCGGGATGAGCAGCTTCGGCTGGGCGTCCGCGATGATCTCCCGCAGCGCTGATTCGCCGCGGTGGTGGTCCAGCGGCGTCCACCAGGCACCCGCCAGCGTGGCGGCCAGCGCGAGCTCCAGCACCTCCACCCGGTTGCGCGTGCGAGAGGCCACCACCCCGCCGATCGGAGCGTGCTGACGCATCAACGCGCCGAGGCGCTGGGCACGATCGATCAGCGCTCCCCAGGTCCGTTGTCGGACGAGGTCATCCAGCGCGAGGTCGTCGGGGTGCGCGGCGGCGTGTTCGAGCAGCATGTTTCTCCTATACTTCGTCCATGCCTGACCTCACTGATACGCAGCGCGCGGCGCTTCGCGCGGATCTCGAGACCCTCCGGGCGCAGCTGGCGGCCTCCCTCGCCGACGGCTCCGGTGCGGCGGACACCGTGGTGCTCGATCAGTCCCGCATGGGCCGGGTCTCCCGCAACGACGCTCTCCAGCAGCAGCAGATGGCCAAGGCGGGCATCCGCCGGGTGGAGCTTCGCCTCCAGCGGGTCGGGGCGGCCATCGCCCGCTACGACGACGACCCCGGCGAGTACGGGATGTGTCCGGACTGCGCCGAGGACATCGACTTCCGCCGGCTGAAGGCCTTCCCCGAGAGCATCTTCTGCGTCGCCTGCGCTCAGGAGCGCGGCCGATGAGCACCGCCCCACCGAGCCCCGCCGAGCTGCTGGCCAAGCTCGCCGCGCTGTCGCGGCGTCGACAGGCGGGCGAGCCGCTGCGGCCTCACGTCGTCTCACTGCTGCTGGCCAGCGGCCGCGATCTGCGCGGGACGCTCATCGATCTGCGCGACGGGGTGGTGGCCGTGGAGACGGAGTCGGGGGCGCTGGGGCTCACGGAGCTGAAGGCGCTGGAGGGGGTCATCCTCGAGGCCCCCGCCGATGCCTTCCGCCCGCCGGATGATCGACCGGCGCTGTCCAACATGGCGCTGCGAGAGGTGGCGGAGGAGCTGGGCTGCGAGGTCGCGCGGGCGGAGTCGGCGGATGAGCGCTGCGCCCTGGCTGACACGCTGGAGCAGCTCGGTGAGGCGCTGGCGGCGCTGCGGAGCGAGCCGAGCGTCGCGGAGGTGCTCGGCGGGGTGAGCATCGGCGTGGGGCTGGGCGAGCGCGCGCTGATCGCCCGGGAGGAGGACCACGTCCAGATCACCCGCGGCCGGAGCTGGCCGGATCGACTGCTGGCTGAGATCCTCCAGGACGCCCTCGAGGACGTCCTTTAGAGCCCCTTCACGCCGGCGCTACGCGGTGTAGCTCACGCGCAGCTTGCCCGACTTGGAGCGGACCCGGTCGACGCTCACCTCTTGGAGCTGGCCGAGGTGCTGGAGGTGGGTGCCGCCGCAGGGCACCGCCGACAGCTCGCCGATCTGGATGGCGCGATCGACGTGTGGATCCCCGACGATCGTGATGGGCAGGTCGCTGGCGATGGCCGCGGTCAGATCCGCCTGGAGCAGCGCCGCGATGTCGACGCCTTCTGGGCGGGGGCCGCTGAACTCGACCCGGGACTGGCCGGGCCAGTGGTGGCCGTTGACGGCCTCCAGCTCGGGGAAGCGGGCCTCCAGCAGCGCGGCGATCAGGTGCCCGGCGGTGTGGGAGCGGGCGTTGCGCGCCCGCCAGTCGCCGTCGACCACGGCCTCCACCCAGGCGCCCACGCTCAAGTCCGCGATGTCGTCGAGGACGTGCTCCACCTCGCCGTCCTCGGCGTGAGCGACGTGGAGCACGCGGGCGCCACCGAGGGTGCCGACGTCGCACTTCTGGCCGCCGCCCTGAGCATGAAACGGCGTGCGATCCAGGCGAACCGTGGGGCGACCCTCCGGGGTCTCACCGACGGCGATGACGGTCGCGGTCGTCATCAGCAGGGTGGGGACTTCCAGGTAGAGCTTGGTGGTCGGCAAAGGGTGACTCCTCATCGGGTGGACGCAGGCGATCAATGTAAGCGGGTGTAGCGCACGGCGATGGGGAGGTGATCCGATGGCTCGCTGTGTGAGGGCATGGGGGTGTCCCGCTGAAGCCTCGGTAGGGGGGCCGGGGTGGGGTGGAGGTGGTCGGGGCTGTAGAGCAGGTAGTCCAGCTTGCGGCGGCGCCCGTCGATGTTCACGGTGTCCCAGGGGCGCTGGCCGCGGCAGCTCAGGCGCGAGCCCCGATCCAGGGCGGCGCGGATGACCGGTCCGTCGGAGAGCGTGTTCATGTCGCCTGCGATGAGCGCGGCCCCGTTGCCATCTTGATCGAGGTGATCGAGGTGATCGAGCAGCTCCATCAGCTGGAGCCTGCCCTGGTGGGAGGCGGGCGGGGTCGAGCGTGGCTGCCAGCGGAGGTGGGTGCTGACGATGGTGAGCGTCAGGTGTTGGTGCTGGACACGGGCGAGCAGCGCGAGGTGATCGTAGCCGGGGTCGACGTCGCGGTAGTGGAGGGTCTCGTGGTGCTGGAGGGTGAAGGCGTCGCGGCGGAGGAAGAGGGCGCAGCCGTCGGGCTTCCCGCGCTTCTGGGCGAGGAGGCCCTGAAAGTCAGGGCCGAGGCGGGCGGCGATGGCGGAGAAGGCATCGGCCTCGACCTCCTGGAGGCAGTAGAGATCGGCGTCGAAGGCCGCGAGGCGGTTCAAGAGGAGCGCGCGGCGGGGCCCGGGGGCGAGGGCCTCGGGCGAGCTGTGCGGGTAGCGCTCGGGGAGGGTGTAGGCCTGGGCCAGGATGTTGTGGGTGATCGCGCTCTCCAGCAACCCCGTCGCTCCCATAAGCAGCGCCGCCGCGACATCGGGCTCGCCCCTGTCCATCGCTATCGCAGCCTCGAACAGCACCAGCTCCAGCCTCGCCTCAGGCGGTGACCTCCGAGAGCACCCGCGCCAGCTCCGCGAGGCTCCCGCGCTCCTCAGCGAGGGTGTCCACCAGGTCCGCCCAGGTGAAGGCCGTGGGGAGCGCGGTGATTTGTCGCATTGGCATACGCGGCAGTGTATCGACAGTGTGTCTGCGCTACATTGAAGACACTCCCTTTGGGTCGAGCCGGGGCGGAGGTCGAGATGCTGCTTCTCCTGGTCGGACTGTCTCAGGCCGGCGTCGTCGTAGGTGTCGTCGGCGGCGCCGAGGTCGCGCTGGACAGCAGGCCCGCGGACACCTGGAGCCCCGCCGCCAGCGCGCTGGTGGGCTATCGCTTCGACGACGGCGCGCTCCGCATCCAGCCCGAGCTGCTGGTGCACATGAACTTCGCCTCGCCCATGATCAACGCGCCCATCGGCGTGAGCGTGGCGACCAAGGGGACCGTGGGGTTCGGCGGCTACGCGCATGTGTCCGCGCCCATCTTGAGCTACCCCTGGCCGGGGCTGGACGCGGGCGGGCTCGTCGAGCTGAGCCTCGGTGACCACCTGGACCTCTGGGTGCGCAGCGGCTGGGAGTGGAGCCACGCGCCTCACTACAAGTGCGGTGACTGTCCCCAGCCCTCGGATCACTGGTGGGTCAACAGCGGCGGCGTCAGCGTCGCCTTCTGAGCCCCAGCAGCAACAGCAGCCAGAGCGACAATGATCCACCGCCACCGCCAGCGACGCAGCCGCAGGACGCCTTGGTGATCGCCCCGGTGTCCGGCGCGCCCGTCTCGCTGGGGGAGGTGTCGCGCCCGGTGCCGTCGGTGGTGCTGGTGTTGCTGACGGTGTCCCCAGGGGGGGAGGTGTCGGGTGAGGCGGTGTCGTCGGGGGAGGCGGTGTCGCCGGTGTCGCCGGTGTCGGTCTCCGTGAGCGCGGCGGCGCTGATCACCAGCGCGAAGTCCTGCGGGCCCTCCGGCACCGCGTGAGGGCTCACGCTCACGCTCCACTCGCCGGCGGCGGGGGCCGCGACCCAGACCTGCTCGGTGGTGTTCAGGCGATCGGGCTCACCGCCCGCGTCGGAGAACCCCTCCGAGAAGACGTTGCCCAGGTAGCGCTCACCGCCGGGCCCCACGACCTCCAGATCCAGATCGTTCACGAGCTGGGTGGTGCTGCTCAATGAGGCCGGCGGGTCCGTCCACACCAGCGTCACCTTGAGCGGGGCCCCCGCGGCCACCTCGACGGCGTAGCTGGCGGGCGCATCGTCTGGCTCCAGGAAGCCGCCCGCCCGGTCCTCGACGCGCAGCTCCCGCCCGGGGTTCAGGAGCGCGGAGTCCAGCTGGATCCGCCCCCAGCCCTGCTCGTTGGAGGGCACGGGGCTCGCGCTGTCGACGGGGACCGCCGCGTGAATCAGCGTCGCCTTGACCAGCGCGCCGGAGGGCTCGAAGCCGCCCTCGGAGGGGGCGCCCGAGGGGTGGTAGCCGTCGACGAAGTACTGGCGGACCAGCAAGGCCATGCCCGCGGCGCCCGGGGCGGCCATGGAGGTGCCCCGGTAGGCCACCTCCTCACAGGCGAAGCTCTCCACGTCCAGATCGGAGAGGGCGGAGACGACGGCGTCGCCTGGGAACACGACGTCGGGCTTGAGGCGGCCATCCGAGGTCGGCCCCCGGCTGGACCAGACGGCGATCGTGTCCGCGCTGTAGTCGTGCTCCGTCGCGCCCACCGCCAGCACGTTCTTGGCGACCGCCGGCGAGAGCACGCTCCCCAGCGAGGGGCCGCTGTTGCCCGCCGCGAACACGATGAGCATGTCCGGGTGCGTCCACATGAAGTCGTCCGCGTCGCGGGCGCCGCTCAGGTAGACGTTGTTGACCGGATCCTCGCCGTTCTCGCCCCAGGAGTTGGTGTGCACCCGCGCGCCCTGGTCGTGAGCCTGCTGGAAGAAGGGCGTGAGCGCCGGTGTGGGGCAGCCGAGCGCGCGCAGGTCCGAGCAGGGGCTGGGCTCATAGCCGCCGTCCTGGATGATGAGCCGGGCCCCCGGGGCCATGCCGTCGTAGCGGTCGTGGGCGTCGGGGGTGTCCGGGTGATCGCCGGCCACGATGCCGGCCACGTGAGTGCCGTGGCTGTGGTCGTCCCAGTGGCGCGGGTCGCTCGGGTCGTCGCCCTCCCACAGGAAGTCCACGGCGACCACCGCGCGCTGATCGAGGTCCACGGCGACCTCGTCCGGGCCCTGGTTGATGGCGGTCAGGACGCCGTCCCAGAAGTAGCAGCTGTCGAGGTCGACGCCGGTGTCGAGCACCGCCGCGAGCTGCCCCTGGCCGAGCAGCCCCGCGTCGAAGAGCGGCGTGGCTTCGCCGCCGTCGAGCCCGGACTGGCCGACCCAGACGGCGCTGTCGTTCAGGAGCGTCCGCCGGAGCCGCCGGGCGACCCACATCACCCGCTCATCCGCCGCCCACGCCGCCCTGTGCCGAACGACCTCCGCCGCGTCCAGCAGCAGCACCACCCGGCCCGCTCCCGCCGCGCTGACCGGCAGCCCGACGCCGCGCAGCTCGTCCGCGAGCGCCTCGGTAGCGGCGTCGTCGAACAGGTGCAGGACCGTGATGACCTCGCCCTCGTCTCCGCGCAGGACGTCAATCTCCGGAGACACCCGCAGCGCCGGGAGCAGCGGCGCGCGCCACGCCAGCCCAGGCAGGTCATCCAGCCGAGCTGGCGCCGCCGTCACCAGCCAGCCGCCCTGGAGCGGCGCCTCAATGACCCCGCCAGCGGCCTCGATGGTGCGCCGCTGCGCCGCCCCCGGCGGCTGCTCGAACGCCAGCACCCACCGCGATGTCGTCGAGACGGCGCCGGGCGTGAGGTCACCGCTGCGGAGCGTGAGCGGCTCGGGCGGCGCGCAGGCGAGCAGCAGCGTGAGCATCACCGGACCGCCCAGCCGAGCTCACGCTGAATCAGCGCCTCCCAGTCCGAGGGGACCGGCCCCCGGTGGCGCAGGTAGGCCAGCCAGGTGGGCGCGTCATCGAAGGTGCAGGACGCCCAGAGCAGCCAGGCGTCCGTGTATCGCATGTGGAACACGTCGTAGCTGTCGGCGTAGTCCGCGGGGGGCAGGCCGCGCCGCCAGGGCGTCTCGGGGGCGCCGTTCGCCGCCAACTCCAGGGAGACCCGGGTGAGCCCCTTGAGGCCCTCGACGTCGCCCACCTCCCCCGTGAAGGCCGCCCAGTAGAAGCGCTCCCAGCCAGGGCTCGGGCGCCACCGGGCGATCCAGTCGTCGTCGCCTCGCCGGTGCCGCTGAACCAGCACCCAGCGCGCCCAGAAGCTCAGCCCGCGTGTGTGGTAGCGCAGGGCGGTCTCCGAGGTCTCAGCGCGCTCCCGGTTGCGGTCGGGGTAGCCCTTCCAGGGCGGACTGAAGTCTCCCCACGGCGGGATGCCCATGTCGTCGATGTGCGCGGCCCAGGTGTCGAAGGCGACGTCGTCTCCGACCAGCCCCTCTCGGATGAGCCCCTCCACGACGTCCTCGGGGAGAGCGATGACGAAGTCTCCCTCCTCCAGCAGATCGTGGACCATGTTGGCCCAGGTTCGGGGCGCCTTGGGGTGGCGGCGCAGGTAGGCGAGCCGAGCGCCGCGTCCGGTCAGGCGGCTCAGCCAGCGGCGCCACATCCACATCCAGTCCTCGCCGGATCCCATGCGCCAGCCGATGGTCGTCCGGGTGTACGTCGGGAAGCGCGCCCAGGGCGGCTGGATGTCGCCGTTCTCATCCGCCTCTTCGGCGATCCTGGCGTCGAGTCGGTCGTCGTAGTCCGTGCTCACACACCCAGTCTACCCGTTCTCTCTCACGATCTGACGGAGCGCCCGTTTTTGGACTACCTTGGCGAGGCATCGCCTCCTGAGGAGCGCCGAGTCCATGCGCCGCGCCGCCATCTCCGTCTCTCTGCTCTCCGGTCCCGTGGGCCTCGGCGTGGCCCTGTTCGCCTTCCGCCACGTCCCCGTCGAGATGCCGCCGCCGCCGCCGCCGGTCGCCGAGGAGGCGCTGAGCATCCGCTACCTCGGCGTGACCGGCTACGCGATCTCCGACGGCGAGACCACGCTGATCCTCGACCCCATGCTGAACCGCCCGACGGCCGCCGCGCTGCTGCTGCCGCTCGCGCCGGATCCAGCGGTCTCGGCGCGCTGGGTGCCGGCGGCGGACTACGTGCTGGTGAACCACGCGCACTACGATCACGCCCTGGACGCGCCGGAGATCGCGCTCCGGACCGGGGCGACCGTGCTGGGGACACAGTCGGTGGTCAATCTCTCCCTGTCGCGGGGGGTGCCGGCGGCTCAGACCCGCGTGCTGGCTGGCGGCGAGCGGCTGACGCTGGGCACGTTCACCGTCGAGGTCATGGAGGCGACCCACGGGCCGGTCGCGGGCATGGCGGAGCCCATGTTCGGGGAGATCGCGCCGGACGCGGGCGACCTCTGGTTCTTCGACTACAAGCACGACGGCTCACTGAGCTACCGCATCGAGTCCAACGGCGCCTCCATCTGGTTCCACCCCTCCGCGCTCTACACGCCGGGCGAGCTGGGCGGCCGCGAGGCGGACACGCTGATCATCGGGGTGAACAACGCGGCCGCCAACGACGCGGACTTCCGCGCCGTCGTCGCTGATGTGAACCCCAAGCGCGTCCTGCCCTCGCACTTCGACAACTTCTTCCAGCCCATTGACCTCGGCCTCTCGATCTTCCCGGGCCTGGATCTCGACCAGCGCCGAGAGGTGTTGATCGGCGATCGCTCAGACGTGGACTGGGTGGTGATGGACTACGGGCAGGTCTTCACAGCTCCGCCCGACGCCCCTTGAGCAGCTTGCGATCCTTCGTGATGAGGGGCCGCATGGTCTCGGCGAGGGCCTCCAGCGCCACCGGGGCGTAGTCGAAGCAGTCCACGCCGACGTCGAGCTTCGGCCCCTCGCCTCGGTGGGTGCCGTGGCTGTGGCCGTGCAGATGCCAGCCGCCGCGCCAGCGCTGCTCCCACTCCGCGAAGGGGTAGTGGCTCAGCGTGATGATGGTGCGCTCGCCGCCCACGGGCAGCTTGAGCACGACGACCGGCGGCTCGATCGCGATCGGGTGGCCGCTGGCGCTGAAGAGGTCGCTGGCGGGGCCGGGCTGCTTGGGCACCCAGCCGCTGTCGTGGTGCCAGGGCAGACCCAGCACGTGGACGCGGCCGCGCAGTCGGCTGAAGATGCGGCGGGCGAAGCCCCGCGACTTCAGGGTGAAGTCGCCGAGGTGCCAGATGGTGTCGTCGTCGCCGACCCGCTGGTTCCAGCGCTCGATGAGCTGCTCGTCCATCTCGTCGGCGTGGGCGAAGGGGCGGCCGCTGTACTTGATGATGTTGGCGTGGCCGAAGTGGGTGTCGGAGGTCAGCCAGACGGTCGGGGAGGTCACTGGAGAGGTCATCGTCTTCTCGCGGGTTCGTGTGACCAGAAGGTGCGCGCTCCGCCTCCGGAACGCCCGGACAGGATCCCGGACAGGCTCACCTCAGCCGTCGAGCTCGGGGTAGCGGCGGAAGATGCCGTGCTCGTTGAAGGCCTGCCGACGCTCGGAGGCGAGGTAGGCGGCGATCCGGGGGCGATCCGCGACCCGATCCCGGTGCGCGCTCACCAGCGGCAGGCCGGAGAGCACCCGGGTCATCGCCCGCGGGAAGGCGTAGCTCAGGCCATCGATCGCCTGGAAGAGGGCCAGATCCGGGTAGGAGAAGGTGTCGCCCAGGAGCCAGTCGCCGCCAGCGAGGGTCAGCACCCGCTCGAAGTAGCCGAGGAACTTCGGGATGCGGACCTCGCGGAAGTGCGCCGCCGCTTCCAGGGCCTCGGCCTTCTGATCCTCGTAGTACTTCCCGGTCGCGACCGGGTGGTGGGTGTCGTGGGCCTCGGCGACGAGATCGACCACCGTCGCCTGAAGCTGGCGGGCGATCGCTCGGGGGGCCTCTTCCAGCGGGACGAGGCCGTGTCGGGCGGCGATGTACTCACAGATGTTGCCGGACTGGGCGATGGAGAGCGCGCCGTGCTGGAGGATCGGCGGGGCGAGGACGGGGACGCCGGAGCTGTCCGCGAGGGCTGCCTTTACGGCCTGGAAGGCGGCCGGGCGCTCGCCGAGGGCGGTGTCTTCGTAGGGGGCGCCGGCCTCCTCCAGCACCAGTCGGACAAGCTCGCCGCGACCTGGGAGGCCTGGCCAGTAGATGAGTCGGTAGGTGGCGGGCATGGGAGCTCCCTGGCGTCAGCGCGCGACGTCGACGGGGGTGAGGGTCAAGACACGGGCGAGGTCGGCCGGGTCCATGGAGATCAGCAGGCCTCGCTTGCCGCCGTTGATCCAGATGCGCGGCAGGTCGAGGATGCTGCGCTCGATGTAGACGGGGAGGGGCTTGCGGGTGCCGAAGGGCGAGGTGCCGCCGACCTGGTAGCCGGTGTGCCGGGTGGCGTCCTTCGGGGTGCATGGGTCCACGGACTTCACGTCGAGGGCGCGGGCGAGGGCCTTGGTGGAGACGGCGGCGTCGCCGTGCATGAGCACGATGAGGGGGACGCGAGCGGAGGTCTGCATCACCAGCGTCTTGATGACGGCGTGCTCGTCGACGCCCAGCGCCTCGGAGCTGGCGCGGGTGCCGCCGCGCTCGATGTAGTCGTAGGGCTGGGGCTCGAAGGCGATCTTCGCCTGAGTGAGCGCGCGGATCGCTGGGGTCTTCGGGATCCTCTGCTTCGCCATCAGCGCCCCCTCAGAGCTCGGTGCAGCCCAGGCCCGCGTAGTAGATGGGCTCCACACCCCAGATCCAGCACTCGCCGGTGGCGATGTTCTCCAGGAAGTAGGTGGTGCTGAGCTCGTAGTCCGACTCCCAGAAGACGGTGTCGTAGCCCTCGGTGAGGTCGTCGGGGGTGGCGCCGTAGAGGAGCGCGCCGCCGTCGTGCTCGACCGGGTGGCAGTAGCTGTAGCTGGTGCTGCCGCTGTAGCCGTAGACGCAGTCCTCGCCGGTCCAGCAGTAGGGGGCGCAGGTGGGGGTGGTCTCGGCGACGCCGAAGTACCACTCGCCGGTGGTGCTGCCGTCGGTGATGAAGAGCGCCAGCTCATCCGCACGCCACTCGACGGTGGCGTCGAGGTCGGGGGACTCCTCGGGCTCGTCGATGATGGGCCCGCCGGTGTCGTCGCCGCCGGGGCCGCCGGGGCCGCCGGGGCCGCCGGTGTCGTCACCGCCAGGGCCCGGTCCGCCGGGGCCGTCTGGGATGCCGGTGTCGTCGCCGGGGCCGGTGCCGCCGGTGCCGGTGGTGCCGGTGGTGCCGGTGTCGTCACCGGGGTCGCCGGTGTCGTCGCCGTGGGAGCCAGGGCCGCCTGGGTCGCGGCCGGTGTCTTCCGGATCGGTGTCGGTGTCAGCGTCAGCGTCGGCGTCAGCGTCAGCGTCGCTATCCGTATCCGTATCCGTATCGGTGTCGCTGTCCGTATCAGCGTCGCTGTCCGTGTCGGCGTCGGCGTCTGTCGCGGGACCGGTGTCCACGTCGAGCACGCACTCGTCGCTCTCCTCGTGGGAGCCATCGGGGCAGTCGAGGGGGACGGCTGAGTCGGCAGACGGTTTGTAGCAGCTGATGAGAGCGAGCACCATCGAGGCGGGTAGCATCGGTCGTACCTCCTGAGGCTGTGGCCAATAACCCGATCGGATGCGGGGTTGAACCCTCCACAGCCGAGAGAGCCCCAACGTCTCTGATACGTCAGGTTCTTGGGGGCCTGCTCGCCGCTACCCGAATCATGAGGTCAGCCCTTTGAGCGCCCACCTCACGCTCAACCGCACCGCACGCCAGCTGCGCCCCCTCGCTGGTCTCCTCTGAGTCCGCACCTTCCGTCAGCACGCGCCGCATGGCGCGCGCCAACTGCGAAGAGGCCCCTTTGAGGAACGCGACGTCCCAGCGTCACAGGCGAGAGGGTGTTGCGACGTCAGATGCCTCGCCGCAAGGCGACATCAGGAGGCAAGACCTTGCGAACACGTGGACGGTTTTCGACGGAGACAAGCTGTTGTTCATCCGGACAAATCCAGTAAAACCGGCCAGGTTTCGCAATGGATGCAAACCCAGGTGGGCACGCCAGACGACCCGAGAGTCACTGCACAGGGGTGTGAAGGGCGACGACGAGGAGCTTGCGACGAGGAGACTTGCCCGAGAGGGGAAGCGCAGGTTCCCCTTTAGAGACAACGCTG
>Ga0316204_10004438_pt1 | contig 25154 bp, 23 predicted proteins | sample 6monrhotite_MG_2_FD_205661 | JGI IMG/M metagenome (GOLD analysis project Ga0316204, IMG submission 205661) | Microbial mat bacterial communities from mineral coupon in-situ incubated in ocean water Damariscotta River, Maine, United States -... | ecosystem: Environmental > Aquatic > Marine >... | reverse complement strand
CGAAACCAGCATCTGAAGTTTGTCTGAGGTTGACCGACAGATTTCAGATGCTGGTTTCGTCACGAAAGATCGGCTTGTCGTTCCGTATCAGGGTAAGGAATTGTCCGAATGTGAAAGAGACGGGCTACCGATAAATATCGCCTACGCTTTGACGAAGGAGATATAGGGTTCTAATGGACGAGCGACAATTTATATTTGAAGATCAAGAAGCGTTTGCGAAACTATCTGGTGACTTCAATCTAATGCATATGGATATAGCCATGGCTAGGAGGACCATGTTGGGTAATGTTGTTGTTCATGGTATTCATTCCCTTCTATGGGCAATGGATAACTGGTGTAAGAAGCGAAAGAAATTGATGCAGTTGACCACGCTACGAGTCGAGTTTGGGCAGGCGGTGAAGCTCGACGAAGTGATTACTCTTCATGTTTCTAAGGATGAAGATAACTATATTGAATTTATGCTTCAATCAAAATCTGTGACCGTTGCAACGGTAAGCATGAGTGTGGTGGAAAGACTGAAAGCAGATTTCAATCACGTTGACGATAAGAAATTTTCCGCATGTGCCAGCGAGAATCTTATGCCTGACAAGTTCGTGGGAATAAGTCAGAATTTACGAATTACTAGCAATCGGGAGTTGGCAACCAAGCTTTTTTCAGATCTGACGCGGGTATTCCCTTATGATCAGATCGCACTAATACTCTCGACCACAAGGTTCGTGGGGATGCACTGCCCAGGAATGTACTCCGTCTTCTCTTCTCTTGATTTGAGTTTTCAAGAAAAGGAACCGATTGGGATCAATGCGCAGTTCACTGTTGAACGATACGATCCGCGTTTCTCGATGCTGAAGATCAGGCTGGCATCTTCAGGTGTCGATGGTATAGTCACTGCTTTCTATCGACCACCGCAAAAACAGGCTGGTTTTCCAGAGCTCTCAAGGGCAGTTGAAGCGAATGAGTTTCATGATCAGAAGGCATTGGTAGTAGGTGGGTCTAGGGGTATTGGTGAGATCTGCGCAAAGCTTCTTGCTGCGGGTGGAGCAGATGTTGTAGTGAGCTATAATCGCGGTGAGGCCGATGGCATTCGAGTAGTAGAGGAAATCAGGAGAGGCGGTGGATCTGCACGTCTTCTCAAGCTCGATGTGCTGAATATTACAGATGATCTCGGAAGACAGCTCCGCGATGGCTGGCGGATCACACATCTCTACTATTTTGCGACGCCCCCCATTTTTGTAGCGCAGCGGGGCAACTTCTCATATAAATTATTCAGAAAGTTCTGTGATTGTTACCTTGGTGCACTGCTGGAGTTGATAAGTGCGCTTGAGGCGACTGGTGCTACGTTGAGTCAGCTTTTCTATCCATCATCGGTTGCAATCGATGAATTACCTTTGAATATGGGTGAATACAGTGTCGCCAAGGCAGCAGGTGAACAGATGGTCAGGTTTCTTGAAAAGGCCAAGCCGGAGCTGTCTGTCCACACGCCCAGACTGCCAAGAATATCTACGGATCAAACATTGAGCATTGTGCCAGTCCGAAACGAGGATCCTAGCCTATTAGTACTTCCTGTCCTTCGAACTATGACAGAAGTCGACGCAGAGGAGCAACAGCGGACATTAAGAGAATGAATCCTATTCCTAATTTAGCAGAGATAGAAAATATCGTTGCGTCAACTGAAGCCAAGGGTTTTCCTCGTCTAAATCTCTCCGTCCTGCGCAATATTACAGTGGAAGCGATTGAACCATACTTGAAATATTATGGGTTGATGTCGGGGTATTCTCTTAAGATAAAGTTTGGTAAATATGACCAGATACTACAGGAAGTCATTGGTGATTATAGCGATTTGCTGAATGTTGATACCAATTACATTTTTGTTTTTGCCCAACTGGATTCGTTGTCGAGTTCTCTTTCGCTTAGATACTGCTCGCTATCTTTTCAAGAGGTAGAAGCTGAAGTGAATGAGATCGTAAGCTACATCGAAACAGTTATCAAAGGGATCAGAAATAAAACTGATGGAACGATTCTCTGGTTTGGGTTTGAGGCACCGTTATATCCTGCCCTTGGCATTTGGGAGTCTCAGCGCGACGATGGTCAATTGGAAACGGTTCGTAGGCTGAACTGGATGCTCAAGAGAATTCTGCGTGAATCGGAAAATGCATATTTTGTTGATATGGATTTGTGTATAGCCAGAGTCGGCGTAAATCATTTCTACGATAATAGGTATTGGCACATTGGTCGTGCGCCGTATTCGAGAGAGGCGCTTAGTACTGTCGCAGTGGAAATCAACAAGTACATTCGTGCTCTCTTGGGGAAAAACAGAAAGTGTCTTATTTTGGATTGCGACAACACTCTTTGGGGCGGGGTTGTCGCAGAAGATGGTGTTTCTGGGGTTAGGCTTGGTAGCGAGTATCCAGGGTCAGCCTATTTGGAGTTTCAACAGGAGGTTCTAAATTTACATGATAGAGGAATCATACTGTCACTATGTAGTAAGAACAACGAAGACGACGTATGGGATATGTTTCGACAACATCCTGATATGGTCTTGACCGAGGAGCATATTGCCGCATCAAGAATTAACTGGGACAACAAAGCAGACAATATCAGGCAGTTAGCTGAGGAGTTGAATATTGGTTTGGACAGCATAGTTTTTGTGGACGATAGTGAATTTGAAACAGGTCTTGTGAGGTCTGAATTACCGGAGGTAGCTGTGATATGTTTGCCTTCTAATAGAAGCGTTGAGTATCGTGACATCCTTCGAGCCTGTGGTCATTTTGATAGCCTGACATTTTCCGATGAAGATAAGGAGAGAGGGCAGATGTACAGGACAGAATCGAAGCGAAAACGTGGCCTGCATGATACCGTGGATATTGACAGCTACTATCGTTCGCTGGAAATGGTGGCCACCAGTAGTTTGAGTGACGAGTTTTCCATTCCGCGAATTGCCCAACAGACGCAGAAAACGAACCAGTTCAATCTAACGACAAAAAGGTACTCAGAAGACGATGTAGAGAAATTTATGGCTGATTCCATACACGATGTTATCTACGTTAAGTACTCTGATAAGCTTGGCGATTCTGGCATAGTTGGTAGCAGCATCCTTCGTTATGATGAAGAAGTTGTTTATATTGATACGTTTCTAGTTTCATGTCGTGCTTTGGGAAGAGGTGTTGAGGTTGTGCTACTCGCTTCAGTTCTGCGGTTGGCTAGCAGTAAGGGCTTCGATCGGGTTGTGGGTGTCTATAGTCGCACAGCCAAGAACGGGCAAACAGAACATTTCTACAAGGAGCATGGGGCTAAGTTGGTTGAGTCATCGCAAGATAGCCCTGATGTTCTGTTCGAGTTTGATCTCTCCGCCATCTTGGTTAGATTGCCAGACTACTACTCAAAGATTGAACTGATTGTAAATTAAAAGGGGGTACAATGAAGGACAAAATATTTTCAATAATATCCAAAGTAATGCAGATTGATTCTACGGAGCTTTCCGATGATTCGTCACCGGACACAGTTGCAGCTTGGGATTCCCTCAAACATATGAACTTGATCCTTGCGCTGGAAGAGGCTTTCAATGTGAACTTTACGGATACGGAGATAATTGAAATGTTGAGTGTTGACAAAATTGTAAAGACGATTGAAACGAGGGGGTAGAGATGTACAACCCTTACATAGAAGGAAAGCAGATTTATCTGCGTCATCCCACAGAGGAGGATGTCGAAAGCAAATGGCACGAGTGGTTCAGCGATGAAGATACAACTGCTAATCTGGTTGATCGATACTGGCCTAATTCGCAGGAGTCTCAGAGGAGGTTTTATCAGTCGCTATTTTCTGGTAGGAATCATTTATTGGTCCTGTCTATAGTAGACAAAGAAACTGACACGCACATTGGTGTGTGTAGTCTGGGGGGAATCAACTGGGTTCACAGATATAGCAACTTTGCCGTGGTGCTTGGTGAAAAACAGTTTAGGAAAGGATCCTATGCATTTGAGAGCATTTCCTTGTTGATGCGAACGGCATTTGTACGTTTCAACCTAAGAGTTGTTAAGGGAGCTTATGTGGAGGTGAATGAATTCACCAAGCAATTGATGAAAGTAGCTCGTTTTCGAGAAGTCGGTGTGTACGAGAAACTGATCCACGTAAATGGTAAATACCACGATTTAGTGATGGTGATGCTGGATAGAGATACATGGTTAGCACGCAATTGAAACTGATGTCATTCTTGAATATGCATTGTTTCTCAGTGATTTGGAGACACCTTTCCACCTCAGAATAAAAAGTTTCGCATAAGTTCACCATCACTGAATAAACTGGATATCTGTTGTCCTAATTTCTCTGAATTGTAATAGTTGTCATTGGGCATCATTGTGAAATGTTCCAGCTATGTCTATACAACATAATATTGATCTGGCAAAACACAATTTGTTTGGAGGAAAGACGAACTGTCATTAATGACTGAAGAACAACGCAATCTTAATTAGCAGGAGTTAACTTGCAAAACACAGGCAGTAATCGTACACACCTCGCACAGGGCCTTAATTGTATTCATAATTTAGCTAAGCGAATTGAAAAGTGGCCGCAACAATATGATCTGAAATTATTAGGCTACCCGGCTCAGGCTGTGGCTGGAAGATTTACACAAATTGTAATTAGCAGGCTACGTGTCCCATTTATGAAAGAAAGCGTGGCAATGCTGGAAAGCGGGTCGAATGGATTTCCATCTCAGCGCAAAGTAATGAAATTACATGGATTGATCGTTCACACAGATTCCGGGCGAGTACAGATTCCACCTCATCTGTTTGTTCGTTCAATCATGTTGTTTTTTGCGCACTGGGGTTATGTGTTACTCAAGTATATGGCGGCAGCGATAAAGCCGGGTGTTGCGGAAAAAGGTTTTAGCGCAACCTTGATTTATAACATAGCCGACTCTCAGCGTATTCATAATAATAGCGATGAACGGTTTGTAGGCTATTGCAAACATGGTCCGATTGTGCCTTTAGCCCAAGCCAGTCTGCTTATCGTTGAGGCTACCAATGATATGGAGTCCGTAGAACCGGACAAAGTTCAATATGCGAAGCAACCGGCCTTGAAATGTGTTGAATTGCTAGGAGTTAGCCTCAGTGAGGCGTTGGAGTTTCTGTTTCTCCATCTTTTTGTGTTCTGGAAGTATCTTTTTTTGGTATGTAGGTACCCATTTCTTTGCCTAGTTTTGAGAGATCTGTCGGAACATGCGCTGATGACCTGGTTAAACAGGAGGAATACGATCGAGAACATCGCCTTGGCCACTCCCGGACATGCCAAGCAATTACTCTGGATGACGGATTTGCCCGACCGGCATTACCGTACACATATGGTCTGGTATGCAACAAATATCCACCCCTTTGTGTATAAAGACGATCAGGTAAAATCAAACAATCCACAATACTATCTTGTACGTTCTGACGATCATTGGGTATGGACTCAGGAACAAGTAATATACCTTGGAAACCTTATGAAAAGCGGGAAATACCATGTAGTCGGCCCAATTATGTTTCATTTAGATGGTGAAGAAAGGAAGCCTGTCAGGGAAACTAGGGAAACTTTTCGGATAGCCATATTTGATGTGACACCCGTTAATCCTGGATGGGCCAGAGAGCAACAAGGGATTGCCTATAATTATTATTGCACGGACAATGCGATAGCATTTATTGACGAGATCCTTCAAGCGGGTTCAAATGCGGCAGAGCGTGCCGGGATAAATATAGAGTTCCTACTTAAGCACAAGAGAGTGCATCACGACCGAACTCATGATATGCGCTATATTAACTATGTAAGAAAGCTAGTCGAAGAAGATAACTCGCTGAGAATGGTGGAATGGGACGTAAATATATTCTCCTTTCTAAGAACTTGTGATATGGCTATTACGATTCCATATTCATCACCGGCCCATGTAGCAAAGCATGTGGGAATATCATCAATTTACTATGACCCAACACGAACACTTTTGCCCACTTGTGAAACGGGTTCCCACTTGACATTTGAAAATAACCAAGAGGCATTAGCCTTGGCGATAGAAAACGGAATGAAATCAGTTTGCATGAGCCGTCAGAGGTCACAGTTATAATAACTATTATCTTGTCTCCTGATGCGGCTAAGAAAATAATAGCCCATTGAGGTGTGCAGATTTACTTGACCACAAAAAATATTGTGGAAACTGACCTTATGAAGACGCTCTAATTACTAAAAATAGGATATTTTATGGATAAAAAGACACTCGAAGTTGGTTACGGTTCGGTCGCTAAAGTAAAGATTGGTGACCGGTTACCATTGGTATTTATTGGCGGGCCTTGTGCTATTGAAAGTCGAGAACACGCGTTCAAAATGGCGCAATCAATCAGTGAAATATGTCGAAAGATTGATATTCCATGGATCTATAAATCTTGTTATGACAAAGATTGTCGTTCATCACCAGATAGTTTTCATGGTTTGGGCATGGATGATGGGCTACGTGTTCTCGCTGACGTTAGAGAAGAATTTGGATTACCTGTTGTCTCAGATTTTTCAGAGCCATCTTGGGCTGCTCCGACAGGCGAAGTCTGTGATCTAGTACAGATCCCCGCGTATTTGTGCAGACAGACTTCTATACTTAGTGCGGCAGCGAAAACCAATCGACCGGTACATCTGAAAAAGGGTCAATTTATGAGTCCCTGGAATATGAAGAATTCGGTTCGAAAACTTGAGGCGCGCGGCTGTGAAAGTATAATTCTGACAGATCGAGGTACCTTTATGGGGTACAACATGCTAGTAAATGATATGAAATGCTTTCCGATAATGGCAGAAACAGGTTATCCCGTCTGCTTTGATGCGACACATTCAATTCAAATGCCTACGTCAATGGGCAATATATCAGGTGGGCAGCGAGAATTTATCCCACACTTAGTTCGCGCAGCAACAGCGTGTGGAATTAATGCATTGTTTATGGAGGTTCATGATGATCCGCCGAATGCATTATCAGATGCTAACACTGTCCTAGATATACAGTATTTGGAAAATATTTTAGGGCAGGCAAAGGTTGTACATGAAATGCGTCTTGAGCTACTTGAAAAATATGGAGAAGACAATGTTCACCCAGAAAAATGATTCTATGCAGGTAAACGAGGTTATGATGTCTTTGAATCGTGTTCCAGTCATCGGCAAAAAAGTTATCTTAAAAGAGGCCCTGGAAGCAATGGGAAGATCCCGTCTAGGAATAGCTTGTATTGTAGATGATGATATTAAGCTTTTAGGTGTTTTAACAGATGGTGATCTACGACGCAATCTGCTGACAATACAAAAACCTTTTTCTGCATTTTTCGTGGATGATGCGATTGCGCATGCCATAATATCTCCGACAACAGTCAAGCCGAATGCAACTCTCAAAGAGGCTGTCGATTTAATGGGTGAAATGCAAATTTGGGATTTACCCGTTGTTGATGATCAAGGTACGTTGGTTGGACTATTGCATTTACACCCAGCAGTTCAGGCGTTACTGGGATTACCTAATTAGTGATTTACTCCGGATCATCAGCAATAGATTATCTTGCGACCCAGCTAGATAAGAATGATTCTGAAGAGAGTTCACACTGGCGGATGTATCATAGTAAATTTAAGTTTCACGGGAATGGTTTTAAGGGCTTGCAGGGGTTTGGTGGTAATCCTAAGCCTTACAGAGGATTACGTTTTCTATTGCATAAGGGGTTCCAACATCGAATCCGCTTGTTAGGATATAAATTTCCTGGATTTAAGAATATCGATACTTTAGCAGCTAAGATAACTGCCAAACAAAATCGGGCATATGACTCAGATGTGCTTCGCCAGTCCTTGACGCTAGCTTTCTTAAAAACGAAGTTACCACCTGAGACTTTATCTGATTTGAATGCGACTGCTTGTGTAATCGGGGATGGATTTTCGTCAATGACTTCATTGCTACTAGCGAGCCGCTCAGTAGGTAGAGTGGTTCTCGTCAATTTAACTAAAACACTTATTGTAGATCTGTGGTATTTACGGTTGTGGATGGGGAATGAAGCATTTGAATCATCAGTTGATCTAGTGACTGAGCAGGATAGCCTCGAGCGAGCACTCACAAAACCAATAAATAGTAATAATGGGTGTGGCCGAGTATTATCTATTCAAGCAAATAATCACGAATTGATTCGGTCTTGCCCTATCGACTTGGGAATAAATATAGTGTCTATGCAGGAAATGAATACCCCCGTTATTAAATCTTATTTTGAGGATTTGCGTTCTGTTTCGCACAAAAATGGATTGGCGTTTTACTGCTGTAACCGAGAAGAAAAGATATTGCCAGATGGCACGGCGACACGATTCTCAGAGTACCCATGGCATAGTGATGATAATATTGTTGTTGATGAATTGTGTCCCTGGACGCAACAGTATTATACTTTTGTACCACCGTTTTATAGGCCCTACGATGGTCTGATCCGCCATCGGTTGGTGAATTTTAGCTAGTATAAAAATATTTAGTGTTCCTCAAATAAATTATAGACAGATTTGAGCGGGTAAATTAAATGAATAAAATCTTCGAAAAAAGAGCAAATTTAAAAGCGAAGTTAAAAAAACGCGAGCGATTGTTTGCGGGCTGGGTGTCATATGACCATCCTTCTATAACTGAGACTTTTGCGCGTGCTGGGTTTGATTTTATTGCAATCGACATGGAGCATTCCACTATCTCCATAGAACAAGGGCGGAATATTATTACGGTATGCCAAAGTGAAGGTGTTCCTTGTCTGCCACGTCCAGTTTCTCATTCTAACGATTGGTTTAAGCCTTTGCTAGAATCTGGAGCAGACGGACTTTTGGTGCAAATGGTGAATACACCTGAAGAGGTAGCCGCGATAGTTAGTCATCTTAAATACCCACCTGTGGGCAAACGAAGTTACGGAGTTGCTAGGGCCCAGGCTTACGGTTTTGACTTTGACGATTACATCAATAGTTGGAATGATGCGTCTAGCCTTATTCTCCAAATAGAATCAATTCAGGCTGTGGAAAATATTGATCAATTGCTTGCATTTGAAGAGGTCGATGGGGTTATGATAGGGCCATACGATATGTCGGGATCGTTGGGTGTTGCTGGTCAGACGGATCATCCGCTCGTGATCGAAGCTTCTCGAAAAGTAATCGATGCTTGTGAACGCTTTAATAAAAGTTGTGGAACTCAAGTGGCTGATGCGTCGCAAGAGGGTGTGGAGGCGTTATTCAAACTTGGTTATACGTTTGCAATATTGGGTTCAGATCTATTTGTACTTTGGAAGTGGGCCGAGAAAATGCAAGGCCTAATGAAAAAATTACGCTAGTAATTTGTTTAAACTTCAATTGAGAATATATTATGAATTCATATTTAGCCGACCTATATAAACTAGAAGGAAAAGCTGCAGTAGTTACGGGCGCCGGTGGTCATTTGTGCAGTGAAATGGCAAGGGGGTTGGCGAAGGCTGGTTGTATGGTTGCTATTCTTGATATAAGGCTGGAAAAGGCGCTGGTAGTTGAGAAAGAAATAAGAGCATCAGGGTTTGAGCGTGTAATGTCAATTGAAATTGATGTCGCAAACAAACAAGATCATGTAAATGCGCTTGACAAGGTGCTGTCCGAATTTGGCCGTATCGATATAGCGATCAATGGTGCGGGAATTAATGGACCTACGCCATTTTTAGAGTTAGGGCTAGAGGAATGGTATTCAATACTTGATTCACAATTGACAGGTACACTATTGGGATGTCAGGTATTTGGTGGTTACATGGTTGAGCAGGGCAGTGGGTCTATTATAAATGTTTCTTCTGCATCTGCAGGGCCACCGCTTTCTAAGGCTTTTACATACTCAGTAGCAAAGGCAGGTATTAAGAACTTAACCCAAAATCTTGGTCGAGAATGGGGTACAAAAGGGGTTCGAGTCAATGCTATTCGTCCGGGATTTTTTCCCACAGAATGGAACCGTACGAATTTTATTACACCAGAGCGTGAATCTGCCATTCTTGGACATACACCAATGCAACGATATGGTACGCCAGGAGAATTGGTTGGCGCAACATTGTGGTTGGCATCTGATGCATCGAGTTTTGTAACAGGCACAGAAATTGCCGTCGATGGTGGTTTTTCTTGCATGACAATATAACAGGTCACAACTAGCGTTATTTAATTCAGCGCTAGAGATTGTACAGGAGAGATTAAGTGGAACAGAAATCTGTCGTAATTACCGGAGGAAATCGTGGTATAGGCTTAAACCTCACTGAGGTTTTTGTAGAGGCCGGATTTCACGTAGTTGTAGGCGCTACACAGGAACGAGGGCTGAAGGATCGGTTTGGAGATAAACTTGACTTCGTCGCAATTGATGTCCGGGTTGCAAATGACCACCGTAAATTGATAGATGTCGCTATGAGTAAGACTGGGTCCCTCGATGTGTATATAAATAATGCTGGATTTTCAGCCTGGAGGCCTATTGAAGATATTGATGATGAATTTCTAGATAATGTATTGGCGACCAACCTAAAAGGCGCGTTTTGGGGATGTAAAGCTGCATCCAGCGTTATGAACGAAGGTGCGAATATTCTCAATATATCAAGTATTGCGGGGAAACGGGGCAGTACTAACAATTCGGCCTATTGTGCTTCTAAATTTGGTATGAATGGACTAACCCAGTCATTAGCTAAAGAATTGGGCCCTAGAGGCATCCGGGTGAACGCATTATGCCCAGTTCTTGTTCCAACAGATGGTCTAATTGAGGCGTTGAAGAGTCCATTAAGTCCAGCGAAAGGTGATCCCGACGGATTTATAGCCAGATTTAAAGATACCAATGCTGCTTTGGGACGTCTTCCTACCGGTACTGAGATAGCAGAAATGAGTTTGATGTTGGTATCCAACAAGGCATCTGCAATGACGGGTCAATGTATTAATGTTGACTGCGGTGTATTTCCGCAGTAAAGAACGGGTGAAAATGAACATCGTAGCTATTATTCCTGCACACTTGGCGTCGGTTAGGTTCCCCGGGAAAATTTTATATCCGTTTCATGGGCTACCTATGATAGAGCATGTTCGAAGGCGTGCGTTATTATCTACCGCTATCTCAGATGTTTATGTGACCACCTGTGATAATGAAATTGCTGAAACGGTTCGGAAATTCGGGGGCAAAGTCATTATGACGGCTAACACACACAGAAATGGAACGACTCGGGTAGCTGATGCGGTGCAAAAAATTGATTGTAGTCATGTGATGCTATTGCAGGGCGATGAGCCATTATTGTTGCCGAGCCATCTAAATATCTTTGCAAATGCAATCGGATTAAATCCAGAAGGTGATGCATGGAATGCTACAGGCCCGATTGAACACGAGGAAGAACTAGATCGCCATTCTTTTGTTAAATGCACAGTATCAAAATCTGATCAAATTACTTTTTGTTTTCGCAGAACACCTTGTTTTAGTGATTTTAGTGTACAGCAGACTTTTATAAGGAAAATTCTAGGCATCATCGCTTATCGCAAGGATTTCTTGTTACAGCTAACAAAAATGCCACCTTCGACCGTCGAAGAAGCTGAATTGATTGAGCAGATGCGTATTATAGAGAATGGATATAATCTGCAATCAGTACCGGTTAGCCCTAGCTTACCATCAGTCAATGAGCCAGAAGAGGCGGATATTGTATTGAACTACATCCGTCAAGATGATGAGCAGCGAGAATTGCTCGACCGAGTTATGAGTTGGCAACAAAATTAATCTTAAGCGAAGTACCAGGAAAATTCAGTTTCGAAAGAAACAGTGGTGTAATTTTCATATTCATATAAGATGCTAAGCAAATTCAATATTATTGCAATGGAGTTGTTTTGAGTATTAGCCCTTTCGATATTGACAGAATCCGAAACGAATTACTTTCAGTCGGCGATATGGATGCATATCGTGCGAGCTATTCAGAAGAGGCTTACCCGGAACTAGAAGATATGAGTTCAACCGCGCTATGGGATGACTTAGCCACATATGACAATGTGCCGGAGTTTCGAATACGGCGTCTTACAACCGTAGCAGATAATGTCCCGGTAAATTCAAAAGTTCTTGATATCGGTGTGGGCTGGGGTGAAATTATCCCAATGCTAAAAAAGCGTCAGATATCTGAATACGTTGGCCTCGATTTTTCCGAAAAAGTTGTTTCAGCAGTTTCTGAGAAGTTTCCAGATACTAGATTTAAGGTAGGGACAGTTGATGATATTGATGAGTTATTTGATGTCGTATTAGCACTGGAAGTATGTGAACATATTCTTGCCAGCAAGATTATGGATTTTTACAAATCAATATACGGACACCTGAAAGAAGGGGGGAGATTTATTGTAACAGTCCCTGTTTATGAGAATCTAAAGGCGATGACATTGAAGTGCCCACACTGCGATCACATGCATAATAGAATGGGGCATGTGAGGTCGTATAGTCCAGACCTTATTAAGGCAGAGTTAGAACTTGCAGGATTTACCATAAAAGAAACGGATTTTATATATTTCATGTTTTCTAACGATCTATTTGGTAGATTGAAGCGCACCATAATTGATGTCGGCCGGCGGTTATTTGGGATGCAAAAGACAGTACCATTAAACATAGTTGTGGTTGCTGAAAAATTTTCGTGAAGATTTAAAGCTACCTTGTCTGGAAATACTTTGAAATTAAAATATGGACTGGCATTGAACGAAAATCAATATCAGGAACTGTGTGAGTCTTGTGATCGCGTATTATTGGCGCCAGAAGTGACAATTGAGCGAGTGGCAATTTCTTGGTTGCATGTCATTCGAGAGCACCCAATCTTTCTTCAGAACTATGAGGGGCTTTTCGGTCCAGAAAAAAATAGTAAATACCTGGCTAAAAAAATTGTACGTAACTTGCGCTTTAAGGCAGGCTGGATAAAGCAACTAGGTAGAGCGTTCCATACTGATGCAAGGCAAGGTTGCGGTCCGGTGGATAATCCACAAGGTATAGATGTTCTTTTTGTTTCGCATTTGCTCAATGCGTCTCAGGTTGGAAAAAAGGATGATTTCTATTTTGGAAACATCCCAAGCAAACTGCACTCAGAAAAAAAAACATCGGTTGTTGCTCTTATAAATAGTTCAGGGTCATCGGCTCTTTCCTTATTGAACAAATGGAATGACAGAACTGTTCCGCGGGTGATTCTTTCAAATTCATTCCGAATTTTGGGGGAATTATCCATATATTGTCGTCTGAAGATAGAATCCCGTCGATTGCTGCAACTAGCAAAAAAAGAGGCCCATGGTCTGTACCGTAGTATTCTAATTAGGGCGTCCGAAGAAGCTTTGTCAGGTGGGTCGCACACAAATTTACGAAGAGCAATTCAGGTTGGAGAATTGGTAGCCAAATTGCGGCCAAAAGCAATTGTGGTTACGTATGAGGGGCATGCATGGGAGCGGGTGGTGTTTGCTGCTGCGCGTAGTGTTTGTCCAGATATTCGATGTGTCGGGTATCAGCATGCAGCGTTATTTCGTTTACAACACTCGATTCGGCGTAACCTCGCAATGGAATACAATCCAGATGAGATTTTGACTGCGGGTGAGGTCTTTAATTCACAGTTAAGACGAGCACCAGGTTTACGTGGAATTCCTATTAACGTGCTTGGCTCAAATCGTTCGCACATAAAGGTGACAGAGAATGACGAAAATAATGTACACAAAGAAAAATTGAAGTATGTAGACCAATTCAGCTGTCTAGTCCTTCCAGAAGGGCTGCCTGAAGAATGCCACATTTTATTCGACTATTCTTTAGCTTGTGCAAAGATATTACCGAAAGTTAACTTCATCTGGCGACTACATCCTGTCATTGAATTTGAAACTTTGATTTCTGAAAATCCAAATTTGCGTCAGCTTCCAGGGAATATTGAGCTGTCTAAAAGATCGCTTGATGAAGATGTTCGGCGATGTAGGTGGGCTTTGTATCGAGGTTCAACAGCAATTGTTCAAGCTGTGAGCGCCGGATTACGGCCAATTTATTATCGAAATTCAACCGAAATGACTGTGGACCCGTTGTACGGTCTAAATGCTTGGAAAAGATGTGTTGAATCTGTTTCAGAATTTAAACATTTATTGGAAGATGAGAACGAGCAGGGGACAAGTGTTTCCAGCGCTGAGGCTGAAATCGCAAGAGAGTATTGCAATGTATTTTACGTACCGTTTGATCACACTGTACTGGTCCATTCAGTTGCCAATCTCAGTGAACACCCACTTGATAGGGCGCCAACGAAAACTAATTAGGGAAGTAATATGAATTTTAATAATTTACTAAAACCATACGTTTAGAAAAATGTATCTATTGAGAACGAAAGTGTAATTTAAATTATCTGCCACATTTCCCTGGAAAATTTATACGAAGGTTTCTATTAATTAGTTAGGGACAATAGTTGATTAGAAAATTCGGGGATCTTTAAATAGTTGGTAATTCAAATAAATGACGGCTATTCGATCGTTAAATAACTTGTATTCTGGATGGCTTCATCTTCCGTCTTGTTTGTTGCCGTTGCTGGTGCTTAGTGTTACGTTTACTTCAAAACCCGTTTACCCAGAAATTATATTGCATCAAATATTTTCTATGATGTTTATGGTGCTAGCGATAATGGTTTTTTATCGTGCCTGTGCTAATCAAGTACTAGCAATCACTATCATTGCTGCTCTGGTATTTATTCGAATTTTGCGATACGCAGATGCGAGTGAAATATTAGTTGTTATCTATTTTATCCCATATAGCATACTTCTATTAGTAGTTGGTGCAAAGCTCGTCAGGGATTATCCGGTCTTGATGTTACGCCAGGTTATGTGGATTTGCGTTATATCAATTATACTTTCGTTGATGCAAATAACGGGAGTACAATGGGCTCAGTCACTGACTAATTTTTATTGGCAGCTTGGTGGGGAAAATGAAAAATATTTATTTGTACAGTGGCAAAATCTACCTCCAATACAGGGGATTCAAGTACGTCCAGTTGGGTTTGCATCCGCAAATAACATAGTTTCGCAATATTTATTGTTTTTTTATGCGTTTGCAATGATATGGTTCTCAAGCAAGCAAAATCGGCTTCAACCGCCACTAATTTGGCTATTCATGATTTCATTTGCCTGCGCACTAACAGGTGCAAAGGTAGTAATTGCAGGTATGATTTTAATACAGGTTGCAATTTGGGTTTTGAGTAAAAGACAAAATTATCTTTGTTTGGTTAAATCTTTGTCAATCACAGTTTTGGCCTATTGCGTATATTGGATTTTATTTCCGGGTTTATTTGTATTCAATTTTAATTTAGATCTTTTTTCATATAATTTGATGCTTCGTCTAGCTGATCTTTTTATCAAGCAAGGCGTTCCCATAACAGATGAAGTATTTATGTTTCTAGCAAACTATAACACCGGGGAATTCATCGGGCAGAAAAATTTAATAAGCAGCATAGAGCGTTCTGAGACAGAGTCGATTACTGGCATCGGAAGTATGGTACGTTTCGCGTGGGTTATAGTGCCAGTAGTCGCGACAATAATACCATTATGGTTTTATCAAATGCGCAGGTTACAACCAGATCCGTATATCGACAGGAAGAATTTATCAATTATTATGGCAGTAGCTGCTGTTGCGAGTTCCGCTGGTGGGCCATTTTTACTTACCTCATATTTTTGGTTTTTCTTTGCTATTGCTATGTATCCGTTATCGAGGATTTTATTGAAAGATCCAGATTATATATGTTGTTCTTCCAACGAAACGGAAAACCAGTATACTGTCTTTAAACTGTAAATTATTAATTTGGAATATAAATGACTAGAAAAGAATGTTATGTTTCAAGCGAGATTGGTGTTGTTGTCCCAACAAAGAACAGACCTACCCAGATTGAAAAATTGTTGGAAAGTTTGGCAGATCAAAACTTAAGTTTTGGGCAAATTATTATTGTTTATAACGGGGATGATATTAGCGCTGTCATTAATAAATATAGTAAGTTGTTGAATATAGAGTTATACAAAAGTGATTTAGCCGGGCAGCTTGTACAAAGAAATTACGGCATATCTAAACTTTCTGAATCTATTAAACTTGTCGCATTATTCGATGATGATATCGTTGTTGAAAACGACGCATTTCAATCTATTATTGATTTTATATCAGAGAATGACAGTTGTGCTGGAGTATCATTCAATATCGTAAACCAGCCGCCTGAAAAATATTCCTCCATCAAATATTTTATGGGACTAACCGGGAAAGGGCCTGGACAGGTTCTTCGGTCCGGTCTTACAACATCAAATGTTAATGTGGATAAAAATATTAAAGCACAGTGGCTTTGTGGTGGAGCAACAATATGGAAGAAGGAAATTCTTAGTCAATATAAACACAAAGATATCATAACAAAGTGGGCGATTGCTGAAGATCTTATCTTTAGTTTCCCAATAGGCAAGCTACACCCACTTTATGTATGTGCTGGTGCGCACGTTCGTCATGAACACGTAAATGATTATGTGGCCGCAAAACACGAAAAGTATTTGGGTTATAATCAAACGATTTGGCTATACTATTTTGTAAGTAAAAATAAAGAGCTATCATCGCCATTGTTTTTTTATACATTGCTAGTTCGAATGCTAGGCAAATTACTGCAGGGATTAATAAAGATTGATAAAAAACCAATTTACACTGTGGAGGGGCAATTTAAGGGTATGTGTGTATGTTTTAAAACAATGCTTCTCAGAAATAATATAGAAGATATCCTAAACGAGAAATAGTTCAAAAGTCATTGAATTAACATTGCTGCATTTTAATAAATTAAACATAATAAATTATTGATTACCGAAATTATGTCGAAAATGATACGGGTTGTGATCTATGAGCCTTATCCCATGGGTTTGGGGGGTAACTTTCTCACTCAACGACTCATTCTTGAACGGCTCGATAGGGAGCAGTTTCATCCCATTGTGATTGCTCCAATGGAGGGGGCGGCACTTGAACGATTTCGTGAGATGGGAGTGGAGTGCGTTGTACTACCTCCGCCAGGATCCCTAGACCTTTATGGTGGCGCAATACTTCGTACAGGTATTATGAAAAAATTAAAATCTGTTTTTGATTTGCTTAAATATAATATTCAGGTATCTAAATATCTTCAACAACACAATGTAAATGTAGTTTATGCTAACTGTGTGCGGGCTGAATTAAGTGTTGGTCTTGCTGCTGTTATTGCGCGCGTTCCTTCTCTCCTATACATAAAAGGTGAGTTAGCCAATCCTCTGATAGATCGATTATGTTTTGTTTTAGCTTCAAAATTATTGTTTTTCTGTGTGCAAAATCGAGATGATAAATACCCTATGTTTTTACGTTGGTTTCGGCGGAAAATTGATATTCTAAAAATCGGTTTAGATCCGGAGTTGATTGCAGGCGTTAATCGTGCAGACCTTTCCGAGCTTCGGAAGGAATTGGATATTGATTCCGACAATTTGAATGTTGCAGTATCAGCTCAATTGTATCGACCAAAAGGGCAGCACTTCGTTGTAGAGGCGTTGTCCCGATTGATTAACGATTTTCCTAATATTCGCCTTTATTTCCTTGGTGATCATGTAATCGAAGAATATCGTCCATACAGAGCTGAGCTAGAGAGACTCGTAGATCGTTATGGACTTGAAAAAAATGTTCGATTCACTGGCTGGAGAACCGATGCAATTAATATAGTAAGTCAAATGGATATAATTCTTCATCCATCATTATCAGAAGGTTTTGGTAGAGCGGTATTGGAATCAATGGCTTTGGCTAAACCGGTAATTGCGTCAGCAGTAGGAGGTTTAAGAGAAGCAATTCATGACGGTCAAAATGGTTTTTTGGTGAAGCCAGGAGATATCGATGCCATAACATTACGCTGGAAGGAACTTGCCAATGATCCTGGGCTTAGGCAGCGTTTAGGAGCAGAGGCCAAACGTACGGTTTTTGATGAGTATTTAATTGATGACAAAATTACACGTCTCGCAGACACCTGGATTGAGATGGGCGCAAAAAACAATTAGTTATGTGCGGAATAACTGGTGAGTTAAGTTTTGGAGAGCCTGTATGCCCGGATATTTTGAAAAGAATGACGGATGCGCTTATTCATAGAGGTCCTGATGACGAAGGGATTTATACAGAGGGTCGAATTGGGCTCGGCCACCGTCGTCTTTCAATTATTGATCTTTCCCCAAGTGGCCATCAGCCTATGTGGACGCAAGACCAGGCAATGGCGATAGTGTTCAATGGGGAGGTTTATAATTATCGTGAAATACGGGCTGATTTGGAAAAAATTGGTTACTGCTTTGTTGGTGCTTCAGATACTGAGGTAGTATTAAATGCCATCCATTGTTGGGGTATAGAAAAGGCCTTAAAGCGCTTTATTGGCATGTTTGCATTTGCTGTGTGGGACAAGCGTGATCGATCTTTATTGTTGGTGCGAGATCGTGTCGGAATAAAGCCTCTACTTTACCAGAAAACACCGCAACGCCTTTTATTTGGTTCCGAGTTAAAAGCACTGTATCAACATCCTAAGTTTAAACGAAATTTATTGCCTAATGGATTAGGGCAGTTTTTTTGTTTTGGCAATACGATTGGCGAGTCAACTGTTTATAAAGATACCTATAAATTACCAGCGGCACACTATTTGCGTATATCAGAAGACGGCGATATGTCTTTAAATAGATATTGGAGCATCAACGAAATAGAACGTGGCACCTTTAATGGTTCTTTCGAAGATGCTCAGGAAGAGTTAACTGAATTATGTGAAAGCGCATTTAATTATCGTCTAGTCTCGGATGTGCCAGTGGGGGTTTTTCTATCAGGTGGAATTGATTCAACTTTACTGTCGGCATTCTTAAAAAAACGGTTGGGAAAAGACCTGGAGCACATTACTATTGGGTTTCATGATCCAGTTTACGACGAAACACCTAAGGCCTCACAAGTTGCCAAGGATCTCGGACTGCGCCACACGGTTAATCAACTTGATGCGGTGGAGGCAAGGGAAGCGTTGTTTCGTTTTACAGAGATATGGGATGAACCTTTTGGTGATACATCCGGTATACCGACATCTATTCTTTGTTGCTTTGCGCGCCAACGAGTTAAGGTAGCGCTATCAGCAGATGGGGGAGACGAACTATTTTGTGGCTACGAAAGTTACCAGTCTTATAATTCGCGATATCGAAATTTAAAAAGAAGTCCGAAATTTTTACGTAGTACCTTGGCGGGTTTGATGCGACGTTTGCCCTATCGTCCAATTATTTCAGCGCTTATTTCTCTTAGAAGTGGTAGTCGTTGGAATCCTCAGACCATAGCACGATTTGAGAAAACCCTAGATATTTTGTCTACTAATGGCGCGATTGACTTAATACGGGTTATGAATGAGAAAGCATGGACCGTACAAACAGTTGGAAAGCTATTGAAAGAGACGCCTGGTGACCTCTTGTCTGGTACCGTTTTTGAGGCATCCCCATCAGATGTTAATAATGAGTCCTTTGTTGATCTTATGATGCGTACGGATTTCTCAGTATTCTTGTGTGATGACATTTTAACTAAGGTCGATCGAGCCTCAATGGCGGTGTCGTTGGAGTGTCGCGACCCTTTCCTTGATCACCGCTTGGTTGAGTTTGCGTTCTCACTACCAATGGATTTTTTGTACAAGGAAGGTGTACACAAGCGTATTCTAAAAGAAGTGCTTAAACCTTGGATAAATTCGTCGGTATTAACGGCACCAAAAAGAGGTTTTTCAATCCCGCTTTATGATTGGATTAGAGGGCCGTGGAAAACTCTGGTAAATGATTATCTTTCGCGTGATCAAATTCGTCGAATCGGTGTGTTAGATGAAAATGTGGTGCAGCAAGAGTTAAATAATTTTTATCGATACCAAGGTGGCCGAGCCGAAAAGATTATGTTGATGTTGAATTTTCAAATGTGGGCTGATAGATGGCTTTGAGTTTGTCGTTAACAAATTCAGCATACTGAATAATGAATGCCAATTAAATTTAAGGATTATTCTGATGAATAACATATTTAGTAGAGGTAAGGCAGAGGGCTTTTCTGGATGTAAGATGCCATCGAATGATGTAGAGAAAACCAACTGGCAGGAATCTAATAGAACCTGGTGGGAATCGAATCCTATGCGGTATGATCACCTTGACAGACCTATAGATAAGTCAGAGTTAAGTGCTGATTTTTTTGATGAAGTGGATAGGAGGTTTCTTAGATCTGTCAAAGTTGCCTTTCCATGGAAGAAAATTCCCTTTGACCAATTTATTGATTTTGAAAAAATAAAAAATCAAGATGTTTTGGAAATTGGAGTTGGTTGTGGCACGCATGCACAACTTCTTGCAGAGCGTGCCAAAACTTATACAGGCATAGATCTGACAAAATATGCGGTGGAGGCAACCACTAAACGCCTTGAACTCGGGAAAATAAATGGCCGTATTATGAAAATGGATGCGGAGAAAGTTTCATTCGCGGATGGGGCCTTTGATATTGTGTGGTCGTGGGGTGTGATTCATCACTCGTCTGATACTAAAGCCGTCTTGCGCGAGATTCATAGAGTGCTTAAATCATCCGGTGAGTTGACATTTATGGTGTATCACAAAAGTTTGTGGAATACCTTTGTTAGAGGTTGGCTTTATTACGGGCTTATAAAAGGTGGGTTATTTAATGGTCATGATGCTAATAAGCTTATTCAACTAAATACCGATGGTGCGCTTGCTCGTTACTATACTACGCTAGAATTGCAGGAAGAATTGGGCGCCATGTTTGAACTAACTCGTGTGGATTATTTGGGAAATAGAATGCAACTATTGCCGTTACCTGGAGGGCCTATTAAAGAATTTCTTGCTAACTTTATACCAAAAGGTATTGGTCGCTGGATAACAAATCGTCCATTTTTTGCTTACATGATGGTTGCAAAATGTAAGAAACGAGACGATTATGTTATATAGCTCAAGAATAGAATGATTTTTATCGATATCAGGAGGAGTGAGCCGAAATGATCATGTGGTTATTGGCTTTTCAAATGTGGATTGACGGGTGGAGTTAGGTATACCGTTAGCAGATGATTCTTGTTCCAATGACAAGATCCAGCAGTTGATCAGTCAAATGGTAGCAGGAAAAATTTTGGGTTCAGAAGATAATGTGAGACTAGAAACAGGACCTCTTTGCATAAATCAGTTTTCTTTCACGTTTAGTATTAGACTTAAGTCACCAAAAAGTACCCGAGATGTGTTTGTTAAAATTCCAAAAGTAGATATACGAGGGGTGATGCCTAAGATACTACCTATTACAGAGGATGATAGGGAAATGGCTATAGCAGAGGTGTCTAGTTTAAAATTGCTTGCCCAGCGTTGGGGTGATGATGATTTGGGAACTAGTTGGGTTTCTCTCTGTGATGTTGTGCCTGAATACAATGCAATTATTACTGATCGTGTATTCGCGACAGAAGCTTTTTCTGTATTTCGAAGACTTGACCTGAAGAGGCGCCTTGGAAATCGGAAAGATGCGAATAGACTACAAAGTTTGATGGCCAGCTTAGGTGTGGCGCTGGGGCGTTTTCATCAGACCAATATTAAAGAGACAGAGTTTCGCCTGTTAGATATGTTGCCAAAGATAGAGTTCTATTGCCAAGAAATCACTCAAAATACTAGTAGTATATGGCCAGATCAAGTTATTCAAAAACTTAATGCTATGGGTGATTTGCAACTAAGGGGAATAGAAGTAGCAACTCTCAAAGGAATTGACATCCGTAATGTTTTAATAGACAAACAATATAGAATGACTCTTTTGGATCCTGGTAAGACTAAGTTGACGTACCGAGAAGCTGATCTTGCCCGATTCTTGATGACTTTTCGGATCCTTTTTTGGGGGAGTAAATTATTTCTGTTTTCTCATGAGCCTGATCCTCAGGCGGAAAAGGCCTTTTTGAAATCTTATTATTCCGTTGCTCAGGCATCTAGTTCGCTTTTACTTGATCTATATATTCTAAAAGAACAACTTAAGCATTGGCACACCGCGCTGGATTCATTGTGTAAAAAAAACTGGTCTTATGGTATTAAACGATTAATAACCCGAATTTATGTCAATCCTTTTTACGAACGTCAAATTTCATCGCAACTTAAGTTAATTTCTGAGAACGAATAATAGAATATGAATGGCAATTACGAAATAATTACGCGTACAGCTTATCGCGATAAAAAAAGAGCTGAAAGTTATCAAGGGCAATTTGAGGGTGTTTTTTCTTGGGCGCGTATTGCAATGAATCGTGAACTCGAAATAACAAAACGGATGATAGCTCGTTGTGTTGTTTCAGAACAAGATGTTATTCTTGATGTACCGTGTGGGACGGGAATCGCTGGTCCAATGTTGTCAGAATTTCCAGCTAGGGTTTTAGCAACTGATATTTCAAACGAAATGATGGAATACGCGTCCAACAGCTATTCTGATGGTCAACTAATAGGATTTCTCCAAGCGGATATTACATCGCTTCCTGTATCGGATAAGGTAGTTGAAGGGGCGGTTGTGCTTGGGTTTATGCACCGAGTGCCTGTGGAGATCAAGGCGCGAACACTTCGTGAATTGGCGCGTGTAACCAATCAGTTTGTTGTTGTTTCATTTAGTGTAGACAGTTTTTTTTATCGTATAAAAAGATTGGTGCGTGGATTTCTGGGAAAAGGATCCCGTGCGGCACCTGAGCCTCTTATTTACAAAAAAATTGCAGATATTGTAGGAAAAGAAGGATTTTCCATTCGTGAATGTAAGAAGGTTGTTCCGTTGTTTTCAAGTGAGATAGTTTTGTGGTTAGAAAAATAACTAATGTCTATGTAGTATGGATATATGCAAATGAAGATAGCATTTATTTGTCCGGATGGTATTTCTATTCTGCTTTTTTGTAGGGGAATATTGGATGCACTAAAATCAGCGAGTGAAAAAACTCAGGTATACGTAGTTATCGGTGATAATGAATGTGTCAGTGAAATTAAGGGGCTCGGAGTCGAAGTAGTGGTAATTCCTATGTGTCGGTTTCTTAATCCATTTCGTGATTTACAAACCACTTGGAATTTGTATAGATTATTTAGGCGTGAGAAATTTGATGCAGTTATTAGCTTTTCGACTAAGCCTAATATTTATGGGTCTATTGCTGCCTGGTTTGCTAATATTCCCTTACGATTGTTTCATATAGTCGGAATGGGCGCAGTATTTCTTCCAAGTAATGATATTAAAAAAAGGGTATTGCAAATATTTTTACTGAATCTATACAAGCTTGCCAGTATGTTGGTTCATAAAGTATGGTTTACTAACAGTAATGATCTGGATTTTTTTGTAAAGAAAAAAATGTTGGATCGAAATAAAACAGTTTTGACAAGAAATTATTTGGATACAGGATATTATTTTCCGATAGAAAATGATGATCCTGTACTGAATGATTTGCGTAAGGAATTAGGTATAGAAAGAGATAATAAAGTTGTAGTAATGGTAGCCCGGATGATCTGGTCGAAAGGTATTAGAGAATTTGCAGAGGCTGCCGAGCTTTTAACTCCGAAATATCCTAATATTATTTTTATACTGATAGCGCCTTTAGAAATAGGTAGTGCGGACGAAGTGCCAGAGTCATATATAAAAGAAATGGAACAACGTGCAAATCTACATTGGTTTGGTTTTCGCAAGGACGTAATACTGTTTTATGGAATCTCTGATATTGCTGTATTGCCGACTTATTATAAGGAAGGTGGATTCCCAAGAGCATTATTGGAGCCTATGTCGATGGGTAAGCCGGTAATTGCTACTGTAAGTAAAGATTGCCGAGGTGCAATTGATGAGGGACAGAATGGCTACCTTATTCCTATTAAAGATTCTGTTGCATTAGCAAATTCAATTGATGATTTGATCAATAGCAAAGAAAAAATGGATGCTTTTTCTCGTCATTCTCGTAGGAAAGCGGTTGCTGAATTTGATGAGAAATTAATAGTTAAACATGCGCTAATTGAGTTGGGCGTATTGCAGTAGTAACAATAAATAATCAATCATTGATTTGATACTATTTAATAAATCAAATCTGCTTAACAGGCTTGATAGGAAATTGCTTATGAGAATTGCTAATAGAGAAATTGCTATACTGACCATTCCAAAAAAAATGTTAATGATGATTATTTTGGTTGCAAGATCTGTGGTTCTGTTTAAGCGACCACTGAGATTAGTGTTGCATTATATTATGTCTAAACCTTTGCCTGAGAAAATAGTTGAATTTCGTAACGGTCATAAGATTCATTTAAGCAGTTATCCACATGACCTAACTACGGCTATGGTGTTATTTTGCAAACACGAATATGGGAAGATGCCAGAAGGAGGAACAGTCGTTGATATTGGCGCGAATATTGGTACTTTTACGTTGTATGCCATTTTTAATGGCGCAGCAAAGGTGTATGCATTCGAGCCTAACTTAGAAGCATATGAAATACTGCTGCGCAATATTGAACAAAATGGAATAAGTCATAAAGTATTTGCTTCAAATTTGGCCGTTACTGATAGTGATAATGCAACTGTTTTTATTCCTCAGGGATCTAATCCAAATAACTCTATAGTTTTAGATGGTTTCAATGATAAGAATGATTCAACGGAGGTGAAAACTATCTCTCTAAATGGAATAATTGCAATAAATAATTTGGCATCGGTTGATCTGGTTAAAATGGATTGCGAAGGCTCAGAATACGCCATTGTAGAGGCGGCCAATCAAGAATGCTACGATAAAGTAAAACAAGTTAGGTTTGAATATCACAATGGTACGGATAGATTAACTCATCATCTTAGGCAGTTTGGTTTTATTGTTGATGGTTTTTTTCCTGACAACAATAGAGTTGGTAGAATATTTTATGCTAAATAAATACCTATAAATGGATGCATGATGAATAGCTTTACATTATATTGATTGTCATTGTCGTTTATTAGCGTTTTATAGCACTAATCAATATTTAAATTGGCTGTATCCTCATTTTTGGAGAAAGATTGTGGAAGAAAGAAAAATTGCAGAAAGAGATTTTCATGATATGTTAAGGGAATCAGCGGGTGATGTGCATGTAATGGATACGCGATGGTCACCCGAGATGGAGGGAACAATTAGCAATAATCCATTATGGAAAAATATGAAGTATTATGCAATCGAACG
>Ga0316204_10004437_pt1 | contig 25154 bp, 22 predicted proteins | sample 6monrhotite_MG_2_FD_205661 | JGI IMG/M metagenome (GOLD analysis project Ga0316204, IMG submission 205661) | Microbial mat bacterial communities from mineral coupon in-situ incubated in ocean water Damariscotta River, Maine, United States -... | ecosystem: Environmental > Aquatic > Marine >... | reverse complement strand
CAATTGCACCCATGGATAACTGTAACCAACCTGCTCTGTTTCAGAATAGAGGAATGCAGGTACTCGGAAACGCCCTACACGAACCTGATATCCAGGACTCACGTTATAACGAAGAAAAGCCCATTCTGCATTAACACGATAAGCCGTGTTGCCATTGATATCATCACCATCAGCAACAAACTGTGTGACCACTTGCACGTGTCTTGCTAAGTCTGCCGTGAACTGCAAACCAATCAACGAATTGGAAGCAAAGCTAAAGTGATTATTAATCGTGCCATGACTGGGAATCGAATATTTAGCAGAGGTATTCGTTGCTGATCCTCCTGCAGATATAAACCCATTGATATGAATGCGTGAGTTGGGTCCAAGACCTAACTGTGTCGAAAGATGTCTCGGCGGCTTCCTATGTGAAGTCGATGGTTGCATGCTGGATTGCGTGTGTACTTTTTCAGGTGCTGGTAATGGTTTCGCCGTTACGTATTGTGGCTGTGTAGCTGTATTAGTGCTTGTACTTGAATGGTGCTGTGAGGCAGTGCGACGTACAACGGTATTCTGCGCGAGCGTTGGCACGTGAATCGGCTTGGGCATAGCAACAGGATAGTAACTTTCCCAGGAAACCGCCGGTGATGTAGTGATTGCTCCAGTCATAACAGCAAATAGTCCCGTTATAAAAACTTTTCGGTTAAACATATTAATATCCTTATTAACTACTGATGGCACGTACTAGAATTCAATCGCGGCGAAGTCTAGCATAGTCAGCTTTAGGCACACAATTGAGGCAAAAAGCCATCATTTCTGGAACCTAAAGATATTTCTACTTTTTTAATTTTTTAGCCTATCAGTCAATAATGTACAGAAGAAACCTTAAGATAACCTTAAGGCATGTGCAGATATAGACCCTAATGCCTTGTATTTGTCAGCTTATTAGGCATACTAGTAGCTTGATTGCTCTCCATATTAGGGCTACTTATTTCAATAAATCAAAGAGATATAGCGATATTATGAACAAAAACAAAAATCCAATAGCATCCACAATTGGCGCAATCATTGCTGCCATCGTCTTCATTGGCCTCTTCATCCTAGGACTCATTTTCTTTTCGTACCTGCTAATTATCGGTGCGATTATCGGTTTGGTCTTATTTGGAATTGGTTATGTTCGTGCACGATTTTTTACTAAGAAACACCCTAACCCTGCTGCGCGACAAGGACAACAGCAAGTGCACCAAGGTCGCACGATTGATCATGAAGAATGATTAACTTTACTTCACCATTTTAGACGCAACCCAACATGAGGCATGCCTGCTAAGAGATAGTATGAACTGGTGCGGACGGGTCATAGGCCTGCACCCTTCTGGAAATTTCTTTTTTATCGGCTTCGTAGGTTGCTATAACATCAGAGTCTTGAGGTAATAATCCACTGACGTTATTGAGGCTTTTAGTAGATTCGGATTCTAAAAGTCTCATTAATTTTATATGGTCTGTAGCTGAGGGAGAAGCTGCACTTCCTGCTGCGCCTGAAGCTTCTGGCTTTAAGACACTTTGATAATCATAAACAAGCTGCAATGGCGTTTTTCCATTTACATCTGTCAGATTTGCATTTGCCTTGTATTCAAACATCAGTTGAATTAGAGATACCGCGGTGTCTTCATTAATTCTTTCTTCAAGCGCAGCTTCGACAATCATATGCAGCACTGTTTTTCGATCAAAATGCTTTATTTGATAATTAACGGGCCCCTTATACTCACCAGTCATTAATTCATTCATTAGTGAAACATGATCAATAGTTTTTTCACTATCTTCGTCTTTAGGTCGGCTGCGCATAAATGGTTCAAACATAGATCTAGACTCTAACACCCTATACCCCATCTGCCAGTCTGGATCAGCGCCGTGTTCCAGCAAGATTCGCATCTGATTTTCAATGAGTGGTAGTCTTACTGGGTGCGCATATAACATTTCTAAAACAACTTGCAGCGGAGAACGAAAAACCGTGTAGTACCCATATACGGGTTGAGGATAACGAATCACTTCGACACGTGGTTGTTTGGCATTTTCTTCACGCGACACAAAAGTTCGAAATGTTTCAAGCCTACTCTTGAGAGCATCCATCAGAGATCCAGAAGGATAACCTTCGGGAGGGTAATGGGCATCAAAAATCTCATGAAAGTCTTCCACTCTCGTTGCTGGGAGATATTTATCTATGCCCAAAACGACCCAATGTCTTAAAACCAATGTTTCAATCACGGTCGAGTCCTTACCAGAATCCAGATAAATCGCACCAAAAATAGACTCAACAACATCCGCCAATGCTTTTGTGTTACGACGCACATCATTCAATTTATCTGATTTACCTAAGATTAAATACTTGCCTAACTCTAAAGACTCAGCTAACTCTGCAAGAGCATCATTTCTTACAAGATCAGACTTCACTTCAGTAAGCCGGCCTTCTTCCCAAGCGGGATGGATTTCAAAAAGAATCGTTGATATGGCTGTATCTATGACTCTATCACCTAGGAATTCCAAACGTTGATTATCTTTAGCAGCAGCACCAGGCCGTCCTTCTACAACAGCCGACTTACGAGTTAATGCTTGCCTCAATAAGTCTTCTCTTTTGAAAGAATAACCTAGTTTTGTGCAAAGCTCTGTGATACCAGAATCAGATCTCCTAGCAGAAAATAGGCCAGCACCTGCTCCTGCAACACTCGCGGCTGCGCTAGCAGCGGATGCTCCTGAGTCTTCAGCAGCTGCTGCGCCAGAAGATTCTCCATCCGTGTGATTGATTAAAGGCATCATGTATTATCCTAAAAAATATTATTTACTTAGGAAATCAATCAGACATTTAGATACATCTTCTGGTTTTTCAAGGTTTGAGATGTGTCCAGCGTTTCTGATCTTGTAGAGATGCTTACAATTTGCGACACGTGCCATTTCTTCCGATTCACTTGGAACTCGTGCTATATCATCTTCGCCAGTAATAATGGCAAAAGGCATTGTGAGTCGAGTTAGGTTTTCTAAATTGGATTCACGTGTGAAAATAGCCTTTCCAAGGTTACACATATCTTTTATTTTATTTGCAGGAAAATCTCGCAATTGGTTTTTTAGCAACGGTATTAATGGTGAGTCCTTCGATAAATTTTCAGAATAAAAATAGGGCCAAACAGCCTCAACCAAAGGTTCTGAAAATTGACCTGCTTCACGAATCTGATCTATTAGCTCCATATAGGCAGCTTGTGATTCTGCAGGTTCCGCACCAACGTAAGTACCCATGATAATCAAAGCACGGATATTATCCGGATGATCCAAGGCCATTTGTGTGCTCCACATGCCGCCTACAGACAAACCAATAATACTAAATTGTGGAATTGATAATTCTTGCATGAGCTGCCAGTAATAATCAGAGAGTGCTTGTATTGACGTCGGCGTTTGCGGCAAGCCATCGGACTCACCATGTCCCCATAAATCAGGCACAATTAATCGGTATTGCGATGATAGCGCTTCTATTTGCGGTAACCACATAGCTTTAGTCCAAAGGAAACTATGCCCCATCAAAATAACGGGTGCATCACGATCACCCACATCATAGTAAGCAATATTTTTTCCTGAAATTGAAATAAAATTTGTGTTGAGTTGTGTCATTGCAAAAAATCCTCCGAAGACAAGTAAGGCATGTTTAAGTCATTCGCAACGCCTTCGTGCGTAACATGCCCCACACAAACGTTTAATCCATTTTTTAAGTGTGCATCATCGAGCAATGCTCGACGATATCCTTTGTTTGCTAGATCTAAAACAAAAGGCAAAGTTGCATTATTTAAAGCTAACGTAGATGTACGCGGTACAGCACCTGGCATATTGGTCACGCAATAATGAACAACATCATCTAACACAAAAGTAGGTTTTGAATGAGATGTAGGCTGGCTTGTTTCGATACTTCCCCCTTGATCAATGGCTACATCAACGATTACTGATCCTGGACGCATTTGTTTTAACATGCTATGCGTTACCAGTTTGGGAGCTGCTTTCCCTGGAATTAGTACAGCACCAATAACAAGATCAGCATCGATGACATGCTCTTCAATGCTCGCTTCCGTTGAAAAGACCGTATTCAAACGACCACCAAATTGAAAATCTAATTCTTGCAGACGTCGTAACGATTTATCTAAAACAGTCACAATCGCTTCCTTACCCATTGCCATCCGCGCAGCATTAGTGCCTACTACGCCGCCGCCAACAACTACTACTTTTCCGGGGTCAACTCCAGGCACGCCGCCCAATAAAATACCTGAGCCACCTGCTGGTTTTTCAAGACAATGTGCGCCGGCTTGTATGGAAAGGCGCCCTGCAACTTGACTCATTGGTGTTAATAGTGGCAATCCACCTTTTGGCCCCGTTACTGTTTCATAAGCAATCGCAACGCATTTTGATTTTACTAATGCTTCTGCTTGCGCAAGATCAGCAGCAAGGTGTAAATACGTAAATAAAATCTGTCCTTCCCGTAAAAAACCATATTCGGATTTTTGTGGCTCTTTTACTTTAACAATCATATCGGCACGTTCAAAAATTTCTTGCGGCGTTGTAACAATTTCTGCACCACTAGCAGTGTAGGCTGCGTTTGAAAAGCCAATAGCTTTACCTGCATCTTTTTGGACAATCACTTGATGACCTTGCACTATCAATTCACGCGTACTCATTGGCGTTAAACCAACACGATATTCTTCATCTTTTATTTCTTTAGGGATACCAATTAACATTATTATTCTCCACTATTGAGGCATTACGGCGGCTTCCCAAAGTGGTAGCACATCATTAATATCAGCAACTAACCCATAATTTGCTATTTGAAAAATAGGCGCATCGGGATCTTTATTAATTGCAACAATCACGCCACTGTCTTTCATACCAGCTAAGTGCTGTATGGCACCTGAGATACCAACTGCAAAATATAACTTTGGTGCAACGATTTGCCCTGTTTGACCTACCTGCCAATCATTCGGCGCCAAGCCTGCATCTACGGCCGCTCTTGACGCTCCAATGGCAGCATTCATAGCATCAGCAATTGCCGTTAATCGTTCAAATGTTTTTTTATCTTTCAATCCGCGTCCACCAGAAATAACGATCGTTGCAGATGATAATTCGGGACGGTCAGAAGCATTTTTTTCTTCAGAGACAAACTTAGATTGTTGGTTGTCGGTTGTGAAATCTATGGGCGTGATTTCTGCAGTATTATCTGCGATAAGGACAGGATCAAAAGCCGTCGTACGCACGGTAATCACTTGTTGCTGATCATTTGATCGAAGCGTTTCTATGGCATTGCCCGCATAAATAGGACGGCGATATGTGTTCTGGTCAACCACTTCAACAATATCGCTCACTTGCCCAACATTGAGTAAAGCGGCAACACGCGGCAATATGTTTTTACCAAAGGTGGTTGCCGGAGCTAATATATGTGATGCGTCTTTACTAACCGAGACAACTAACGGCGCAATGCGTTCAGCCAGTGGATGTTGATAAATTTCATTATCAGCGGACAAAACTGATTGCACACAATGAATTTGACTAAGCTCTTTTGCAATTGATTCACATTGAAAGCCAGCAAGCAATACGTGAATCTCACTACCAATTTTACTCGCTGCAGTTATGGTATTTAATGTAGATACTTTTAATGATTTTCCATCATGTTCTGCTAGCACGATAATTGTCATAATACTTTCGCCTCATTACGTAGTTTATCGAGCAATATTTGAAAATCATCGACCATCTCACCGGCTTCTCGCGTTGTCGGTGGAGATACATTGCTTACTGTTTGATGTGACTTTAAAGAAAGTCCTAATTCTGCAAGTGCTGTTGTATCTAGCGGTTTTTGTTTGGCCTTCATAATATTAGGCAAAGCAATATATCGCGGTTCATTGAGTCTCAAATCAGTCGTCACAACCGCTGGCAAATCAACTTGAATCGTTTCAAGCCCAGCATCAACTTCACGAGTCACGGTGGCTTTCTTATCTTTTATTGTGAGCTTTGAAGCAAAGGTTGCTTGCGGCCAATTTAATAGACCCGCTAACATTTGACCCGTTTGATTACAATCATCATCAATTGCCTGTTTGCCCAAAATCACCAAGCCAGGTGTTTCTTGCACGATGATTTTTTGTAGAATTTTTGCAGCATGCAAGGGTTCAAGTAGGTCTTCGGTTTTGATGTGAATGGCGCGATCAGCACCTAAGGCCAATGCATGGCGCAAAGTTTCCTGACAGGCATCAGTCCCCATTGAAATGACAAGGACTTCGTTTGCAATCCCCTGCTCTTTTAATCGTATCGCTTCTTCAACCGCAATTTCATCGAAAGGATTGATGGACATTTTAACGTTATTTGTCTCAACGCCGGCACCATCTGCTTTCACACGTATCTTTACGTTGTAATCGATCACGCGCTTGACGGCGACAAGGACTTTCATTTTTCTTCCTTCTAGTAACTCTCCTAAGCAGCACATATTGACGTCTCAGGCCAGCCAGGTCAATATGTACTTATGCCTATTGAACGCGAATCCATGGAGTTTGATGTTGTGATTGTCGGCGCTGGACCTGCCGGCTTATCTGCAGCCATTCGTCTTGCACAAGCCAAGCAAGATCTTTCAATCTGTGTTATTGAAAAAGGCGCGACCGTTGGCGCACATATATTATCAGGTGCTGTGCTAGAACCACGTGCACTAGATGAATTGATTCCCGATTGGAAGCAGCTCGATTCCCCTGTCAATATTCCGGTCACACAAGATCGCTTTTATATGTTCAGCAAAAAACGCGTATGGCGCACACCAACGCCTCCGGCCATGAAAAATGAAGGCAATTTTGTTATTAGCCTGGGACAATTTTGTCAGTGGCTAGCAACGCAAGCAGAAGCTTTAGGCGTCAGTATTTTTCCAGGTTTTTCTGCCGCTGAAATTTTATATGATGACAATGACTGTGTGATCGGTGTGCAAACTGGTGATATGGGATTAGATAAATCAGGGCAAGCAACAGATCGTTTTCAAGCAGGCATTCGATTGTTAGCAAAACAAACTTTATTTGCTGAAGGATGTCGTGGATCGCTCACTGAATTATTAATCAAGAAATTTGATCTTAGGAAAAATGCAGACCCTCAAACTTATGGTATTGGTTTAAAGGAACTCTGGAAAATCAAACCTGAAAAACACCAAGCCGGGAAAGTGATCCATACACTAGGTTGGCCATTAGATAACAAAACCTATGGCGGCTCTTTTATTTACCATGGCGACAACCAACAGATCGCGATTGGCTTTGTGATTGGTTTAGATTATCAAAACCCTTATCTCGATCCTTTTGAAGAATTTCAACGTTTTAAAACACATCCATTTATTGCTGATTTATTGGAAGATGGGGAATGCCTTAACTACGGCGCACGTGCGCTCAACGAAGGCGGTTTGCAATCATTACCTAAATTAAGCTTTCCTGGTGGATTGTTAATTGGCTGCTCTGCTGGCTTTTTAAATGTCGGCAAAATCAAAGGCACACACACGGCGATGAAGTCTGGCATGTTAGCCGCAGAAACGATTCTTGAAAATATCGATGCATCACCTGGCATGGAATTAGAAGGCTATCAAGCTGCTATTAAAAATTCATGGATTTATTCAGAACTGCATTCCGTTCGCAATCTTCGGCCTGGATTTAATAAGGGGTTATGCTTAGGTTTAGCCAATGCAGCCATCGATCAAACTATTTTCCGAGGGAAAGCCCCCTGGACGCTAAAACATAAAACAGCCGATCATAACAGCTTAAAGCCAGCAAACAATGCAAGGCCCATTGATTACCCAAAACCAGATGGCAAACTAAGCTTTGACCGTTTGACACAAGTTTTTTTGTCGGGCACGCGTCACAATGAAAATGAACCTTGCCATCTAAAAATAAAAGATCTCAACATTCCCATCGAATATAATTTAAAAAAATATGATGCACCGGAGCAACGATACTGCCCCGCTGGTGTTTATGAAATTGTAACGGATAACGGTAACTCGAAATTACAAATCAATGCGGCCAACTGTGTGCATTGCAAAACATGTGATATTAAAGATCCCAAACAAAATATCGCATGGCTCACCCCTGAAGGTGGGGATGGTCCTAATTACGGAAATATGTAGCAAGTTATAGTCCCCTCTCCCCTGGAGGGAGAGGGTTAGGGTGAGGGGGGTTAAAAGTATCTCTCTCTACGGTGGCCACTGTTTGATAGGATCGATAAACAGATTCACGCTACGTAGATTCTTATAGGAAGAAAGCTTCGAAGATGACTTGATGGGACAGGCCGTATACGTCATCTCTTCTTTCTGTGCGTTATATTGTGGATCCGACAAGGTCGCAACGAGATTCACTTCTTTGATCTCACCCTGGTTCACCGAAAAGGCTTGCATAGCTACATTCGGCGTTACCTTGTCGTGCTTAAATGCTTCTATAAAGCCCTTGATACTGATCTTCCCGGCCTTACGTTTTGGCTGGTCTGAAAAATATAATAAATTTTTATGCAAGTTAGACAGAGTTAATGTATAGCAACCTGCCTTTTTCGCATTAGGTAAAATCGAACCTGCATCGGCTTGTTGTAAAAACAACAGCTCAACGCGATTACCACCGGGTTTCAGTTTTTTAAAAAATGACTTTACTTTCTCAAGATTGCTCTGTTGTGCACTAGCAAGCGTAACCGCCGATAGTGATAAAGCACCTACAGCAAGCGTAATCATGGTTTTTTTATACTTCATCCTAAGACCTCCTATTTAGCAATGCATACGTTAATCGTATCTTTATGGTTTGTCAAAATGATGATCCGGTAGTACTGAGAGTAGCTTGAGCTGCGCCCCTAGCAACTAGCGGAAGCGTATCCCCACCACCAGCAGAGCCTCCAAATAACCTACTCCAACGGCCTCGTTGCGCCTTGGGTTCACCATCCACACCTTCATCTAAAGAAGCATAACTTTCTCTTTTTTCTGGTTTATATACATCTTCAACGCCGTGAAAACCACCAATAATAGCTGATATTCCAGAAGCAATTGCAAGCGCAGCAACGTATTTCCAACCCTGCGATTTATAACCAGAAGTAGTAAACAAATCGGGACGCGTGCAACTCACTGTTGAAATAGAAATATTAAACGCATAATAGAAAGTATTAACAAAAGCTTCACTATAACTCATTAACTTTAAAGTACGTGCACTTAGCACTGAGGCCCCACCTAAAAATGCAAACAAAGCAATAAGTGGCCATGTAACAAAATCTTTATAAGGAAATTCTTCTTCATGAGTTGTGTTATAAAAAACGTTAAACAATAAATCTAAAACAAAACTAACAGCTGAAGACAGGCTTAATGCGTTATAAAGGCATTCTGATAATGTAAAAACATGGGCAAGCACTTTAGGAGATGTAAAGTCAAAATATTCATTTCTATCGCCACGCTCAAAGTGCACGTTATAAAACTTATAAAGTGCGCAAAATACAGGCCAAACAGCAGGTACTGACAATCCAATAGCAAAACCATACGGCAAACCAAAACTCTTAATCGTTTCAGTGGCAAAAACAGCAGTTTCTATTCCATCGTTAAATTCAACTTCCAAACGTTTTACATGTTCTTTATCAGGCGGATGTGCACATTTCGTTTTAATCAATTTTGCAATGAGAGGTAGTGCAACAAGACGAACAAGAAACATAGCGAAGAAAATTTGCTTTGCAGCATCTTTAAAAACATTATTATCTTCTTTAACACAGGAGTGTGCGTCTAACTCTTTTTCTAGCGTTAAGAGCAAGACATTGACGCTAAGCCCTGCCCAGAATAATGCAGGAAAGAAATTCTCAAATGTCCAGTGTGCTGCTGTTTTTATGCGTGACATTGCTTGAAACTCTATAAATTAACTAGTGTCACTCTAGCAAATTAGATGGAAATTAATACTAATATTTCGTGAAAATTTGTAACGTTCTGTATCTTATAGCAAAAGCGCTATGCCAGGTCGATTAAGCGATGACAAAGCAAATGCCTTATCCCCGCTAAAATAATCGCTGCAATAAATACGATAAAAACCACATAATAATCCCGTAAATCAATTACTAAGACCAAAGAGACACCTGCTGCTGGTGGATGTTCCAGGCGTAATAATGACATTAAAAGCAAACACACACCTGTACATATCGCCGCAATTAACCCAACTGTATGAAAATGCACTGTTCCCAGAAATCCAGCTGGCAAATCGTGAAAATGCAGCGCAATCGAATGAAAAATAACACCGACTAAAATACCTAAAACATAGCCTCCAATAATTTTAAAAGGCTTTGCAGTCGATGAAGAAGGTTTACCAAAAACAATAAAACAACTAGATGCTAGCGCACCGGCACCCACAGCCCAGAGCAAATCTGATGTTGTGTAACGATTCATAAAAAACAAGACCACACATAAAAAAACGACAGCAAATGCAGGTTGCCATAAAAAATGAAACCAAGTTTTTTTATTGAGTATCCTGCTATGCATTATGATTCATCCTTATTTGCTTTTTGTAATGCAGATTGTTTTGCTGTTTCCCACAAAGGTGTTGCTTCACGGAGACGTTTTACCTGCTCCCCGATATGCGCAATTATATAATCTATTTCTTCCTCTGTGGTAAATCGTCCAATACTCAAACGTAAAGAACGATTGGCATCTTCCCGTTTTAATCCCATCGCAGTTAAGACATGTGACGGTGTCGGGTTTGCCGAATTACATGCGGAACCAGTAGAAAAAGCGATGTCTGAAAGACCACTCATCAAGAGCTCACTTTCCACACCATCAAAAAAAATATTTATACAACCACCTGTACGTTGTGTTTCATGACCATTCAAATGTAATCCACCCAGTACAGACAAACCTCTCCAAAGGCGTTCACGCAATGCAAAGATATGATTGTGATCTTCTTCCATGCGTGTTTTTGCAACCATAAAAGCTTCACCCATACCCACAATTTGATGTGTGGGCAAAGTACCCGAACGTAAATCACGCTGATGCCCTCCTCCATGGATTTGTGGTTCTAAACGTATGCGTGGTGTTCGACGTACATATAAAGCCCCTATGCCTTTAGGACCATAAATCTTATGTCCTGAAAAAGACATGAGGTCAACATTTAATGTATTCACATCGATATCGATTTTGCCAGCTGATTGCGCTGCATCAGAATGAAAAACAATCCCTGCATCTCGCGTAAGTTTTCCAATAGATGCTAAGTCTTGAATCACGCCGGTTTCATTATTGACATGCATAATAGAAATTAAAATCGTATCAGGCCGAATAGCCGCTTGCAGTTTATCAATATCTAGCAAACCACTGGATTCAGGGTCAAGATAAGTCACTTCAAAACCCTGCGTCTCTAGATAATGACAGGTATCTAGCACTGCTTTATGTTCAGTAGACATCGTAATGATGTGTTTACCTTTGCGCTGATAGAATAACGCTGCACCCTTAATAGCAAGGTTATCGGATTCAGTGGCACCAGAAGTCCAAACGATTTCACGTGGGTCAGCATGAATGAGATTTGCTACTTGCTCTGCAGCTTCCTGAATACGTTCTTGTGCCGCCCAGCCATAACGATGCGTACTCGAAGCAGGATTACCAAAACAGCCCGATTGTTCTAGGCATTCCGCCATCACACGCGCAACAGCTGGGTCAGCAGGTGTTGTGGCCATATAGTCCATATATATTGGTAATTTCATTCAAAACTCTCATCAACTCAGAAAATAGCTTTATTCTATATGAGAACTCGAAGATCTATCAATCGCCGATAAAATCCCGCGCAAGATATGAATTTCTTTTTCTTCTAAATGTGTGCGGTTAAATAATCGCTGTAAACGCTGCATTAACAGCTTGGGTTGTTTCGGGTCTAAGAAATCCAGATCAACTAAGGTCGATTGCAAGTGTGCATAAAAACTTGCTAATTGCCCTGCATTTGCGAGCGGACTGTCATTATTTTCTAGGGCAGGCGCAAGGGAATCATCTATATGCGCACGATAAATTTCATAAGCCATCACCTGCACCGCTGCACCCAAATTAAGCGAGCTAAAAGATTCTGTTGTTGGAATATTGACATGATACTGACACAGGGCAAGCTCTTCATTTTTTAAGCCGCTGGATTCACGCCCGAAAACGATTGCAATCTTTTGATCATGCAATTCCCCTGCGATCTGATCTGCACAAGCGTTTGGTGTAATCAGCGGCCAAGGTAAGCTGCGAGAGCGCGCGCTCGTCCCAAAGACCACATGACAGTCCGCTATGGCTTCATTCAAATTTGAAAACACCTTGGCATTAGCCAATAAATCATCTGCGCCAGCGGCTCTAGTCGTCGCTTCACGGTGTGGAAATACTTCAGGAGAAACCAGTCGAAGATGCTCGAGCGCCATATTCTTCATCGCGCGCGCTGCCGCACCAATATTACCTGGATGGCTGGGTTCAACCAGAATAATATGGACTTTATTTAACAAAGCATGATCCCCTTCAAAATGGGCGATTGTACAAGTAATAAATGTGCTTAGATAGCTAGTTATTCTTGCAAAAAATATAACATGCTATAATATGTTATATAGAATCTAAAAACACGGAGAGACCTTATGAACATCAATATTTATATCGAAGATAAGCTAGGGGAAAAAATCAAAGATAGCGCTCAACTACTCGGTAAAAGTAGGAATGCCATCATTCGCGAGGCCATTAAAGAATGGTTGCAACATCATAAAGCACACCAGTGGCCATCATCCATAAAAAAATTCAAAGGCATCGATAATGTTTCAAATTTTGAATCTTATCGTGATGAATTAACATCTATTAAAGAAGATCCTTTCGAATGAAATTTTTATTAGACACATGCTGTATTAGTGACTTTGTTAAGGGAGATGAAAACACCCTACTACACCTAAAAAGTAGCACACCTTCTGAGCTAGCCATTTCTAGTATCACTGTTATGGAAATAGAGTATGGTCTTGCCCATAACCCACAAAGAGCTAAAAAAATTGAAAAAATAATCAGTGACCTGCTCTCTTGTCTGGTTGTTTTGCCATATACAAATGATGATGCAAGCCACACCGCCAAAATTCGTGCAATACTAAGAAAAGTTGGAACACCGATAGGAAGCTATGACATTTTGATCGCAGGTACCGCATTAACACATAATCTTGTTCTTGTGACAGCTAATGAAAAAGAATTCGCGCGAGTACCACATTTAAAAGTAAAAAATTGGCGCCTAAAATAGAGCTACCATTGCCCCCAAAACATACAAAAAAATACGCTTTCTCGTGGGCATGCATTTTGGTATGCTTACGAACTTTTTACCGCCAAGAAAGAAGGAAAATACCATGCATCACCCGCTTCTGAACATTGCTATCGATGCTGCCCGCAGTGCAAGCAAGATCATCCTTCGCTTTATGGATCACATGGAATCCATTGAAGTTAGCCGAAAAAATATCAATGATCTTGTCACAGAAGTTGATAAACTTTCCGAACAAGAGATCATTAATCACATTCAAAAGTCTTACCCTAGTCATAGCATTCTTGCGGAAGAATCTGGCTTGATTGAGGGTAATGAATACTGCTGGATCATCGACCCGCTTGATGGAACGACGAACTATATCCACTCTTTCCCACACTTTGCTATTTCGATTGCGATTAAGCATAACGACAAAATTGAAGCAGCTTTGGTTTATGATCCTATCCGGAATGAATTATTCACTGCTGCACAGGGGCAAGGTGCACACCTGAATAATCGTCGCATCCGGGTGAGTGATTGTAAAAAATTAGAAAATGCATTAATTGGCACAGGATTTCCTTACAAAAAAAAGCAACATATCAAACCTTACCTTAATGTTTTCGAATCTATCTTCTTGGAGGCTTCGGGTGTGCGTCGCGCAGGTTCTGCTGCACTTGATCTTGCTTATGTTGCTGCGGGTCGTCTTGATGGCTTTTGGGAAGCTTCTTTAAAAGAATGGGACATGGCTGCAGGTGTTTTACTGATTCAAGAAGCTGGTGGAATACTCTCTGACTTCCAAGGTGAAACAAATTACTTATTCTCTGGCAATATCATTGGTGGTAACCCTAAAATTCACCGTGCTATTGAAGAACTGGTGATGCGCTCCTTGAAAGAGTAACTTGCTGTATATAAAGCGATAAAAATACCTCTCTCAGAATCCCTCCTGAGCATCCTATACTCTTAAGTATCTATATAAGGTTGGGAGAGATACGGTGAACATATCATTAAAACTACCTATCGCACTGTCCTTGCTTTGTTTTGGGTTTTTGCCCTTAACAACATCACAGGCGACACAAAAAAATAATCTTGCAAACCATATCGTCCATCAAAACGTAGCGAATAAACAGCTTGCTAATAATCGTGGGCGTCACTACAGACATCGTTATAAAAATAGATATCGTTATTACGGACCACGTTATCGTTACAAGTATCGTTATTACTACAGACCGGGTTACTATTCTCGATATCGATATTACAGACCTTACTATTATGGCCCACGTTACTATGGACCGCGTTACTATTACGGCCCTCGCTTTTATTATGGGTACCCTTACTATTATCGGCCTTACTATCGTTACTACAATCCGAGGTATCGTTATTACTACAAAGGACGATATTTTCGCTATTATTATCGCGGTAAATATTATAACAAGCGTTACTATAACAAGCGCCTGAAACGATATTATTATAGGTAGTCTATAAGACAAATAGATAATACTGGCCACAGCCATATACACCGCATGGCGTGGCTTACAGTATACTAGATACATCGACTTACATTACTCTACGTGCCGCGACTTGTTCGCGGCATCCAGCAAAACATAAAATTAGATACCGCGGATAAACCGCGGTATGTGGGTAGCATGTGAGGAATCTCTACTTCAGCAGCGTGTAGCGTATCAAAGTTTAAAGATTTTTATTTATCGCTTAGGCATTGCCGAATGTAAATTACCATGTATTCCCCGTTTGGGTGGTACGGCTGCTCGTTTGGCAACTGCTGAATCCAGGTTTGCGTGGAATAAACCCGGGCCATGTTTGGGTGCTGCACCGGGTTTGAATGAGGCTAGATTAGTGGCGATTTTGCCACGGGCTGGAGCTTTTGGGTCTTTGCGATGCAAAATTACCAGCAACGCCACCAGCATGTGCTTTTGCCTGTGGTTGTTTAGGTGCTGCTTGCTGTTGCTGCTGTTCAGGTGCAACTGCATTATGGCTTTGACTGGCTCTTAGTAGGTCAACAATTTGAGAAGCGCTTAATCGTGCAGCAGGATCTTGTGCCCAACTTTGGCTAATTGCATCAATCAGGCTAGCGGGTGTGTCTGTTGGAATATCTTCGCGATCACCTCTTCCAACCCATGTGCTTATTAAAGCCGGGTTATGCGCATCTGCAAATGGAATTGCGCGAGCAGCAAGTTCCCATAGCACCACAGCATAACTGTATACATCCGATGCCTTGCTATATATCGCTCTTCGCTCAAACAACTCCGGCGCCATCCAGGCTAAAGTGCCCTTACCACCGAGTGTTGTTGTCAGCTTGGTTTCGTTCTTTACTTTTGATAAACCAAAGTCGGTTAACTTACATCGATATGCACCGCCTTGTTGATATAACAACACATTCATACTCTTTAAATCACGATGTAAAATATCTTGTTGATGTAAGTATTCTAAACCGGCACCGACATCAATGCCCATTAGGGTTCGTGCATCCCATGTCAGCGGATGATCACTATGCAATAAACCATACATCGAACCATCAGGCATATATTCCATAACAATCGCAAAGTGTGGAGACTCAAAACAAAAACCATAAAACTGCACTATGTGTGGATTATGTAATTGTGACATTAAACTCGCTTCTGCATGTAATTCTGCAACACTATCTTCTGTTAGTTTTTGATGCTTGAGTTTCTTAATCGCAACAGTTGCATGTTGCCATACACCTTGATACACAATACCAAAACCACCCTCGCCTAACTCATCTTCATAGTTAAGATCAGTATGTCTTATCTCTTGCAAGCCTGTTTGCGGGATCACTGCAGCAGCAGCCGCTGCACCACCACTAGACGTTGCAGGAGTTGTACTAGCTGCATGTGAAGCTGCTATTAAACCTTTGATAGACTGTTGATGTGATTCTAATTCTTGCATCACTCTTGCTAAGTCTGTTTGTGTATATTCAGATAGGTTTGATAATTGACTCAGATAGCTTTGGATTTGCGATACATAACTCGCATTAGCATCAGTTTGAGTTGCATATATTTCTAACTGTGCTTCAACTTTTGCAGCCAGTACTGTTGCAGCGTGAATTTCACTAGCGCTGGGTTTTGGCGGTACAAGTTTTGCTTCAGCAATAATTCCAGGTAATTTTTCTTTTGCATCAAGTAGCTGTTTTTCAATACGGTCGTATGTCTCAAAGTTATAAGTAGCTATCTTTGAAGCCAGTGTTCGATGGAGTTGGCGTGTTGCAGCGATTAATCCAGTAGGATCGTTAGGTTGTGGTGCGCTGCTGGGCGGCAACAAGGCAATGGCTTCTTCTGCGAGCATCATTAAGTAATTACGGTCTTTTTCTTGCATCCATGCCCTATCTTTTCGCCCTTCGGTGTATTTGACTCGCCAATATGATCCATTTTGGTATCCACCACGAGGTAAATCGTCCAGATCTAAATGAGTTTCTCGTATCCATCGAACTTTCCCGTCTTGTGGAAATGCTCGACTGGGATCAGTACTTTTAGGTCCGTTGGCCCTAGATTCTCTGTACTTCTCCACGGCATTCGGGGTATTTTCTTTTAGTAAAGACTTCTCTCTTCTGCCCTTCGCTGCCTGAAGCACTGCAACTCCATAAGTTTTCTGTTTTATCTATGTCCTCCATCAATACAAACTTAAACATCGTTATTGATCACAAGGCAATTGTGTCGCTGTGTGATTGCCCAACATTGAATTAATTATAAATACTGTATTACTGCTTTCATGTTTTTTTCAAAAACCAATCCTTCTGTTAAATTAAAATGGTGGCGGTGGTCCAGCAGGTGTTCGTGCTGCTTCTGCTGCAGCTGCCATTTTCGGTCTTGCGGGCGCTTTAGCATTGGGAGCAGCTCGAACTGCATTTGGGGCCGCTGCTCGTTTTGCTGCCGGTGCACCACGTACACCTTTAGGTGCTGCTCCTCGTTTAGGAGCATGGAATAAGCCAGGGCTCGCTTTTGGTCTGGTCGTTGTTGCAGCTTTTGGATGATGCTTAGGTTGAGCGATAGGATGTTGTGTGGGTGCTTGACCAGGCGCATTAATAAGACCTGCACATGTTTCAAGGAATGTTTTTAAATCATCTCGTGCAAAATCATCCTGACATTGTATTTTTAAATAATTTGCATTTGACGTCGCATCTTGAACTGTCCCTACATTTTGAATTTCATCTTTAAATGCATTTGATAACGCACGTGCGAGATTACGATAGTGTTGCTGTTGTTGGCTTGCTATTGCAGTACAATCAAGTATCAGCATTTTTTCTTCGACTTTAGCGATTGAAAATTGAATACCTAACTGTGTTAGCGATGCACATTCCCTGAGAAGATGTGATTTAGCAGTATTCCAACAACTTTGATCAGCGAGTGAAAAATTGGGTGACGCAGTGGCGCCAGCACTACCGGCTTTATGCAGTTGATCAGCCATCTGTTGATGATGCTCTCTTTGAGCTCTTAACGCTGCATCATTACGTAGCCTTTCTATTTGTAGGGCTGCCTCAGTCTTCTCCTGGAGCCCCTTAAGATCATCAGCCAGTTGTTTAACATGCTGCTGTTGAGCTGGCGAATCATTTCGAACTGCCGCGGGACCTGACTTTTCATTTAAAAAACCACGATTTTTTTGTGCATAGGTATCAACAGCCCTAAGAAGCTGCGGAATCTTCCCCTCATCTCTTCTTAATTGACCACTCTTGAGAAAATTGTAGATTGCATCAGCTGCATTTTGACCTGACTTATGTGCAGTCTCAGGCTTTAATGTTGTTTGTGATTCAATATGATCACGATAATGTTGTGCCAATCTTCGAGCGATCAGCTCTGAAGTTTTCGTGGCACCTTTAAAATTTCCAACAGTCGCGCTGGCTGCACGATATTTTTTATCTTGTGCAGACCCAACGGCTGCTCCAACACCTTCTTCAATAGCAAAATCAGCAAATGCACCCAATAACCCACCAATGCCAGGAATTTCTCCAATTAAGCCACTAGCAACTTTTGCTGCAAATTTACCTGCTTTATCGCGCTTGGTGTCTTCACGCTTGATCATACCTGCGGCTAACTGAATAGCACTGAAGACTTTAGCTGATAAACGCTGCTCGATCGCATTATAAAAAACTTTTACAGTGAGTGGGGTTTGTAAATCTTGCTGCTCAGCAAGACGCTGTCTTTTAGCAACATGTGCCTGATACATTTCATCCGTGCGGCTAGCTGCTGCATCTTGTAGTACACGTACTTGACCTAATGAGGCAGCGAGACCTTCTTGACGTAAGCTAATTTTACCAATGATTTCTTGTTCTAATTTATGCAATTCATGTTGGCTTTGTTGTTGCTCAAGGAGCTTCTCAATTTCAGTTTCCCATGGCGTACCTAACTCGGATCTCACTTGCCTCATCACTTTTGCCATTTGTTCTTCACTTAATGATTCGGGAACTAATTTTTCTCTATCCAAAATAGCATTCAGCTTTTCATGATAAGTTGTCTGATAACTTTGAGATAACTGTTTAAAATAAGCTTCCTGTGAACCAAGGAAGTCTGTCAGGGACTGCTCACGCAGTTGCATTCTCTTTTCGAAGGCAGCCATGTATTCCATCATAGTCTGATAGAGCGCTTGCGCACCCTTCACAGAACCTGACGATTCAGCTTGATGTTTTTCCATTGCTTGTTGAACAGCTTTTTGAGTCATCGATTGGTAGTCAAGTTGGGTAGCAGCTAGCGGAAGTGGTGGTGGTGCTGCTGCAGCGGCAGCCGCTGAAGCTACTGAAAGATCTTCTCGCCTGCTAGCAGCTGGAAAAACACGGACAGATGCAGAGGCAGTTTGCGATATTGTCTGTGCCCATGCTGGTCTTTTTGAAACAGGCGTAACCCCATCGGGGTAATCAGCGATATGCGCCTGTAAGAGTTTTCCAGCAGCTGTGTTTCTGGCTCGCTGCGCTTTTTTTAAAGGTGTAATACCACGTACAGATTTTGTCGCATCCGCACCAGCTTCAAGCAGTAGCTCAAGAATAGCATTTTGTTTTCTTTGACAGGCAAGTAACAATGGCGTCAGACCATTTGGCATTTCACGATCAATTTCAGCCCCCTGTAGTATTAATGATTTTGCTATATCTACATGGCCGCCTTCACAAGCAAAAATTAGAGCGTCGTTGCCATCTGGATCAGCTAAATTCACTTCTGCACCAGCACCTAGTAATTCTGTAACAATCGTCGTGAATCCTAATTTTGCTGCAATCTGTAATGCTGTCCATTCTTCATCATTACATATGTTTAACTGAGTTGCTCGAGTATCTGGATCAGCGAGTAGGCGCTTAACCTCAACTAAATTATTTTGCTGAACGGCGTCATGAAGTTCCACAATATATCTCCTTATTTTATTTTGATTTGCTCGCAGTTATCACATCGAGAGCGTTTGTAACTTTTCTTCTGCATTTGCATCACCCTGTGCTGCTGCATCCTTATACCAATGGATAGCTGCTTCTAAATCTGTAGGAACACCATCACCTGTTTCCAACATAATACCCAGATTATATTCCGCTCTGGCATGGGCAGAGTTTTGGGCCGCATCTAACCATAAGTCATGTGCTTTCTGTTTATCTTGTGAAACAGCTGTTCCATGATAGAAAAATGTTGCCATGTTCGTCTTAGCTCGATAATAACCTTGATCCGATGCCTTCTGATAACTAGCTAGTGCTTCAGGCATTTTTCCATCCGCTTCATGTGCCAATCCAATTTCATAATCAGCTTGACCATCTGTTGTCTGCTGTAAACCACTCTCTTCAATATCTCTAATGACTTCAAAAACGTCAGGTCGGGAACTTGTAATGACTTGACAACATTGATCAACAATCTTACGTATACCAGCAGGCACTTGGTTGGTCATCTGCTCGCGATCTCCTCTGGCAACTCTACTCAATATCTCAGCGTCTGATACACCTTCAAATGGAAGCTTGCCTGTAAATAACTCCCAAAGAATCACACCCAAACTATAAACGTCAGAAGCTTCTGTATACGCCTTACCTCTTTCATGCATCTCAGGGGGCAACCATTGCAGCGCCTTACTAGTTTCTCTAATTGTCATAACGCTGCCAGAATCGATACGAGAGAGTCCAAAATCAGAAATTTTTGCACGATGCGTTTCATCCAATAAAACATTGCCACTTTTAAGATCTCTATGAAGCACACCTTGACTATGTAAATAAAATAAACCGCGTGATAAATCTAATGCAATTTTGAAACGCTGGGCCCAAAGAATCCACTGGTCAGGTTTTTTATGTAAAACTTCATACAATGAGCCTGCTGGCATATATTCCATCACTAAACACATTCTTTTTTTCTCTACACATGCAACATAGAACTGAACAATATGCGGCGCACGCAAACGACTCATAATTTTAACTTCACGTACGAACTCTTCACGATCTCGATCTGAAATCAAACCTTCAATACTTTTGATCGCTACTTCTTGCTCTTGCCAGCGCCCTGAATAAACATGACCAAAAGTCCCTTCTGCAAGTTTTTCGTCAAAATCGAGATCGTAATAATTCACTGTCAAATGTTTAGGTATTAGTTCTGGATTTGCTGCAGCAGCCGCAGCGCCTGCACCTGAAGATGCAGCGCTTGCTCGAGCTCTGGATAATTCGGTCAATTTATCTTTCGAAGAGTCAGCCTGTTGCCTCAGTAACTGTTCTCTTTCAGCTGGATCAACATTAAGGCGTTGTGTTTGTAAATGTTCTTGTTGGTAGTGTGCTGAAATTTCATCTTTTCTCAAGGCTAATGCTTTTATATCTTCATCCTGTGCTAATCCATGTTCACCCGCATCAGTGACACTTGTTGCAAGTGTAACTAATTTCAAACTGGTAAGCGTGCTATGTAATCTTTGATAAATTTCAGTAAAAACTTGTTCATGAGATCCATTTTGCAATAGATGGCGTGACCAATCTCTACCTGAAAACTTCTCAAATAAGCGAAGTGCCTCTCCAAAAACATCACGCAAAAGTTCTAAGCTTTTTAGATTGCCTGGCGTTAATATATTTGATTTGTCGGAATTTATTCCTCGAACAATGGTGACAAGCCGTTTAATCAGCAAAGCAGATTGAACTTGATTCGCTTGTATTTTTGGAAGCAAGGCTTCTGCATTTTGCTTAGCTTGTTCAATTTGACGCATTAGTTCTTGTGGGTTCATGTTTATTTCCTTATCTTTAATTTTTCGTTTAGTTGGCTAATAAAAATGATTAACGTCTCGGAGGTGGCGGCATTCTCCTGGCAGGAATTGCCCCTGCAGATGAATGTAAATTCCCTTGCATACAGGTTTAGGGTGTGACGCTGCTTGTTTAGCGACTGCTGAAGCAAGGCTTGCTTGGAACAAACCCGGCCCAGTTTTAGGTCCTAGACCCCGCTTGGGAATCATCACACTTTTTGGTCGGATACCAGGCTTTGGTCTAAGACCGCGTTTAGGAATCATGCCGCTCTTCGGGCGCATCCCAATTTTGGGCCCTAATCCACGCTTTGCTACTGGCGTGCCTCTGCCTGCTCCAGCTCCAGGTGCTAACGAGGCCAAATTCCCCGCAACTTTGCCGCGTGCAGCGGCTTTGGGTCTTTGCGATGCAAAATTACCGGCAACGGCACCTGCTTTTGCCTGTGGTGGCTGTTGAAATTGCTGTTGTTGTACAGGTTGTGGGGCAGGAGTTTGCGTTGCTCTTAGCAGGTCAACCATTTGTGACGCTGTTAGTCGTAATGCAGCATCTTGTGCCCAGCCTCGCGTAATCGCATCAGTGATTACTGCCGGTGTGTCTGTTGGAATATCTTCGCGATCACCTTTTCCAACCCATGTGCTTATTAAAGCTGGATTATGTGCATCTGCGAATGGAATTGCGCGAGCAGCAAGTTCCCATAAAACGATTGCGTAACTATACACATCCGATGCTTTGCTATATATCGCCCTTCGTTCAAACAATTCAGGCGCCATCCAAGCTAAGGTACCCTTTCCACCCATTGTTGTTGTGAGCTTGGTTTCGTTCTTTACTTTGGATAAACCAAAATCAGTTAACTTGCATCGATACGCTCCACCTTGTTGATGCATCAACACATTCATGCTCTTTAAATCACGATGCAAAATATCTTGTTGATGTAAGTATTCTAAACCGGCACCGACATCAATGCCCATTTGGGTTCGTGCATCCCATGTCAGCGGCTGATCGCTATGCAGCAAACCATACATCGAACCATCCGGCATATATTCCATGACTAGTGCAAAGTGTGGAGACTCAAAACAAAAACCATAAAACTGCACAACATGCGGGTTACGTAACTGTGACATTAAGGTCGCTTCTGCATGAAGCTCTGCAACACTGTCTTCTGTTAATGACTGTTGTTTTAGTTGCTTAATCGCTACCGCTGCATGTTGCCATGTGCCTTTGTAAACTGTACCAAAGCCTCCTTCTCCCAAAATATTGCCGTAGCTTAAGGCATCATGGGCAATTTCTTGCAGGCCAGCCTTAGTTATTGATGCTGCAGCAGCTGCACCACCTGAAGCTTGATGCGCCATCTGTCCCTGTTCGTTCAGCGCGATCAGTTTTTCTCTTTGAGCATCCATAGTTTGAATTATTCGGTCTACATCAGCTTCTTCTCCTAAACAGCTTATATCATCGCTTGCTTCAATTAGGCGACTCAGTAATGCAGCTATTTTCGCACTAAGATCATTATCCCTAACATCTTGTTTGCTATAAATATCATAAGCAGCAGAAAGGTGATCGTAAGATGCTGAAAAAGCATCCTGCTTCTCAAAGTTTGATATCGCAGAAGCAATATATTCAGACGAATCAGTCAAATAATCAGCAATGCCATCAATCTGCTTTTGATCATAGCCAAATAAATTATCAAGTTTTCTTAGGTAATCACTTAACTGTCCAACAAAAGCTTTATCGTGATTGGCGTATGAGACATAACGTTGAATCAAACCAGTCACCTCAGCAATCTTTATTTTTAAAGCTTCTGTATTAACTTGCAGTCTTCTTAGGGTCGGTGGCGTTGGCTCACTCAAGGGTGCAGATGCTAGTTTTTCAGTCATGACTTGAGCCTCTGCAGCGCCACCCAAATTATCCGAAAGCCCTGAAGTTTCTGACTGTGGCTTAACCCCGGACGGGTAGAGTCTCAAATGATTTTCAATGAGTTCTACGACACGCATATCACCATATTTTCTGGCTTGTTGTAAGGGTGTACCAGATCTGCCTGATAATTTTGCATTCGCGCCAGCTTCCAAGAGTCTAGAGACCTTGTCGTAATCACCGTTCGCTGAAACGATACAAAGTGCTGTGTTATTCTCATAACCACCTTGAATATCAAGTTTAGCACCCGCTTCAATCAATAGATTAAAGAGAGATTGATTGTCCGAATAGCAAGATTGGTGAAGTGCTGTATCCTTAGAGGAGTCCTGTCTATCTATACTCAAACCGCCTTGAACAAGTATATCGAGTATCTGACTATTTGCAGACTCATCAGAGGAGCAGCCAATTGCAAGTTGGTGCAGTGCAGTACTAGTCGTCGTGTCAGTACCAAAAGTCCTAGACGACTCTAAAAATGTTTTTGCGCCGAATTCAACCAATAAACGCACTAAGTCAACATTTCCCTTTTTGCAAGCGACTAATATAGGTACATCACCAGCATGACGATCGTAAGAACCAAGGGAACTCATTGGAAGAATATAGTTTGGGTCTGCACCATTTTCTAAGAGTAACTTAAGAGCATCTTTTGTATTTGAGGCACCCGAACTGATTAGATAACTCAGTGATTCAGAAAGGTCACCCTCATAGGTTTTGTACTTTATAAGGATTTTTAACATTTCCATGTCTAATTCATAAGGCTTTTTTTTATCAGCAGGATTTCTAGGCTTTTCGAATAATGCATTTAAACAAGATGTTAAGTGATTTGAGGTATAATAATCCAACAGCAAATCAACAGCAGCGTGGTTTCCAGAATGCATCAAATCATGACATTTGTAATCTTCCATAAATCTTTTTTTATGATTATTAAATTTTATTCCGATAAGGTACTTCAACAAATCAATTTGGTTGTTATAAGCTAGCTCGCCCAAATCTATATAAAAAAGTGAATCAAACCTGTTCAGAATTAGCTCGACCTTATGTTTATACTCCAACAAAATTGAAAAAACTTTTAGGCCAGCACCATCATGACAGTGCGATTTCAGTTGTCTAAAAACCTCATCAGTGAGCTTTACTTCAAGAGCATTCGAAAACAATATTTTTAGCAGTTCAACATTAACAGCATCTTTACAATACTGCGTATTCCCAAAAGAATTTATTAGAAACATAAACGGTGTTAGAGATCGTTTGTATTTTGTACTCAAGTCTGTCGGATCAGTAAAATTCTTATTTATTTTCTTTTTTAAGTCTTTAGGTTTTTGTCGGCTGATCCATTGATTGAGTGGCTCTGTCGTTTTTTCTTTTAGACAGTTATTCAGTATTAATAAAAGGTTCATCTTTGTATTCCTTTTTTATTTTAAGATTTTACAGATTTGCACCTTCGTAAGTGTTCGATTTCATCGCTTCGGCACTGCTGAATGTAAATTCCCTTGCATACCACGCTTGGGGTGTGCGGCTGCTTGTTTGGCAACCGCTGAAGCCAGGTTTGCTTGGAATAAACCCGGCCCAGTTTTGGGTCCTAGATCCCGCTTGGGAATCATCACACTTTTTGGTCGGATACCAGGCTTTGGGCTAAGACCGCGTTTAGGAATCATGCCGCTCTTCGGGCGCATCCCAATTTTGGGCCTAATCCACGCTTTGCTACTGGCATGCCTCTGCCTGCTCCAGCTCCAGGCGCTAACGAGGCTAAATTCCCCGCAACTTTGCCGCATGCGGCGGCTTTGGGTCTTTGTGATGCAAAGTTACCGGCAACGCCACCTGCTTTT
>Ga0316204_10004436_pt1 | contig 25154 bp, 18 predicted proteins | sample 6monrhotite_MG_2_FD_205661 | JGI IMG/M metagenome (GOLD analysis project Ga0316204, IMG submission 205661) | Microbial mat bacterial communities from mineral coupon in-situ incubated in ocean water Damariscotta River, Maine, United States -... | ecosystem: Environmental > Aquatic > Marine >... | reverse complement strand
AGAACAGCTCACAGCCCTCCAGGCTGAAGGTCCCGAGCTGCTCGCAGGCGCGCCGGATGGCCACGATCTCCGCGTGCGCGGTCGGATCGCCGCTGACCGTGACGCGATTCTGGCCCTCGGCGATCAATTCGCCGTCCCGCAGGATCACGGCCCCGAACGGGCCGCCGCTCTGTTCGTCGACGCAGGTGGCGGCGAGCTCCAGGGCGCGCCGCATCGCAGCGTCCCTGGCGGGGTCGTGGGGGGTGTGCTCGCTCATGGTCCCTCCTGCCATCGGCGGCGGTGCTGCCCGGCTGGCGTGGAAAGCCGGGACCCACGGCCGGTGGCTCGTGGGTGGGACGCCGAGCGCCCCATTCGGCCGCGAACCCCTCCACACGCGGTGGCGCGGGCCCCTCGCCGGACCTAGGGTGGCCCGAAGATGACGGCGGAGGACACAGCGGCGAGCGTGCGCCTGATCGAGGCGGAGAACCTCGCCTGGATGCGTGAGCAACCGGACGCGGGCTACGAGCTGATCTACGTCGATCCGCCCTTCAACACGGGGCAGCGTCAGACGCTGCAGCGCGTGCGCTGCAAGCTCGTCGAGGAGGGGGGCGACCTGACCGGCTTCGGCGGCAAGCGCTACACGACGACCCCGCTCGAGTCGCGCTCCTTCGCCGACCGCTTCGACGACTACATCGGCTTCCTGCGCGAGCGCATGACCGAGGCGCGTCGGCTCCTGACCGATGAAGGGAGCTTGTTCGTCCACGTCGATCCCCGGGAGTCGCACTACGTCAAGGTCATGCTCGACGAGCTGTTCGGGCGAGACGCGTTCCAGAACGAGATCGTCTGGGCCTACGACTTCGGCGGCCGCACGCGGCGGCGCTGGTCCGCGAAGCACGACGTCATCCTCTGGTACACCAAGGACCCCGAGCGCTTCACCTACGAGTACGACGCGATCGATCGCGTGCCCTACATGGCGCCGCGCCTCGCCGGGCCCGAGAAGGCCCGCCGCGGCAAGACTCCGACCGATGTCTGGTGGCAGACGATCGTGAGTCCGACCGGGAAGGAGCGGACCGGCTACCCCACCCAGAAGCCGCTGGCGATCCTCGAGCGCATCGTCCGGGTGCACTCGCGGCCGGGGGAGCGGGTGCTCGACGTGTTCGCCGGCTCCGGGACGACGGGGGAGGCCGCCTGGCGCCACGGGCGCTCGGCCGTGCTGGTCGACGAGAACCCCGAGGCGCTGGCCGTGATGCGAGAGCGACTCGCGCCGGCGCTCGCCCCGGAAGACGCAACCCCGGGGGGGACGCGCTGATCGGAGCGGAGGCGGTTGCGGGCCCGGACCCGCCGTCGGCGGCTCGGAGCGCAGCGTCAGGGCCGTTCGAGCCGGCCCGGTGGGGCGGATCCCGAGGATGGGAGGGCCTGAGCCACCGTCCCGCCCCGCGGGGTCGCTCGGCGCGGGACGGCCCGAGGCCCTGGGCGGTCGGATCGGGCGTCGAGCCGGGAATCCCGGACCGCTCGCGATGGCCCCGGTGAACGGAGCGCGGACCCCGAGGGACTCCCGGAACCCCGGATTCCTCAGGTCGGCTTGACGTGCGAAACCCAGGGGGTACCTTTGTGCGCTCAAATCGCGACGCAGACGGTTCTGCCGTCGGCGGCGTTTTCGTATTTGAGCGTCTTCCAGCCCGCTCCTCAGCGGACCTAGTTCACGGGCCCGAACGGCCCGGCACCTGCCTCGCGACGATCCTCGCCGCGGAGTGCCCCACAACGACTTCCTGTCATGACTTCTGCCCTCAAGTCCGAGTCCCCGCGCAAAGCCCAGTCCAAGCCCGGTCTCGCCTCCCACCGGAACATCGGGATCATGGCCCACATCGATGCGGGCAAGACCACGGTGACGGAGCGCGTCCTGTTCCTGGCGCAGAAGATTCACAAGACCGGAGAGGTCCACGACGGCGCGGCCACGATGGACTACCTCGAGGAGGAGCAGAAGCGCGGCATCACGATCGCTTCGGCCGCCACGAGCTGTGAGTGGAACGGCCACGCGATCAACATCATCGACACCCCCGGCCACGTGGACTTCACGGCCGAGGTCGAGCGCTCGCTGCGTGTCCTCGACGGCGCGATCGCCGTCTTCGACGCGGTCAGCGGCGTCGAGGCGCAGTCGGAGACGGTCTGGCGCCAGGCCGACCGCTACGGCGTCCCGCGCATCTGCTTCATCAACAAGATGGACCGCGTGGGCGCGGACTTCGAGGCAGCGGTGGAATCGATCGTCCAGCGCCTCGGCGCGAACCCGGTCCCGGTCCAGATGCCGGTCGGCGCGGAGAAGGACTTCCGCGGCGTCGTCGACCTGATCCGCATGAAGCTGCTCACCTTCGTCGACGACGGGGAAGGGCGCACCTACGAGGAGGCGGACGTCCCGGCGGACCTCCTCGAAGAGGCTCAGCTCTACCGTCACCGGATGCTCGAGGCCGCGGCCGAGAGCGATGACGAGCTGCTCGACCTCTTCCTCGAGGACGAGGAGATCCCCGAGGACATGGTCTACCGCGCGCTGCGCAAGGGCACGCTCTCGATGAGCATCACGCCGGTCCTCGCCGGCTCCGCGCTCAAGCACAAGGGCGTGCGCTTCATGCTCGACACCGTCGTCGACCTGCTGCCGAGCCCGCTCGATGTCCCGCCCGTCGAGGGCACCGACATCAACGACGAGAGCATCAAGCTGACCCGCCCCGCCTCGAACGACGCTCCGGTGTCGGTCATGGCGTTCAAGACGATCGCGGAGCAGTCCGGCGACCTGACCTTCGTGCGCGTCTACTCGGGCGTGCTCGAGAAGGGCGCGCGTCTCCTGAACCCGCGTACGGGCAAGCAGGAGCGCATCAGCCGCCTGATGAAGGTGCACGCGAACAAGCGCGAGATGGTGGACGCCTCCCCGGCGGGCGAGATCGCGGCAGTGATCGGCCTCAAGAACACGATCACCGGCGACACGCTGTGCGACCCGGACAACCCGATCGCGCTCGACAAGATCACGTTCCCGGACACCGTCATCTCGGTCTCGATCGAGCCCAAGAAGACGGCGGACCGCGACAAGCTCTCCGACGTGATCGCGAAGGTCGTCCGCGAGGACCCGACCTTCCGAGCTCAGACGGTCGAGAGCACCGGCCAGCTGATCATCAGCGGCATGGGCGAGCTCCACCTGGAGGTCGTCATCAACCGCCTCAAGAGCGAGTTCAAGCTCGAGGTGCTCCAGGGCCGCCCGAAGGTCGCCTACAAGGCGCGCCTCGGCAAAGGCCTGCAGACCGAAGCTCGCTACGTTCGCCAATCGGGTGGTCGTGGTCAGTTCGCCGTCGCGCGCGTCCGCTTCGAAGCGGTCGAGACGAAGGACAACGGCTTCGAGTTCGTCGACGAGATCAAGGGCGGCTCGGTGCCGCGTGAGTACATCAGCAACGTCGGCGCAGGCCTCGCGGAGGTCTTCAAGACGGGTGGCAACACCGGCTACCCCTTCGTGAACGTCCGCGCCGCGCTCTACGACGGCAAGGCGCACGACGTCGACTCGAGCGAGCTCGCGTTCCACAACGCCGGCATGCTGGCCTTCCGCCAGGCGATGCAGGGCAACGTCGTCCTGCTCGAGCCGTACATGAAGGTCGAGGTCCGCGTCCCCGAGGAGTACCTCGGCTCGGTCGTCGGGGACCTGAACTCGCGCCGTGGTGAGGTCAGCGAGGTCGACTCGCAGGGCGACCTGCGCGTGGTCCGCTCGATCGTCCCGATCGCCGAGATGTTCGCCTACTCCTCCGCTCTGCGGGGTGCGACCCAGGGTCGTGGCTCGTTCGCGATGGAGTTCTTCGAGTACCGCGACCTGCCGCGGAGCCTCTCCGACAAGATCCTCGCCGGCCAGGACGTCGAGGAAGAGTAAGTCGCCGAGGCGTCCGTCGCCGTTCCACGATTGAAGGGGCCGTCCCCACGATCGGAGGCCCCGCGAGGGGCCTCCTTTCGTTGGTGCCGCCGCCCGTCAGCCGGTACGATTCGCACCATGACGACGACAGCACGCCGACGTTGGTCTCGCGAGCTCGAGGTGGAGATCGACGGCATCGCACTCGCAGCCGACGGCCCGATACTGGTTCACGGCTACGAACCCCCTGCGGGGGGGATGTGGATCGACGAGGTCATCCCGGGGAAACTCGCCGCCCTCGACCGCTCGAGCGGTGAGACGGTCTGGCAGTCCCCGTGCGAGATCGGCTACGGCCGAGGCTTCGGCGCGGGCTTCGGCGAGAACGGCGAGGTGCTCGTGCTGGGGCCCAGCACCAGCGGACACCGCATCGTGCGCATGGACGCCGACAGCGGGAAGCTGCTGGGTGCCGAGGGCATCGACGCGTTCGACGAGGCGCACGTCTACGAGGACGTCTGCGTCTGCTCGAGCGCCGGCAGCATCTTCGCGGTCTCGACCGTCATGATGAGCGAGGCCTGGCGCTTCAGCCGCGAGGGCCAACGCTTCCACGCCGTCCAGCGCTCCGGCGATCGCATCCTCGTCCTGCACTCCGACCGCAAGACCCACCAGCGCGGCGTCCTGGCCCTCGACGTCGTCACCGGCGAGGTCGTGGAGCAGGTCCTGCCCCCGTCCCTCGGCGCCGTCCACGGGATGGCGGTCGATGGCGACCACATGACCCTGCTGACCGCGGACGTGGCCGGGCTCCTGACGCCTGAGCTGGCCGCCCAGTTCCTCGGCGAGCTCTCGCAGCAGGAGGACGCCTTCGGGGACATCGCGACCGACACTCTGACCCTGCTCGGGATGAGCATCGGTGAGGGGCCGGCGCGATCCACCTGGTTCAAGATCCTCTCCACGCAGACCGGCCAGGAGCTGCCCGAGGTCTCGATCACCGCGGACAGCGGCAAGCTCTACCAGGCGAGCGGAGCCCTGGTCGAGGTCCGGGACCTCCTCAGCGGCCGTGAACTCGGCGACTGGACCATTCCGGGCCTCGACGAGCAGGTCGGCTGGCAGGTCTCCCAGGGGGGTGGACTGCTCGCCGAGGAGCACCGCGTCTCCGTTTTCGAGCTGCCCGCCTGACGCCGGGGGGGCGACGCCTTCCTGCGTCTTCCGGCGATTTTTCGCCGACGACGGTCCAGGGCGCTTGACGGGTCCGCGTCCGACCGGACAATCTCTCGCCCCATGGCCAAGAAGACCGAGAAGCCCGAGCCCGTGCTGGACGACGACGGCATCGTCGTCCACGAGTACGCCCACACGGTCCTCGTGATCGTGCCCCCGGAAGGCTTCGGTGAGCAGGGCGTGTGCTTTGCGCGCTCCCAGCTGCAGAGCATCCGCGTGGCCACGCGCGTCGCCTCCTCGCGCTACGACGAGGTCCTGCGCGGACGGCTCCAGGAGTTCTTCCTCGCGGACGAGCCCCTCGACCAGGTCGATGTCTCGACCTACTCGGGCGTGCTGATCGCCTCGGGCGAGGGCGACGACCTCGCCACCGACGAACGCGTCCTCCGCATCGTCCGCGAGATGGGCGCAGCGAAGAAGCTCGTCGCCTCGATCGGCAATGGACTCGACACCCTGCTGCGCGCGGGCGTCGCCAAGGGCAAGCGCGTCACGGGTGACGTCGCCCTGGAACAATCCGCCAAGTCGGCGGGAGCGAAGTACACTGGCAGACAGGTCGAGATCTCCGACCACGTGGTCACCGCGCTCGACGAGTGCGCGGGGATCCGATTCGGTCGGGGTCTCATCGACGTGATCGTCGCCGCCCAGAAGTAGGGGGCTGCGAGTTCGGACCTCCGGGTTCGACACTTCCACGTGATCCGGGGCTGCGCCATCGGCGGGCTCCACGGTCTCGACCCCGCAAACAAGTACCGCACCGCGAGCTCGTCGTGCTGCCTCCGAGTGGAGGGCGCGATCGAGACGACCCTTTTTTGACCGTTCACCGCGATCGCGCGGATGAACCGAACCTCACCCGCCGTGCCTGCGAACGAACTCCGTCCGCAGGCCGACACCGAGAACCACGGCCCGTCGCCGCTTCAATTGCGCGCCATGGGACCACGGAGGACTGAATCGTGACCGCCAAGCCGATCCTCGAGCACCTTACGCGCGAGTTCAAAACGAAACTCGAGCACGTCCAATCTGCCCTGGAGATGATCGACGCGGGTTTGACCGCGCCCTTCATCGGCCGCTACCGCCGCGCGCAGGTCGGAGGGCTCTCCGAGAGTTTCATCCGCCGTATCGAGCGCCAGCGCACCGAGCTCGAGGAGCTCGAGCGCCGCAAGGGCACCATCCTGCGCCTGCTCGAGAAGGAGGAGGGCATCGACGACGCCGTCCGCGCGCAGATCGAGCGCTGCATGGATCGCTTCGAGGTCGAGGACCTCTTCCTGCCGCACCGCCGCCCCGAGCCGGAGGTGCAGCTCGCCTTCGACCGCGGACTCGGCGGGCTCGCCGATCGCCTGACGGCGCCGCTGCCGAAGGAGCAGCGCGAAGACACGAACACGGGTGAGGCTGGCGCGCCGGCCCCGGCCGCCGCCGAGGAGGGCGCCGCCGCCGCGACCGAGGGCGAGGCCGCCACGGCCGTCGCCGTCGAGACCGCGCCGGAGACCGAGGCGCCGGCCGCCGCGCCCGCCGCCGAAGCCGCTGCTCCCGAGGCCGAGGCCGCCGCGCCGGAGGCGGAAGCGCCCGCCGCCGAGGCTGCCGCACCCGCCGCGGAAGCGGCTGCGCCCGAGGCCCAGGCCGATGGCGCGCCCGCCGCCGAGACGACCCCGCAAGCCGCCGAGGCGCCCGCCGCCGAAGCTCAGCCGGCGGCGCCCGCTGCCCAGCCGGCCGCCGACGCGCGTCCGGAGCGCAGTGAGGAGGCCGCGGCCACGGCCGTGTTGACCCCCGACCTCGCGCGCATCTGCCAGGAGTTCGTCTCGCCCGACAAGGGCGTGCACAACGAGACCGAGGCTCTCGCCGGCGCCATGCGCGTGCTCGCCGACCGCCTCGGCCGCAACCCGCGCCTGCGCTCCGCGATCCGTCGGATGATGCGCAAGCAGGGCGTGCTGCGCGTTCGTCCGCTCGTGGACGAGAAGGCCGCCGGGCGCCAGAAGGGCCTGCTCAAGCTGAACCAGCCGCTGCGTCAGATCCAGGGCAACCGATTGCTCGCGATCCGCAAGGCGCAGAAGGCGCGCGTGCTCGCGACGCGCATCACGATGGACGAGAAGCCGGCCCTCGAGAAGGTGCGCCAGGCCCTCGGCAAGCACCTCGACCCCGCCTACTTCGGCGTGCTCGACGAGGTCTGCCAGCAGGCGCTGACGCGCCGACTCCTCCCGATGATCGAGGAGGACATCCGGCTCGAGCTGAAGGAGCGCGCCGATCGCGAGGCCCTGCGCTTCCTCTCGCAGCACCTGCGCCAGGTCCTGCTCAGTCCCGTCGTCCCGCGCCGCACCCGTGTCGCCGGCGTCGACGTGAACGCGAAGGGCGACTGGACCGTGGTCGTCGTCGACGCCTTCGGTGCCCCGGCCTCCGCTGACGAGCTGAAGTTCGAGACGGGCGACAAGGACGCCGCCGCGCTGGGCGCGGAGCTGGCCGAGAAGCTCGCACCCCTCGAGGTCGAAGCCGCCGTCGTCTCGAGCTCCAAGGGCAGCCGCGCCGCGCTCCCGCGCATGCGCGCCGCCTTCAAGGCCTCTGGCCTCGAGGTCTTCGTGTTCGTGGCCTCCGAGGCGGGGCTGTCGAACTACGCGAACTCGGAGAGCGCCCGCAAGGAGCTCGCCGACTTCAGCATCAGCCAGCGCATGGCGGTCAGCCTCGCGCGGCGCCTGCAGGACCCGATGCTCGAGCTCCTCAAGGTCGACCCGCGTCACCTCTCGCTCGGCTCGGAGCAGGCGCTCGTCAGCAAGGCGAACGTCAAGCGGACCTTCCTGGAGACGGTCGAGTCGTGCGCCGCGCACGTCGGCTGCGACGTGAACCGTTCGCCCGCGCACTTCCTGGAGTCGCTGCCCGGTCTCGACGCCGAGGCCGCGCAGAAGATCCTCGCGCGCCGCGCGGAGGCGCCGATCCGCAGCCGCGAAGAGCTGCGCGACGAGGGCATCCTGACCGAGGCCCAGTGGGCCAGCGCGTCCGGCTTCCTGCGCGTCTACGACTCGCCCGAGCCGCTGGACCGCTCCAACCTGCACCCCGAGCAGTACCTCGTCGCCCGACGCATGGTCGAGTCGGTCGGCGGCACCGTCGACGAGAACCTCGGTCGTCCGGGCGTCACGCGCGGGCTGAAGCGTGAGGACTTCGACGTCGACCCGGACACCTGGCGCGACCTGATGCGCGAGCTGTCCTTCCCGGGGCGTGACCCGCGTCAGCGCCTGTTCCTGCCTCTGATCCTCGAGGCCGGCACGGACCCCGCAACGCTCACCAAGGACAAGGTGGTCGAGGGCGTCGTGACGAACGTCACGAGCTTCGGCGCCTTCGTCGACCTCGGTCTCGAGAAGGACGCCATCGTCCACATCAGCGAGATCAGCGACCACTACATCCGCGACGCACGGGAGCTGGTCAGCGTGGGGCAGGTCGTGCGGGGACGCGTCCTCGAGAGCACGGGCCAGCGCCTGACGCTGTCGCTCAAGAACGTGCCCCGTGAGAAGCGCGAGTACTCGCGCGGAGGCGGCGGTGGCGGCGGCGGTGGCGGCCGCGGAGGTAGCGGCGGCGGCGGCGGTGGTCGCCGCAGCGGCGGCGGCGGCGGCGGCGGCCGGGGCCGTCAGGACGATCGTCCGCGCACGAACCCGAACCTGCGTGCGGCCCAGTCGCGACGCGACGGGCTCGGCGGGGCTGGCGGCGGCGGTGGACGTCGCGGCGGCGGCCCGCGTCGAGGCGGTCCGGGCGGTGGGCGTGACGCTCGCCGTGGAAAGGGCGAGGGCGACGAGTACGTCGACCTGAAGAAGCTCAACAAGACGGCCGAGACGCCCAAGAACAACCCGTTCGCCAACTTCTTCAAGAGCGACGACGAAGGCTCCGCGCCGGAGTAGGCCTCCTCGAGGGAGATGCCCCGCGCGTCTCCTCCGTCAAGCACAGAGCCCCCGGCACGCGCGGCGTGACGGGGGCTCTTCGATGGGCAGCCGCGCGTTTTTCCGCGCGGCTCCTTGTTCCGTGTCGGCTACTCCTCGCCTTCCTGCTTGAAGGCCTCCCAGGCCTCGTCGAAGGAGTCCGCGGTCGGCTCCGGGGTCTCCTTCGGGAGCGGTGAGGGCGTCGTGTCGAGCGAGAGCTTCAGCTTGCCCTCGCCGGTGCCCTTGTCCTCGCTCGCGCTGACGGCCGGGGTCGTGCTCTCGACCGGGCCCGCGTCCGCCGGGATGGGCGAACCGAGGTCGTCGAGGGAGTCGAGCAGGCCGAGGCCCTCCTCGCTCGCTTCCTCGGGGTCGGAGCCGCCGAGGCCGAGTCCCGGGCGAATGCTCGAGACCACCGGGGCTTCGTCCTCGATCTCGTCGAGGACGCCCAGTCCCTCGGTCCTGACGCTCTCGGGCACGTCGACGTTGTCCCAGTCGAACGACGCCGGGTGCGGCACCTCGTTCTCGTTCGACTCGGGCGTCTCGTCCTCGAGGTCGACGACGACCTCGAGCTCCTCGTCGGCCGTTTGAACTCTGCTGTCGAACTTCGGCGTGGTGTCGAGTTCGAGCTTGGGCGTGGTCGGCGGCGTGGACGTCGCGGCCATCTGAGCGGCCTCGAGCTGCGCCTCGTTGGCCTCGGCCATGCGGCGCGTCGTCTCCTCGAGGGAGGCGAGCTGCTCGCCGAGCTGGCAGCAGGTCGCGGTCAGCCCGCGGAGCTGGTCCTGGCTGCCGGCAACCGTCGTGCTCAGCTCGCCGATGCGGCCGTCGAAATCGGAGAAGCGGCCGTCGAAGTTCGTGTCGTGCGCACCGAGGCGCTCCTCGATCTTGCGGTCGAGCTGATCGACGCTTGCAGCGAGGCGGAAGGTCGCATCGACCTGCATGCCGGTGGACTCGGTCTCGGACTGCTCCTTGACCATGTGCATGACCGCACGATTGCCCTCCTTCAGCTCGCCGAGCTCGGCGTGCAGGCGGGTCATGCGCTCCACGAGGTGGCGCATGCCGATCCCGAGAGTCGTGACGATCTCCATCGAGTCCTCGGCCGCCCGCAGCTGGCCGCCGACGGCGTTGAACCGGCCGATGACCACGCTCAGCGCAGTGCACAGCACGCCGGTCCCGAAGATGACGCCGGAGTCGAAGCCGACCTGGCCGAGCTTCTTCGCGATCCAGCCGAGTTCGGGGACGAAGCTCGGTCCAAAGGCCAATGCGAGTCCAGCGCCAGTGGCGATCAGTCCGCCGGTAGCGAGGAGCCCCGTCCAGACGGCCCCGCTCGTCGCCTTCTTCGGCTCCTCTTCCTCGTGCTTCGTGCTCTCGTTCGAACGCTGCATAGTCCTATTGATTCCCGCTTGCCGTCGGCCCTGTGGGGGGCCCCGGTCCCTGCATCGAGTGGAAAGTCGACTCGCGTTGGGGACGGCCCAGCCCCTCCAAGAGGAAGCGGCCCCAGCGAGTGTCCCCAGGGGTCGGAATCCGCCGTGTGCGGTCTTGAGTCAATCAGGGATCCCTCGAGGCGGTCGGGCCGTCGGAGCCGGCTCCTGGCGGCTACACTGGGGGCCCCACCGCGCCCAAGAGGAGGACCTTTGGCCCACAGGAAGCAGATTCACGGCGTCGCCGTCGCCCCCGGATTGGCGATGGCTCCCGTCCACGTCATCCGCGCCGCGCCGGAGGTCGTTCCGACCTGGTCGCTGCGCGAGGACGAGGTCCTCGCGGAGGTCCAGCGGCTCGATCAGGCGATCGAGCTCGTCAGCCAGACCCTCGAGGCCCAGCGGCAGAAGCTCCTGTCCGCCAAGGGCTCGGAGCAGGAGGCCGAGATCTTCACGGTCCACCGGATGATCCTCCAGGACCCCTCGGCCCTGGCGAAGGTCCAGCGGCGCATCGCGGAGGAGCGGCTCAACGCCGAGGCCTGCGTCCAGCACCTCGTGAAGACCCTCGAGAGGACCGTCAGCGGCATGGAGGGCAACAGCGTGCGGGGCTACGGCGCGGACCTCTCCGAGCCCTGGCGCATCGTGCTGCAGGAGCTGATGAGCTCCGAGCGGGAGGCCTTCGTCTCGACGGGGGAGCGGGTCGTCCTGGCCGCGTCCGAGCTGACGCCCCATGTGGTGACCTACCTGGACCGCGACCGCGTGATCGCCGTCATCTGCGAGACGGGCGGGCGCTTCTCCCACGGCGCCGTCCTGGCGCGCTCCTTCGGCTTCCCCTGCGTCGTCGGCATCCCGAACCTGCTCGGCCGGCTCGAGCAGGGCATGCGCGTCGTCGTCGACGGCGACGCGGGCACGGTCGAGCTGAATCCGGACCCCGCGGCCGTCGACCACTTCCTCGAGCGTCACACGCGGCGCGCCGCGCTGCTCGAGAGCCTGCAGGCCAGCGCGAGCCTCCCCAGCGAGACGAGCGACGGCCATCCGTTCCACACCCAGGTCAACGTCGAGAGCGTCCGAGACATCGATGTGGAGGGCTTCGACCCCAGCCACACCGACGGCGTGGGGCTGCTGCGCACCGAATTCCTCTACATGGAGCGCACCTCGTTCCCGTCGGAGGACGAGCAGTATCGCCTCTACCGGCGCCTGATCGAGGGCTTCCGGGGCAGTTCGGTCACCATTCGCACGCTCGACATCGGCAACGACAAGCAGCTGCCGTACTTCAAGACGCCGCACGAGGTGAACCCAGCGCTCGGCTGGCGCGGCGTGCGCGTGTCGCTCGAGTGGCAGGACCTCCTGCGCGTCCAGCTGCGCGCGATCCTGCGGGCGAGCGCTCACGGGCCCGTTCGCATCCTGTTCCCGATGGTGGGCTCCGTGGACGAGGTGCTGCGCCTGCACCAGATCTTCGACGAGGTGCGCGAGCAGCTCGGCGATCAGGGCTACGAGTTCGCCGCGGACCTGCCGGTGGGGATCATGGTGGAGGTGCCGAGCGCGCTGCTCGTCCTGCCTCGCATCCTCAAGGAGGTCGATTTCGTCAGCGTCGGCACGAACGACCTGGTGCAGTACCTGCTCGCCTGCGACCGCGACAACCCGTGGGTCGCGAAGCTCTACGATCCGTACCACCCGGCGGTCGTCTGGGCCCTCGACTTCGTGGCGGAGAGCGCCCGCGAGGCCGGCAAGGCCTGCACCGTCTGCGGCGAGCTGGCGGGGGACTACGCGACGGCGCTGCTGCTGCTCGGCATGGGCTACACCGGCGTCTCGGTGGCGCCGAACTTCGTTGCGCAGGTGAAGTACGCGCTGCGCGAGACGAGCCTGGAGGACGCTCGCAGCCTGGCCGCGACGGTCCGTGGCCTCGACTCGGGGGCTCGGGTTCGCGAGGTGCTCGAGGAGACACGCCGCCGGTTGCACGACGGCCTCCAGAGTCGCGCCGGCAGCGAGTGACCCCCGGAATCGGCCCTCCGGGCCCCCAAGAGGGGGGTCCAGGAGGTCGAATCGAGCGGTCGTCACAAGCCCAGTCCTGTCCCTGTCTTGGGAGAGTCACTCCATCGAAGCGACTCGGTCCTCGAAATCGAGCTAGGAGTTTTGTATTGGTATGTGAGTCAAGGGGATCCAACTGCGTGCGTTTCCGGTAGAAGGACCGGATAAGAACGCCCATTTCGGAGCCCCTCTGCTAGACTGCCGAACAGCCGATTTCAGGAGGAGGAGATTGCGCGCATCGAGGTGGGGAGGTGATCAGTCCGATCGTCCTCGTAGGGGCCGATGGTCCCAAGCGGAGATCGGAAGACTGAAGGAGATGTACGGGCTCAAGCCCGATGACTACATCGCCAAGGAGCTGAACCGCCCTAAGGCATCCATTCAGCGTATGGCGGAGACTCTGTTCCCGCCGATTGAGCGCGCTGGACCGTGGACTGACGCCGAGGTCGATCGCATGAAGCGATACCTCGGCGTTTGTGATGTCGAGGTCATCGCACGCATCTTCGGCCGCGCCCTCGGGGACATCCGCGCCAAGATCGCCGAGCTCGACGAGAACAAGGTCGACCGCGAGTGGACCCACGAGGAGGTCGCCGACCTCAAGCGCCTCTACGGCACCCGCACCGACGAGGACATCGCGCGCATCTTCCAGCGCCCGCGCGCCTCGGTCTCGGACAAGGCCACCGAGCTCTGCCTCGCCAAGGACAAGGCGTTCGTCCGCAAGATCTCCGGCGACGAGGTCACGACGCGCATGCCGCGCTGGACCGCGAAGGAGATCGAGATGCTCAAGGAGATGTACCCGGTGCACTCCAACCTCGAGATCGCCCAGCTGCTCAACCGATCGGTCAAGAGCGTGGTCTCCAAGGCCCACAACATCGGCCTGAAGAAGGACCCGCAACGCCTCCAGGAGATGGGCCGCCAGAACGTCTCGCTGCGCTACTCCCGCCAGGAGGACGGCGACGAGGCCGCCGCCGACGAGACCACAGCGGGTGAGGCTTCCATTGAAGAGGCCCGTCCGGGCGCCGAAGACCAACGCGCTGGGATCGAGGGGACCGAGGCCAGCCAGCAGGGCGCCAGCGAGGCGCAGAACCAGCAGGGTGCCGGCGACGACACCCTGCCCGCGCAGGACGGCGGCGACGAGCCCCCGAAGGCGGACAGCGCCGAGAGTTGAGCGCGCGGCGCGCGGCGCGCCGATCTCCACACCGCACCGAACACCCGCGGGCCCGCTCCTCGAGACGAGGGGCGGGCCCGCGGTCCATTCGGGCGGGAAGCGCGCGCGGACCTCAGGGGTGCGCGAGCTTCATGCAGAAGACCGAGCCCCCCGACTTGAGGAACTCGCCGGTCTCGACCTCGTGGACCTCGAAGCCCCGCTCGGCCAGCGCCCCCACGACGCGCTGCGCGCCGCGCTGCAGGACGACGACGCGGCGCTCGCCGCCGAGGTCGGGCGCCCAGGCGTTGCAGGCGAAAGCGCCCCGGGCCTCGTCCGTGGGCACCTCGATCGCATCCGCGAACAGTCGCCGGATGAGTGTGCGCCCCTCCTCGTCGAAGGCGCCGGGCGTCCACAGGCAGGTGCGTTCGTCGAGCGGCGCGAGGCAGGTGTCGAGGTGGTAGAAGGCGGGATCGACGAGCTCCAGGGTCACGACCGGTAGGTCGTAGCGCTCGGCGAGCTCCTCCCACGCCGCCCGCGATGTGCGCTGCCCGACGCCGCCCCACAGGAGCCGGCGCCGCGGGTGCCACAGGCCGTCGCCGGTGCCCTCGAAGCGTGCGGCGTCGCCGTCGAGGGGCTCGACCCTCCAGCCGCGTGCGGCGAAGGCGCGCTGCCAGACGTCGACCTCGCCGGCGCGCTCTGCCGACGCCATGCGGCTCGGCACCCAGCGCGCGGGGGCGCCGGCGACCTCGGCGGGCACCGGGAAGCCGGGATTCGCGCAGAAGACGAAGTCGACGTGGCCCGCGAGCGGCGGCTCGACGGTGACCTCGACGCCGAGCTCGGTCAGCGTGTCGCGCAGCCGCTCCCACTGCCGCCGCGCCTCCACGCGGTCGACGCGCTGCAGCGCCCCGCTCGCGTCGACCATGTGCGGGTTGATCGCGTAGGCGACGTCGAACTCGGCCGGGTCGGCCAGGGCGGCCTTGCCGAATGGGGGGAGCGCGGGGAGGTCCACGAGCCTGAAGTCGAGCTCGTCGGCGGTGCGATAGAGGGGCATGCCGCCGACTCTAGCGGGCGGGGAGCCTCCTTCGCGACCCCGGCGCGGAGGACGGAGAACCTCGCGCGGCCTCCGCGGTTCGTGCGCGGATCCCAGCGCCCGGCCGTCGACCTCCTTATTCTGTCCACCATGCTCTCGATCGCCCTCGCCGCCCTCGCGGCCAGCTCGCCTGCTCTCGCCAGCCTCGAGCCGATGGACGGCCTGCGCTGCGCCGTGGTCGCCGTCGGCGACGTCGACGGCGATGGCACGCCGGACTTCGCTCTCGCGCACCGCAACCGGCCGTTCGGCATGGGCGGCGCGCCGAACGAGGCTTGGCCGGAGGTGGATCGCCAGCCGGTCGTCTGGGTGCTCTCGGGAGCGGGCGGCGGCGTGCTGCGCGAGTTCCACGGCGAGCCGGGCTTCGGCCAGGCGCTCGTCGCCGTGGGGGACCTCGACGGCGACGGCGTCACGGACCTCGCCGTCTCGACCGGCGGCCGCGGGGTGAAGGACGCGGCGCGCACGGTCGCGCTGCTCTCGGTCGGCAAGGGCGTCCAGCTCGCGACGCTGCGGCCGGCCAAGGGCGTGAAGGCCTTCGGTCTCGCGCTCGCCGGCGGCGTGCAGCTGACCGGCGACGCGACGCCGGACCTCCTCATCGGCGGGCAGAACGCGGCCTGGGTCGTCGACGGGAAGACCTGGCAGCCGGTCGAGGCGCTGCGCGCGGCGAAGGGGGGCGAGCTGCTGCGAGTCCCCGCGGAGAGCTTCCGCCTCCCGAGCCTGCCGCTCGCCGAGCGTCCGGTGCTCGCGGACGGCAAGGTCGACCCGTTCGGTCCTGGTCTGCACTTCCCGGAGAACCTCGCCGTGCTCGCGGACCTCGACGGCGATGGACGGGGAGAGCTCGCGCTCTCGGGACCGCGCGAGGAAGACGACGGCGCTCTGGTTCGGTCGGCGCAGGGCGAGCTCTGGAGCGTCACGACGCGCGTCCACTTCAGCGCCGGCAAGGCGCCGGCGCTCGCGCTCGACACGGCGGCCTGGTGCCTGGCGTCGGGCCGAGACCTCGATGGCGACGGGATCGGGGACCTCGTGACGACCACGGTCGACGATCACACGCGCGCCTGGAGCGTCGGCAAGCGCGCGCTCCTCTGGGAGCAGACCTATCGCGGCGGCTACATGCACGCCGAGGGCACGAGCCTCGCCTTCACGGGCGACCACGACGGCGACGGCGTCGCCGACGTCCTCGTCGCCGCGAACGAGACGGGCATGGACGCGGACACCGGCTTCGTCGCGATCCACTCGGGTGCGACGGGCAAGGCGTTGAAGGACTGGCGCGTCACGACCGATGCGGATCCGAAGCCGCCGTCGAGCTACGTCGGCGGCCTCGACGCCACGCCCATCGGCGACCTCGACGGTGACGGCCTCGAGGAGATCGCCGTGCAGCTACCCGTGCTGCAGGAGGTGCGGGTTCTGAACGGGAAGGACCTGTCCGTGCGCTGGCGGCTCGACGTCGCTGAACTGCCCCGCGGCGAGTAGGGGAGCGCGCTCACCAGATCCGCTGCGCTTCGACGGTGCGGGCGCCGAGCTGGTCCTGCACGACGCCGGTGACGCACAGCACGCCGAACTCGGTCAGGCGGTGGCCGTCGCGCTGGTAGACGTCGGGCCAGAGCACGACCTCGGCGAGGCCGGTCGGATCCTCGAGGGTGAGGAAGCGCATCCACTTGCCGTCCTTGGTCCCGACACGGCGACTCGCGACGAGCCAGCCGCGCAGCGTCACGCGGCCGCCGGGCAGCGCGCGCACGTCGGCGCAGCCGCGTGGGTTCACGGGGCCGCCGCTGCCGATGCCGCGCTCGCGCTGGCCGAGGGTCGCGTCGCGCGCGAGCTGCGGGAACACGCGCGCGATGCGCTCGTCGGACGGCGTCGGGAAGAGGCGCGTCGGGTGGTCCGCGACGGTCAGGCCCATCAGCTCGTACTCGAGCACGCCGCGCTCCCGGCGCGACAGGTCGGGCAGGCCGGGCAGCACGAGCGCGGGCGTCGGTGGCGGCGCGAAGAGGCTCGCGCTCTCGCCGGGCGCGAGCGTCGCCTTGCCGAGCCCGATGCCGCCGCGCCAGCCGGTCGTGTTCGCGCGCGCCGTGGCGACGCGCTCCTGGGTCCGCGTCTCCGGCGTGCTGCGGCAGGCGTCGAGCTGGCCGACGTCGAGCCCGTCCGCGCCGCCGCGCGAGCACTCCTTCGGCACGCGCCGCGCGTCGCCGAGCAGGAGGTGCAGCCGCCACAGGAGCTCGGGGCGCGTGCGGTCGAAGCCGTCGAGCGCGCCGCACTGGATCAGGTGCTCGGCCTCGTCGCGGTGGGGCCGCGCGCGCTCGAGCAGGTCGGGCAGTGACAGGAAGGGACCGCCGCGCGCGCGCGCGTCGACGAGGCGCTCGAGCAGCGCCGTCCCGAGCCCCTTGATGCGCCCGAGCCCGACGCGCAGCGCGGGTGTGCCGCGCGAACCCGTCGTGCCCGCGTCGGGCGCAGGCTGCGCGCCGAGCCACTCGACCGAGAACTCCAGCTCGCTGCGGTTCACGTCGGGCGGCAGGATCGCGGCGCCGAGGCGGCGGGCCTCCTCGACGTAGACGCGCGGCTTGTAGTAGCCGGTGTGACTGTTGAGGAAGGCGCACATGTAGACGGCGGGGTGGTGCGTCTTCAGCCACACGGCGCGGTAGGCGATGCGGCCGTAGGTCACCGCGTGGGCCTTGCAGAAGCCGAAGGAGGCGAAGTTCGCCACCAGGTCCCAGGCACCTCGCGCGTCGGCGCGCGCGATGCCCTGCTCCGCGCAGCCGTCCTGGAAGCGCTTCGCCAACGGCGCCAGCTCGCCGGTGCGTCGCTTCTGCAGCGCGCGTCGCAGCAGGTCGGCTTCGGAGAGGTCCATGCCGGCCAGGGTCTGCGCGACGCGCATCACGTCCTCCTGGTAGAGCATCACGCCCTGCGTCTCCCAGAGCACGTCGACGAGCCGTGGGTGCGGTGGCGTCGGCTCCTCCAGCCCGCGGAAGCGCCGCACGTAGGCGTCCTTCATCCCGCAGCCGGCGGGGCCGGGGCGGATCAGCGCGACCGCCTGGATCACGGCGTCCATGTCGCGCGCGCCGGTCTGCTGCAGGAGGTTGCGCATGCCGGGCGACTCGACCTGGAAGCAGGCGAGCGAGCGCCCTTCGGCCAGCGTGTCGCCGGTCGCCCCGTCGTCCTCGGCGATCGCCTCCAGGTCGACCTCGACGCCGCGCTCGGCGAGCGCCTTCAGCGTGTCGTCGAGCACGGTCAGCGCGCGGTTGCCGAGCAGGTCCATCTTGACGAGGCCGATCGCCTCGACCGCGTCCTTGTCGAGCTGCGTGACGACGACGCCCTTGGCCGCGCGCTGGCAGGCGGCGAAGTCGGTGATCGAGCCGGGCGCGACGACGACGCCGCCGGGGTGCAGCCCGAAGTGTCGCGGCGCCCCGACGAGCCCTTGCGCGAGGCGCAGCACCTGCTGCCAGCGCTCGTCGTCGAAGGGGAACTCGCGGGCCTCGGGGGTGGAGGCGAAGGCGCGTGCGATTTCGTTGTGGGTGAGGTCGTCGTTCGAGTCGGTGTGCGGCGCGGTGGGGCCGAGCCGCCCCGCATGGGCGCGCTGCATCGCGTTGCTGCGGGGGTCGTTCGCCTCGCCGATCGCGCCGCTCGCGGGCGCCTCGGCCACGCGTCCCGTGCTGCTGTCCGCGCTCGACGACGTGCTCGACCCGTCGAACAGTCCTTCGGCCCCGCTCGGCGCCTGGTACGGCAGCACCTTCGACCAGCGGTTGACGATGGGCGGGGGGAAGCCGCAGGCGAGCGCGGTCTCGCGGAAGGCGGAGCGCAGGCCGCAGGTGTTCAGCGTGCAGATCATCGCCGTGCGGTGCGCGCCGAAGAGGTCGTAGACGTGTTCGATCACGTCGTCGCGCCGGCGCCAGCAGAAGTCGAGGTCGATGTCGGGGCGGTCCGTGCGCGTCGGATTGAGGAAGCGCTCGAAGATCAGGTCGTACTGGAAGGGGTCGGCGTCGGTCAGCTTCAGGCAGTAGGCGACGAGGCTGTCCGCGGCCGAGCCGCGGCCGACGCAGGGGATGTTCTCGGCGCGCGCGTACTCGCCGATCTGGTGCACGAGCAGGAAGTAGGGCGCGAAGCCGAGCCCGTCGATCGTCCCGAGCTCGTAGTCCAGCCGCCGCACGACCTCGGGGCGCAGCGGCCGGTAGCGTTGCTGTGCGCCGTCGAAGGCGAGCTCGCAGAGCTTCGAGTAGGCGCTCTGTCCGGGCTGCAGATCGACCTCCGGGAAGAGCACGCGGTCGAGCGGCGGCGTGTAGCGACAGCGATCGGCGACCTGGAGCGTGCGTGCGACCATCGCGGGGAGGTCGATGGGGGGCGGGCTGTGGTGTGAGGAGGCGTGGGCGCGGGTCTCCTCGCGCGGCCACGGTCCGGGCACGTCGTCGAGGTCGGCGTAGAGCGCGGCCATCTCGCGCGCGCTCGGCAGGTGCGAGTTCGCAGGGGCGAGCCACTCCTCGGGCAGGTCCTCGAGCAGCGCGTTGTGCTTGATCGCGACGCGTAGCCTGTGGTCGTCCGAGCCGCCGGGGGCCGCGTAGTACACGTCGGGCACGGCCACCACGCCGAAGCCGGTCGCGCGCGCGACGTCGAGCAGCTCGCCGGCGGGGACCGGGCGTGCGGGGGGCGGGGTCTTGGGCGGCTCGAGGGCTTCGGCGTCGCCGGGGGCGGGCGGTGCGTCGCCCTCCTCGGTGTTGCGAGGCGGTCGCGCGCCTGCACCGGGGAGGGACGCCGCCGCGCGCCCGCCGCCGAGGTGCGTGTTGCGCGCTTCGCCGCTGCGCACGCGCTGGGATGAGCGCCCGCCGTCGGCGCGCAGGCTGGCGGGGGAGATCGCGACGAGCACGTTGTGCGCGGGCACGCGCCCCATCAGCCCGAGGCAGAGGCGCGGGTGGTCGACGAGGTAGACGAGGCCTTCCTGGTAGCGGACCGCCGCGCGGACGAGGTCGAAGTCGTCCGCGCCGCGCTCATCGCTCCCGTCGCCGTAGGCCTCGCGCTCCCCGTTGTCGAAGCCGAGGTGGCGTGCGGAGACGAGCTTGTTCAGGTTGGCGAAGCCGGTCTCGTTCGTGACGAGCGCGACGAGCCGGCCGTCCTCCCACGGGTCCGAGAGCTCGGCGGCGAGGATCGCGCGGGGCGCGTTCGCCTCCTCCGCGAGCCGCGACGCGGTCTTCAGGAAGTCGATCCAGCCGGCGGTGCTGTCGACATCGGCGAGGGCCAGGGCGGGGAGGTCGAGGGCCTGCGCGCGCTCGAGCAGGGTCCGCGGCGCGTCGACGCCGGTCATCAGCGAGTGGAACCCGTGGGTTCGAAGGGGCACGTACACGCGGAGGTCTCCGTCGGTGGGTTCGACCGCGCCGGGACTCGTCGTTCCGGGTCGGTCGCGTCCGTCTGGGTCCCCGTGCCCCGCGGGCCCCCAGCGAGCGCGCGGTAGCGGAGGCTCCCCGGCCCCCGTCCGCCCACGATGTGGTGGTGGCACGGGGCTGCGGACGAACGAGGGCGCGGGGCGACTCCAGAACGAACCCTAACAGATACCTAAAATCTGTCCAGTGGCGAGGAGCGGAGGATTCGGCGCAGCGGGCGCAAGTGGTTGCGCGGGGAGGGGATCGGGAGTGGGACAGCGAGGAGAGTGGCCCGGGGAGGCCGGGGCGCAGTAGGTTCGGAGCCGGGTCGCGTGGTGAGGCCTCCCGCCTTCGCCGTCCCCTCGTCACGCCATGCTCCTCTGCCGAACCGCGACCTCCGATGACCGAGCGGCCGTCGCCGCGCTCTACCGGGACGCCGGCTACACCGGCGGGATCGCGGAGGGGGACGAGGTGCTCGTCACCGAGGAGGTGGGGCGGATCGTCGCGGCCGTGCGCCTGTGCGAGGAGCACGGGGTCGTCGTACTGCGCGGGATGTTCGTCGCCGCGGACCGGCAGCGCGGTGGCGTCGGGGCACGGCTGCTGGACGCGGTCGTGGAGGCGCTGGGGGAGCGCGCTTGCCTGTGCGTGCCCTTCTCGCACCTGCAGTCGTTCTACGAGCGCATCGGGTTTCGCACGATCGAGGAGACGGAGGCGCCCGCGTTCCTGCGCGAGCGGGTGAGCCGCTACCGCGAGAGCGGGTACGAGGTCGTCGTGATGCGGCGGGACGCGGACCCGGGCGCGACCGGCGGCCTCGGGTAGAGTTTCCAGGAAGGAGAGATCGCCACGATGCCCGACCCCCAACCCATCGGCCCGATCGCCCCGTTCTTCATCGTGAAGGACCTGGCGCGCGCCGTCGACCACTACACGACCCGCCTCGGCTTCGAGCTACGGCTCGCGCTGCCGGACGAGGACCCCTTCTTCGCGATCGTCGGCCGCGACGAGGTGCAGCTCCTCCTGAAGGCGGTCGCGGACGACGTCGGCGGGCTGGCGAACGTCGAGCGGCACCCGTGGGCGCTCTGGGACGCGTTCGTGCACGCGGACGATCCCGACGCGCTCGCGAAGGAGCTCGCGGCGCGCGGCGCCACGTTCCACTGCGAGCTGACCAACCGCGAGGACGGGCTGCGCGGCTTCGAGGTGCGCGATCCAGAGGGGTACGTGCTGTTCTTCGGGCGGCCCTCGCGGGGGGACGCCGGAGCCGACTCCTGATCCACTCGCCCCTTCGATCCGAACCGCACCACGATGACGACCCCCTCCAAGCGCACCTCCGCCCTCGCCCTCGTCGGCTGGCTCGTACTGAGCTTCGCGGTCTCCGCCGTCGGCGCGGCCGCGTCGATCCAGGCGCAGTCGTTCTACGGCGAGCTGGCCCAGCCCTCGTGGGCGCCGCCCGCTTGGCTGTTCGGGCCGGTCTGGACCGCGCTGTTCACGGCGATGGGCGTCGCCTCGTGGTTGGTCTGGCGGGAGGGCGGCTTCGGCGAACAGCGTCGAGCGCTCTCGCTGTTCCTCGCGCAACTCGCGCTGAACGCGCTCTGGAGCTGGCTGTTCTTCGCGTGGCGGCTCGGCGGAGTGGCGTTCGGCGACATCGTCGTGCTCTGGATCCTGATCCTGCTCACGACGCTCGCGTTCTGGCGGGTGCGGCCGCTGGCCGGCGCGCTGCTCGTGCCGTACCTGCTGTGGGTGAGCTTCGCCGCGGCCTTGAACTTCGCGCTCTGGCGGCTGAACCCCGAGGTGCTGGGGTAGGGGGAGCTGGGGGCCTGGCGGAGATCGCGCCCGACTCCTACAACGGAGCGCCGCTGGTCCGCCACGTGATCGATCACGTCCGCTGCCCGATCAGCCTCGTCCTCCACGATGACCCTCACCACGCTCGCCCGCTGATGGACGGCTCGATGATCGCCAGTTTCGCCTTCGGGGCCGTTCTCGTGTCCGTCGGGCCTGCCCTCGCCTCGCGGCCCGGGGATCCCCCGCGTCGGGCCGCGCTCGTCGCGGCGTTGCTCCCGCCGCTCGTGGGCCTGGCCCTCGTCGCTTCGCTCGCGCTCCACATGCACGTGAGCCTCGACAACTGGCCGGGGTCCCTCGAAACGCGCGGGTTTCCGAGGGAGCTGCTGCTGCACGCGGAGATCGCCTATTTCGCGTTCGGCTCCCTGTTCATCGCGTGCCTGTTCGTCTGGCCCGTTGCGTTGCTCCTCTGTCTGGCAGCGCCGCGTTTGCAGCCGGGATTGCCCTACCTGGGCGCGTTCGCCGCGGCGTGCCTCGCTGCTCTGCTCGTCATGCAACTCCTGCCCGATCCCTTTCTCTACTGGTGGTGGGACTGAACCATGATGACCCGTCTGCTGCTCCTCCTGAGCGCTCCGCTCACGTTGCTCTCGCTGAAGGCCCCGCCCGCCGGGGAGCTTCTCGGCCTGACAGCGCCGAAGGTGGTCCACCTCGGTGAGGGTCCGACGAACCTCGACCTGCATCCCTCCGGCACCGGCACGCTGAAGGCCGTGATGCTCTTCGCGCGCTTCGCGGACGGCGACCAGGAGGAGACGATGCAGTCGCTGCACGAGATCCTCGTGCCCGGCGCCGTGGCCTTCTACGAGGCGTCGTCCTACGGCCAGATGACGCTCGAGGTCACGCCGCACTTCGAGTGGTACCCGATGCAGGGACCGTCGACGGAGCCCGGCTACGACTGCTCGAAGCACGACACGCACAAGCGCTACGTGCAGGAGGTCGTGACGGCCGCGGACGGGGACGTCGACTTCGCGGGGTACGATCTGATCTACGTCGTCGCCAACAAGGCGCCGGGCGTCTTCAACTCGCCGACCTTCAACGCCCACGACAGCGGAGGCTTCCGCGCCGACGGGAACGAGATCCGGCACGCCGTAACGTTCGGCAATGACGTGCGCGGCGCGGACTGGGGCTGGCAGACGCTCGTGCACGAGACCGGGCACGTGCTCGGGCTGCCGGATCTGTACAGCTACGCACCTGAGGACGAGGCCTACAAGAGTCTGCACCTGCACACCGGCTCCTGGGAGCCGATGGGCTTTCAGAAGCACTCGCGCCACTACTTCGCCTGGCACAAGCGCAAGCTCGGCTGGCTCGACGACGAGGACTTCGTGGTCGTGACGAAGGGGGAGCGGTCGGTCGAGCTCGCGCATATCGCGTCGAAGGACGGGCTGAAGGCCGTTGTCCTTCCTCTGTCCCGGACCGAGGCCTACGTCGCCGAAGTGCGTCACCTCAGCGACGAGCACTCCGAGCCCGGCGTGCTCGTGTACCGCGTGTCGCTCACGACGCGCTCGGGCCGCGGACCGATCCAGGTGATGCCGGCGACGCCCGACGACGACGAGACGCACCCGAAGCTCGCGCGCAAGTACATCGCGCTCTACGACGCGCTGTACCGCGCGGGCGCGACGTTCGAGGATGCGGAGGCGGGCGTCCGCGTCGACGTGAAGGCGGGCACGGCGGGCACGGCGGGCGCGTTCCGGCTCGACGTGACGCGGGTCGGCGACCGCTAGGCGAGAGGAGTGCGGAGCCCGCAGCCCCGGAGGCCCGCGTGGACCGACGGAGGGAGCGAGGCCGGGGGTGCCCGGCTTGGGGCCTCCCTTGCGGGGTCTAGGTCGGCTCCCAGGGGGCTTCAGCCCTTATTCAGATAGAAAAGTCAGGTGTAATGAAATCAAAGTGATATCACTGCGGTAGTCCGGGTCTCACCCGCTGATCTCACGAAGAGGAACTGCCATGACCACTCGCACCGCGTCGAACGAAACCACCTTCAAGGCCCTCTCCGGCTGGCCGATCCTGGTCGGGACCCTCGTGTTCTGGGCCGCCTACATCACCCTGGGCAGCGTCCTCGAGGACATGCCGAACCCCTGGTACATCGGCGGCCTGATCGCCTCGATCCTGGCCAGCTTCGCATCGCTGTTCGGCTACTTCATCGTCAACCCGAACATGTCCCGCGTGCTGGTCCTGTTCGGCAAGTACCGCGGCACCGAGCGAACTCAGGGCTTCTTCTGGACGAACCCGTTCACCCTCAAGCACAAGGTCTCGCTCAAGGCCCACAACCTGTCGAGCGAGCACATCAAGGTGAACGACCTGGCGGGCAACCCGATCGAGATCGGCGCCGTCGTCGTGTGGATGGTGAGCGACACGGCCCAGGCGCAGTTCGACGTGGAGGACTACTATCAGTACGTCGACGTCCAGATCGAGACGGCCGTCCGTCAGCTCGCCAAGAGCCATCCCTACGACGACAACTCGCTCGATGACGGTTCGACCGATGGGGGACTCCCGATCCCCTCGCTGCGCACCGACAGCGAGCAAGTGTCCACGGAGCTCGAGCACGAGCTCCAGCAGCGCATGAATCGCGCGGGCATCCAGGTCGTCGAGGCGCGCATCAGCCACCTCGCCTACGCGCCCGAGATCGCCTCGGCCATGCTGCAGCGTCAGCAGGCCGACGCCATCATCGCCGCGCGCCGGAAGATCGTCGAGGGAGCGGTCGGCATGGTAGAGGACGCCCTGCAGCAGCTGGCGGAGAAGGGCGTCGTCGAGCTGGACGACGAACGGCGCGTGACGCTGGTCGGAAACCTGCTCGTCGTGCTGTGCGGCGGAGTGAGTCCGCAGCCGGTGCTCAACGCGGGCAGCCTCTACAACTGAGCGGCGCCGGGGCCGACCCCTCGGGGCCGGCCGCGCGCCGCGGAGATCTACCGTGAGTGACGACCCGAAGGACGCGGAGCAGAGCGGCAGTGCGCCCCGGCGGAAGAAGCCGGCGCGTAAGCCCTTCCTGCTGCGCCTCCCGCCGCCGCTCATGAACGAGCTGCGGGGCTGGGCGGACAGCGAGCTGCGCAGCCTGAACGCCCACATCGAGTTCCTGCTGCGCGAGGCCGTCAAGCGTCGCGCGGGCCGCGACGAGGAGGACTGACCCATGAGCTACCCCACATCCGGAGCCGCGCTGATCGCCGAGGCCGCCTATCGCTCGCGGTACTCGAAGGCGGACGCCGCCCTGCTGGAGGAGCTGACCGCGCGCTGCGGCGGAGAGCTGCGCAAGGAGGGGTTCGTCGGGCGACATGCCGGGGTCGAGTTCCGCCTGAGCTTCCTGGCCAAGCAGCAGGGCTTCGTCGTCTCGGTGCCTTGTCGGCTGGTGGGACGCTTCCGCGTCACGCGCA
>Ga0316204_10004435_pt1 | contig 25159 bp, 27 predicted proteins | sample 6monrhotite_MG_2_FD_205661 | JGI IMG/M metagenome (GOLD analysis project Ga0316204, IMG submission 205661) | Microbial mat bacterial communities from mineral coupon in-situ incubated in ocean water Damariscotta River, Maine, United States -... | ecosystem: Environmental > Aquatic > Marine >... | reverse complement strand
CAATCTAGGCGGGCACCGGAGCGAAGAAAAGCAGATTATCGGCCAGGGCGATTCAATCATTATGCAGGCCGGTTCATGCCGGGCGATGTCTATCCCTGTTCAGGGATGAGCGCCCGCCGGCATGTCTTGGCGCGTGAATATGCGTTTTCGAACCGCGTGATCTGGTCGGCAGGGGGGGGCGTAATACTCCTACCGCAGCCCACGGCCCCTGCGACTGCGATGCGTGGGTCTTCTTTGCGGCAGGCAACCAGCAGCCCAGGAAACGCAAAGGCCAGCCCGGCCGGGCAGAGCGTGCCGTTGCGTCAATTGGTGATTTCGTAATAACGTTGAATGGCGGTTTCGCAAAACCCCGGCAGAGCCTCAAACGCGCTGATCTCGGCGATAGCGGGGGGTGTTGTGGGAATCGTGGCGGCGAAATCCTCCAGCGGGGTCGACTCGGAATCCATTATTGCCGCGATGGCGGTGCCGGCCCGAAAATCGACAGCGCAGTCAAACGACCCGCCGAGTGCGCGATCATAGGTGGCGTAGTCGAACGCGGTCATGACAAACCCGGGCGCGTCCCAGACCAGCGTGATGGTCTGCATCCACGGGCTGCGCCCAATGCCGATCTGTTCGGAATTGATGAAAAGCGCGCCATCATCGGTGGCCTCCAACGATGGTGACATGCCCCACATGGCCCCGTTGAAAAAGGCCGATCGCCGGATCAGCAACGGCCGCCCGCCGGGATCGGTGCGCCGGTCGGTCAGGATAATGAGATCGGCGGTGTCGGGCGCGTCAGGGTTGGACAACAAAACGACCTGCTCGCAGCCGGTCGAGGTATCGACCAGATCGAGACACAGGCTGTCGATGATACGCGGCAGGAGATCGGCCTCGGATAGGGTCAGATCCTGCGCCGCCAACGGGGTTGCAGCGAGGAGCGGCAAAGCCGCGAGGAGCAGACGCATGGGGGCAATTCCTTTTCATCAAATTCGAGCGTTGAAACAAATGCAGCGTAACCCGCACAGGCCCGAATTTGAAACCCGTCTGTCACGACAGGCGATCACACCAATCTATCCGCCGCCCGCCTGAATAGGGAACCGCCAGGTTTTCCGAGATCAGCCTGCGCGACACCGCCTGCCCATCCAGAGAGAGCGCGACCAGCCGCCGGCCATAGCGATCGGTGCCGCCGATATTGGCCTCGATCCGGGTGGCACTGTCCACCATCTGCCTTAGCCGCAAGCCGGCCTGCCGACCAAGAGCCGCCTCGGCCGGGCAGCCGGGCTCATAGGTTTCCGGCGTGTCAAAGCCGGTCAACCGTGCCCGGAAAACCGGGCCGCCACAGCGCAGATCGACCGTATCCCCATCGACAATGCGCGCAACAGTGCAGACACGCGCCGAGGCAAGCGGCGGCGCAGGCACCAGGCCGATAAATACGAGCACGCCAGCAAGGATAAGCGCCGCAAGGATTGCGAAGGGGCGGAACATGAAATCAAACGCTAACACACTGCCAACCCGGCGCGAAATACGCAAATGATCAGAGGGTTAACAACCTGTGCTCAGGCGGCTCTTTCCGATTGCCCCTTACCCGACCGCCCGCGCGGGCAGGCATCAGCCCATCGCCATGCTGGCGGCACTCTCGGGCAGTTCCTCGTCAAAACAACGCTGGTAGAACTCGGCCACGGTCTGGCGCTCAAGCTCATCGCATTTATTGAGGAAACTCAGGCGGAAGGCGTATCCCAGATTTCGGAAAATCTCGGCGTTCTGGGCCCAGTTGATCACCGTTCGCGGGCTCATCACGGTCGAAAGCTCGCCATTCATGAACGCAGTGCGGGTCAGATCGGCAACCGTCACCATCTGGCTGATCTGCTTGCGGCCTTTTTCGGTGTTGTAATGCGGGTTCTTGGCCAGAACGATCTGCGTTTCGGCATCGTGGCTGAGGTAATTCAGCGTCGCCACAAGGCTCCAGCGGTCCATCTGCGCCTGGTTGATCTGCTGCACACCATGGTAAAGCCCGGTCGTGTCGCCCAGACCGACCGTGTTGGCGGTGGCAAAGAGGCGGAAATAGGGGTTCGGTGTGATGATCTCGTTCTGATCCATCAGCGTCAGCTTGCCGTCATGTTCCAGCACGCGCTGGATCACGAACATCACATCGGCGCGGCCAGCATCATATTCGTCGAACACGATGGCAACGGGGTTGCGCAGCGCCCAGGGCAGGATGCCCTCGTGAAACTCGGTCACCTGCTTGCCATCGCGCAGCTTGATGGCGTCCTTGCCAATCAGGTCGATCCGGCTGATATGACTGTCGAGGTTGACGCGCACAGCGGGCCATTTCAGGCGCGCGGCGACCTGTTCGATATGGGTCGATTTGCCGGTGCCGTGATAGCCCTGGATCATCACCCGGCGATTGGCTGAGAACCCGGCCAAAATGGCCAAAGTGGTGTCGGGGTCGAATTTATAGGTCGGGTCGATCTCGGGGACGCGCTCCTGTGCTTCTTCAAAGCCCTTGACCTTCATCTCGGTGTCGATGCCGAACACATCACGGACAGAAATATCTTCGGTCGGTTTGGCAGTCACGTCCATTCGGGGCCCCCGTTCTCATCCGCCTATCGTCTGAATTTGCCCCCCGTGTTGCCCGATATTGCCGGGGGCCGCAAGAGGGGCCGACAGCGCGATAGCGGGTCGGCTCTTGTCTCAAATAATCGCGGATTCGAAAGCCGCAACCGATCTCACCGAAGCGAAAGACATGAAAGCCTGAACCGTGCTTGGTTGCCGCAACGCCCGCGCGCGATCAGGTCTGAGCGGAAATCGCACGACCCGCTGCCGCGCCCGAGGCCCAGGCCCATTGGAAATTATAGCCGCCCAACCAGCCGGTGACATCCATCACTTCGCCGATAAGGTAGAGTCCCGGGCAAATCTGCGACCCCATGCTCTGCGAAGAAACCTGCGCCGTCGACACGCCGCCAAGCGTGACCTCGGCCGTGCGGTAGCCTTCGGTCGCGGTCGGCGTGAGCTGCCAATCGGTCAGGCGCGCGCAAAGCTGCATCAGGCCGGCATCGGATTGATCGGCCAGATTTCCGGCCACCCCCCAGGCCGGTGCCATCGTCTGGATCAATGCGCGCGGCAGATACTCGGCCAGAACGGTGGCCAGCGCCTTGCCGCCGCTTTGCGCCCGACGGCTGCGCAGGACATCGAGAAAATCCACATCCGGGCGCAGATGCAGCGAGATGGGCACCCCCTCGCGCCAATAGGACGAGATTTGCAGAATAGCAGGACCAGACAGGCCGCGATGGGTAAAGAGCAGCGCCTCATCGAAACTAGCTCCATTGCACGCGATCCGAACGGGCAGCGAAACGCCAGCCAGCGGTGTGAGGCGCGTCTTGATCGCCTCATCGAAGGTCAACGGCACCAGCGCGGGCCGGGTTTCGGTCAGGGCATGGCCGAATTGTTCCGCGATGCGGTAGCCAAGCCCGGTCGCGCCCATTTTCGGGATGGACTTGCCGCCGGTGGCCACGACCAGATTGCGGGCGTGGACGGTTGTGGTCTTGCCCTGGCGCGTCAGGGCCACGCGGAACCCCTGCCCATCGCGCGACACTGCGCCGATATCGGTTTGCAGCCACAGATCGGCGGGCCGCATCTCGGCCAGCAGCATGGCGATGATCTCTTTCGCTGAGCCATCGCAGAAAAGCTGCCCCAGGGTCTTTTCGTGCCAGGCGATGGCGTGGCGATCCACCATCTCGATGAAATCCCATTGCGTGAACCGGCTGAGCGCGGATTTTGCGAAATGTGGGTTCTCGGACAGGAAATTTTCCGGGCCGGCATGGAGATTGGTGAAATTGCAACGGCCACCGCCCGAGATGCGGATCTTTTCGCCGGGGGCTTTCGCATGATCCACGACCAAAGTGTCGGGCCCCGCGTGGATGGCAGCCATCAGGCCAGCGGCCCCGGCACCCAGGATCAGGGTTTTGACGTGGGTATCAGGCATCATTGTCAATCTTTGCCCGTTGGTGCCCGATACCAGGGGAGGATGCCTCCGGCGGGGATATTTGGAGCGCAAAGAAGGAGGGCGCGCGTTAAGGTTAATGGACCATGAATGGGTGGGGAGGGAGCGGGGGTGCGTGTTGCGCCCCTGCTATTTGAAATTGCGGCTGTCCTTGATCTGATCCCAGGCCCAGACGACCTCCTGCAACTGTTCTTCCTGGCTGCGATCGCCGCCATTCATATCGGGGTGCAGCACTTTGATCAGCGATTTATAGGCCTTGCGCAGCTCGGCCTTGGTCCAGTGATCCTTGGCATCCAGAATATCGACGGCGCGGCGTTCGGTGGGGGGCAGGCGGCGGGTGCCGGTGATGGATTTTCCCGGGTTGCGCGTGGCGTTGGTGCCCAGAACCTGATGCGCGTCGTCGATGCCGAGCCGCGACCAGGCGCGTTCTTCGGCGGATTGCTTGAAGGGTTTGGTGGGCCGATCCCAGACCCGGTCACGCTCCATCTGTTCTTCCATCTCGGCCTCGGTGGTGCCGTCGAAGAAATTCCATTTCAGGTTGTATTCGCGCACGTGATCCTTGCAGAACCACAGATATTCATCCAGCACATCGGGCGATTTCGGCGCGCGATACTGGCCCGGCTCCTCGCATCCGGCATGGCTGCAGGGGCGTTGTGAGGTCTCGAACGCACCCGACATGCCACGCCTGCCGGTGCGGCGTTTCTTCTTATCCGTCGAAACGCGGAGATCGAAATTGAACGGGTCGTTTTCGGCCATGGGTCATCCCTTTTCGACTCGGAGCGGACACTCTAAGGTTTTTCGGCAGGCGTATGAAGAGGGCGGAGTGAGATTTCATGACCAGAGCAGATAAAATCCACCAAAGGCTGAAGGCGGCCCTGACCCCCACCCATCTGGAGGTGATTGACGATAGCGAAAGTCACCGCGGTCATGCCGGGTATGGCGAGGGCGGCGAGAGCCATTTTCACGTAATTATCGAGGCGGTTGAGCTTGCGCCGCTGTCGCGGGTCGCACGCCAAAGGGCGGTCCATGCGGCCATTGGCCCGGATCTGATGGGCGAGATCCACGCGCTGTCGATGGAAATCCGGGTCTGAGCTCCTATTCAGCGGCGATTTCGGCGGGCGTTTCGGCGTCGTCGATATGAGCGCGGCGGGCTTGCAGAACGGTCAGAATCGATGTCGCAGGCGGGCCTGCGATGGCGTCATCGGGGTCGTCATAAGTGATCTGATGTGCCTCCCCCTGCGGCGACATGAAGGCCAGTTCCAGCGGCGTGGGCTGAGGTGCTGCCGGTTGGCTAAGCTCTTGCAACTTATCGGCTTCTTCCACTTCGCGGCGGAACACCAGCATGTTGTGATAGACCGTTCTGGTCTTGGTCAAACCGCTGCGTTCCTCGGCGGGCAAGGTGTCGGCGCGCAGGTAGGTCCAGCCCTCGGCCCCCAACTGGTTTATCGCCGTCGCGAGCGCATGTGCGAACCGGGCCTCGGGGCTGCGGATGCCGCGTGCCTTCAGGCCCTTAACAGGGGCCGGGATAACCTTGTACTCGTAGATGGCCATGGGCCCCCGAAATGGTTAACGCGGACTTTATCATAAGGGCGGTTCCGCGGGTTCCAAAGCTTTCATTGGCCGGTGTGGGGAGTGTTTCCGATTCGGAAACGGGCGCGCTTGGCCTCCATATCAAATCCCGTGCACCGCCTGTGCATATGCTAATTGCGCAAAATATTGCCGGGGATTTTCGCCATGAGGCATGGACGCACGGATTAGCCAAAGCTGAGAGCCGCAAAGATGACCGCCAGCGTGGCGGCTCCGCTGATTATGATCCCGAGCTTGCGCAGTTTCGCGGGGGTCTCGGGCCCCGGGCGCAACAGCGCCACCTGTGCCGTCACAGCCGCCGCCGTCATCGCCAGCACGACAAGCATCTTGACCCAAAACCAGAGCGCCAGATCGTCGAGGCCGTAGTTCAGGGCCAGCATCCAGATGCCGGTGATCCAGAGAATAAGGAGGCCGCCAAAGGCCATGCGTCCGATGCGTTTCTGGATCGGGCGGGTCACCGGCGCGCCGTCCGCTCCGGCCATGTGGCCGATCACCAGATTGACGACACCGCCGCCGAGCCCGATGGCCAGCGCGAGGATATGGAGAATTTTGAGGGCCGCGAGCATGGGCGGGAGTTTAGGGGGGAATTTGCGCCGGGGATAGGGGGTGGTAGACGGTGCACTGAAGCACACCCTACGGCTGGCGATGTCCGGAACCGTGCGGCCATTAGGCTACGCGAGTTTCTTCGCCACGATTTCATTCACCGCCTTGGGGTTGGCCTTGCCGCCTGTTGCCTTCATCACCTGGCCCACGAACCAGCCCGCCAGTTTCGGGTTCTGTTTCGCCTTCTCGACCTGGGCCGGGTTGGCGGCGATGATCTCGTCGACCGCGGCCTCGATGGCACCGGTATCGGTGACCTGCTTCATACCGCGCGCCTCGACGATTTCCGCCGGGTCGCCGCCTGTCGTATAGACGATCTCAAAGAGATCCTTGGCGATCTTGCCCGAGATGTCGCCCGATGTGATGAGCCGCACGATGCCCGCCAGCTGGTTGGGGCTGACGGGGCTGTCGGTGATGTCGTGATCTTCCTTTTTCAGCCGCCCGAAAAGCTCGTTGATGACCCAGTTGGCGGCCAGTTTGCCATCGCCCGCTTGTGCCGCCACGGCCTCGAAATAGGCGGCATCGGCGGTGCCCGCGGTCAGCACGCTGGCGTCATAATCGGAAAGGCCGAAATCGGCCATGAAGCGGGCTTTCTTGGCGTCGGGCAGTTCGGGCAGCGAGGCTTTGATGCCATCGACCCAGTCCTGCTCAATCTCCAGCGGCAACAGGTCGGGATCGGGGAAGTAGCGGTAATCATGCGCCTCTTCCTTGGACCGCATCGATCGGGTTTCGCCCTTGTCGGGATCGTAAAGCCGGGTTTCCTGGGTCACAGTGCCGCCGCCTTCGACGATCTTGATCTGGCGGCGCGCCTCATGGTCGATGGCGGCCTGGATGAACCTGAGCGAATTCATGTTCTTGATCTCGCAGCGGGTGCCGAGATGGGCGAAATCCTGGGTTTCCTGATAGCGCTCATAGGCTCCGGGTTCGCAGATCGAGACATTCACATCGGCGCGCAGGTTGCCGTTTTGCATATTGCCGTCGCAGGTGCCCAAATAGCGCAGGATCTGACGCAGTTTGGAGACATAGGCGGCGGCCTCCTCGGGGCCACGGATATCGGGGCGGGAGACGATCTCCATCAATGCCACGCCGGTGCGGTTGAGATCGACAAAGGACATTGCCGGGTCCATGTCATGGATCGATTTGCCGGCATCCTGTTCCAGGTGGATACGTTCGATCCGGACCACGCGGGCGGTGCCATCCCCCAATTCCACCAGCACTTCGCCCTCGCCCACGATGGGGTGGTAAAGCTGGCTGATCTGGTAGCCTTGCGGCAGGTCGGGGTAGAAGTAATTCTTGCGGTCGAAGGCTGAGAAAAGGTTGATCTCTGCGTTCAGGCCTAGCCCGGTGCGCACCGCCTGTTCGACGCAATAGTCGTTGATCACCGGCAGCATCCCCGGCATGCCCGCATCGACAAAGGCGACGTTGGAATTGGGTTCGGCCCCGAAGGTGGTCGAGGCACCCGAGAAAAGCTTGGCATTCGAGGCGACCTGCGCGTGCACCTCAAGCCCGATCACCAATTCCCAATCCTGCTTGGCCCCGGAAATAACCTTGGCGGCAGGGGTTTTGTAGGTCAGGTCGAGCATGGGGGCCTCCGGTGCTGTAACGGATGCGTTCTAGGGCAGGGCAAAAGGCGGGGCAAGGGGGCGATCGCAGGGGCCGCCATCGGCAAAGCCTTGCCTGTTTTGGCGGCACCGCCGCTGGCGGGGTGGCCGCCGCCGGGGTTTCTGAGCACAGAAGCGCCGTTGGCCCCCGCATTGGGGGCGTTGTTTCGGGACCGCCCATGCTGCGTCTATTCCTGCTGGCCATTGGGGCCGTGATATTGTCCGGCTGCGCGGCGTCGCGCCCCGATGCGGCACCTACGCCTGAGATGCGGCCTGCGTCCGAGACCAGGCCCGCGACGCAGTGGGATTTTCGGCCCGAGGCCGCGATCTGGACCCGCGCAGCCATGGAGATGCTGGAAACCGATGCCGCCATCCTGACGCAGGTGGTGCCTGGGGATGCCGAATACTGGTGCCCGGGCTATACAGAGGCCGATGCCGCCCGGCGCGCCGCGTTCTGGACCGGGTTCATGTCGGCGCTGGCGCGGTATGAAAGCACCTGGAACGCGGATGCGGTGGGCGGCGGCGGGCGCTATTACGGGTTGTTGCAGATCTATCCCCCCACGGCGCGCTATCGCGATTGTGAGGCCGGAACGGGTGCCGCGCTGCGCGATGGGGCGGCCAATCTGCGCTGCGCGCTCAGGATCATGGCAATCACGGTGCCGCGCGACGGCGTGGTTTCTCAGGGCCGTCGCGGCGTCGCCGCCGATTGGGGGCCGATGCGCGATGGTGCCAAAGTGGCCGAAATGCGCGCCTGGTTGCGCCAGCAAAGCTATTGCCAGGCCTGACTTGCCCCGGAGGCGCAATCCGGGGCAGCATGGGATGACGTGCAATCGTGAAAGGCCTGTCATGCGGATCTGGCTGACATTTGTGTTGTTGACCCTTGCGCCGCCGCTGGCCGCGCACCCGACTGAAACAGCGCCCCCCGAGGCGGTGACCGAGGCCGCGCGCCCGGATGGCGCGACACGCCCCGAAATCGCGGTGCCCGCATTGCATTGGGATGAACAGCGCCCCGGCATGGCGGCCGCCGCCGATCCGGCCTGGGGCGTTGCTCTGTTGGCAGCGATCGCCGCGGAAGGCGAGATGCTGGATACGGTGCCCGAAGATATCGAGGCCTGGTGCCCGGCCTACGCGGCGGCAGGCGTTGACCAGCGCGCCGCGTTCTGGGCCGGGCTGGTCTCGGTGCTGGCCTGGTATGAAAGCACCCATAACCCGCGCGCCATCGGCGGCGGCGGGCGCTGGTTCGGTTTGGTTCAGATCGCGCCCGCCACGGCGCGCCATCGCGGATGTGCCGTGGGCAGCGGCGAGGCGTTGCTGGACGCCGAGGCCAATCTGCGCTGCGGTGTGCGGATCATGGCGCAAAACGTGGTGCGCGATGGGGTGGTCAGCCGGGATTTGCGCGGCGTGGCCGCCGAATGGGGACCGTTTTACAGCCCTCCCCGGCGCGCGGCGATGCGCAATTGGGTTAGTTCGCAGGACTATTGCGTGCAGCCCGCAGCCGATTAATTTTGCCGCACCGGGATGTCGCGTGCCGTCATTTCACGGATTAGGGCCAGCGGACCCGGCAGCGCGCGTGGCGGCAACGCCACCTCGGCCCCGCTTTGCATCACGATGCGCGCGTGATGCCCATTGATTCTAAGGTGGGCGATCTGGGCCATTGGCAGCGCCACTTCGCGAAAGCCGTCGAACACCTCCAACAAGGCGGGCGACATGCGGATGCCATAGATCGGGCGCAGCGCGATCTGCGTCAGGCAGATTCCAAGGCAGGGCAGCAAGAGCGCCCAAATCCAGAACGGGGCCCCGGCCCGGGCGGCGAGCCCCAGCATGATCAGACCAGCGGCCAGTCCCGGCCAGGCCCATTGCGTGCGCCCCAGGACGCGATGTTGGAAAACAGCAGACATGGGGGCAATCCTGCCCCCGGTTTGGGCCGATTCTGTGTCCTACACGGGCCGGGGACATGACAAATAGACCGCGATTTCCGGCAATTCGATTGGGGAGGCTTGCCGTGGCGGCTAGCCCGGCAACATGCGGCCGACCATCTCGGCCAGATCGCGGCTGAGCCTGTCATGGCCTGCGATCCGCTCCAACTGCGCCAGCATCAGCGCCTGCCGGTCGGCATCATAGCGCGCCCAGGTCTCGAACGCGGTCGAGAGGCGCGCGGCGGTTTGCGGATTGGCCCGGTCAAGGCGCAGAAGCCAGGTGGCGAGAAAGGCATAGCCCGCGCCCGACGGATCATGGAATCCGGCCGGATTGCCGCCCGTCAGACCACCCATCACGGCGCGGAACCGGTTGGGGTTTTTCATATCAAAATCAGGATGTTCCGTGAGGATATCCGCGCGGGCGACGGCGTCGGCGGGCCTGGCATGCGCAATTTGCAGCATGAACCATTTATCCATCACCAGCCGATCCTGATGCCAATCCTCATGGAACCGCGCGGCAATTTCCGGATCGCCATGATCGAGTAGGCAGATAAAGGCGGCGATCTGGTCGGTCATGTTGCGCGCGGCATCATATTGCGCATGGGCGCGGACCCCGTGATCAAGTGGGGTCAGGCGTTTCAGGGCGACATTGCGCAAGGCGCGCTTGCCCGCCTGGTCGGCATCGGGGCTGTATTCCGCTGCGGTGTCCAGTTGCGAATAGAGCGTCTCGAACAGATCCCGGCAATGCGCGCCCACGGCCGCGCCCACCGATTTCAGGGCGGCGTGGATGGCCGAAGGGTCGGGCACCAGCCCGGAATCGACAGCGGCCTGCGCGATGTCATCCTGACCCGGCAGCGACAGGACCAGCGCCCTGAAAGCTGGGTCGAGCGTGTCATTGGCGGCGGTGGTGGCGAGCGCATCGAGCCAGGCGGGAGCGGGCGGCGTGGCATCGGTGAGAAGCGCCAGCACCGTTTCGCGGGTCAGGCTGCGCCCGGCCTCCCACCGATTGAAGGGATCGGTGTCATGGGCCAGCAAAAGCGCGCGGTCGCTGAAACTGGTCTCGTGATCGAGAATCACCGGGGCCGAGAAGCCGCGCAGAAGCGAGGGCACCGGGCGCGCCGAAAGCCCGCCAAAGGTGAAGGAGTGCCGTGTCTCAGTCAGCTCCAGCAGTTGCGTTGGAACCACCTCGGACCCGTCGGGGTCAAGCAGCCCCATCGCCATCGGAATGACCTGAGGGGGTTTCTCTGGCTGGCCGGGTGTTGGCAATGTTACCTGTTCGAAATCAATGCGATACGTCCCGTTGCTGAAGCTGTCTTCGACGCGAACACCTGGCGTGCCCGCTTGGGAATACCACCGTTTGAACTGACTCAGATCGCGCTCGCAGACATCCTCGAACACCTGTAGCCAATCCTCGATGGTCGCGGCCTCGCCATCGTGGCGGGTGAAGTAAAGATCGAGCGCCCTGGCATAGCCCGCATCGCCCACCAGCCGTTTCAGCATGCCGATGATCTCGGCCCCTTTTTCATAGACCGTGGCGGTGTAGAAATTGTTGATCTCGACAAAGCTTTCGGGCCGGACGGGATGGGCCAGCGGCCCGGCATCTTCGCGGAACTGACGCGCGCGCAGGGCCAGCACATCCTCGATCCGCTGCACCGCCGCGCCGCGCATATCGCCGGAAAACTGCTGATCACGGAACACGGTCAGGCCTTCCTTGAGGCAGAGCTGAAACCAGTCGCGGCAGGTGATGCGATTGCCGGTCCAGTTGTGGAAATACTCATGCGCAATGATGGCCTCGATGCGGGCGAAATTATCATCCGTCGCGGTTTCGGGGCTGGCCAAAACGGCCGAGGAGTTGAAGATATTCAGCCCCTTGTTTTCCATCGCGCCCATGTTGAAATCATCGACCGCGACGATGTTGAACACGTCGAGATCGTATTCGCGGCCATAGACATCCTCGTCCCATTTCATCGACCGCTTCAACGCGCCCATGCCAAAGGCGCATTTATCCTCATCGCCGCGCCGGACCCAGATATTGAGCGCCACATTGCGCCCCGACCGGGTGATGAAATGATCCGAATGCGCCACCAGATCGCCCGCGACCAGCGCGAAAAGATAGGCCGGTTTCGGCCAGGGATCGTGCCAGTTGGCCACTGCCCCGTGCCGGTCGACCGGGTTGCCGTTTGACAGCAGCACCGGCAGGGCCGAAGTGATGCGCACATCGAACGGGGCCATCACATCGGGGCGGTCGGGGTAATAGGTGATCTTGCGAAACCCCTCGGCCTCGCATTGGGTGCAGAACATGCCGTTCGACATGTAAAGCCCCTCAAGCGCGGTGTTGGCTTGCGGATTGATCTCGACCTCGGCCTGCCAGGTGAAAGCGTCCCGGGGCAGATGTTCGGCGGCCACGCTCAGGGCGGTATCGGTCAGCTGATATTCGTTATCTGTCAGCGGCTTGCCGTCCACAGTTGCAGCGATCAGGGTCAGGTTTTCGCCGTCGAGATGCAGATCGCCCGCGCCTGCATCGGGGTTGCGGGTGAACCGGATTGTCGACCGAACGCGGGTGGCCGTGGGGTGCAGGTCGAACTCAAGCTCGACCTGTTCGACCCACCAGTTGGGGGCGGTGTAATCGGCCAGATGAATCGCTTGTGGGGCGGCGTCGCGCATCGGGGTCTCCTTGGTCAGACAGGCGCAGGGTTTCGCAGGTTGCGGACGGGCGCAAGAGGCATCCTGACACCATGTTGTCAGCAGGGGTATGGCAAAGCTCCGGTCATTGATACTCTGACCCCCGAAAGGAACGCCCCCATGGCATTTACCCCCACCCACAGCATCGTCTGGTTTGAACTGCCGGTCTCGGATCTGGACGAAGGCATTGCGTTTTACAGCGCCGTTACCGGGGCGACCATCACCAAGGAACAGATGGGTCCCGATGTGACCGCGATTTTCAAACCGGCAGACCCCGCCACCAGCGTCGCTGGACACATTTACAAAGGCAAACCGGCAGGCGACGGAACCGGGCCCACGGTGCATCTTGCCGCCGAAGGCACGGTGGAACAGATGATGGACCGGGTGACACAGGCGGGCGGCACTGTTGTCTCTCCTGCCATTGAGATCCCGCCGGGTCGCTTTTTCTATGCAACCGATCCCGATGGCAATTCCATCGGCCTTTTTGAGACGGCCTGAACCATGCGCCGCGCCGACCGCCTGTTTCAGATTGTGCAACATCTACGGGGCGGGCGGTTGGTGACGGCAGATCAGCTGGCCGAACGGCTGGAGGTCAGCACCCGCACCATTTACCGCGATATCGCCGATCTCATGTCCACCGGCGTGCCGATCGACGGCGAGGCGGGTGTTGGTTACGTGATGGAGGAAGGTTATGACCTGCCGCCGCTCATGTTTACGCGCGACGAAATAGTCGCCCTGGTTGCTGGGGCCCGGCTGATCCGCGCCTTTGGCGGGGCCGATATGGCGCGCGGGGCCGAGGAGGCGCTGGTCAAGATCGGCGCGGTTCTGCCCGAGGCGGAAAGGTTGCGCGCGGGCCGGGTGCCCATTCACGCCATCGGACCGCGCATGACCGACGATCTGCGCGCGATGATCGACCGGATCGAGGTGGCGACCGAGGCCTCAAGGCGGCTGGCGCTGGACTATTCCGATCAGAACGGGGCCGCGACACGGCGCGTCATCCGCCCGCTCGGCCTGTGGTTCTGGGGCGCGGTCTGGACGGTGGTGGGCTGGTGCGAGCTGCGCGATGATTTTCGCATGTTCCGGCTGGACCGGATCGAAGCCATGCAGGAAGGCGCACCCTTCAAACCCGAACGCGGCCGCCGGTTGCAGGATTTTTATCGCCAGATGGAGGCACAGCACCCCGGGCGCGACTAGCGCGGCTTTGTTGCCTATCGGAAACTTTTCGATTACCCCGACCCCAAAGTCGGCATGCAATGGCATGCGGATTGCAACCGGGACAGACGGAGAGCGAAAAGATGGGCACGCGGATCGACAAACACGGGCTTCGGGTAGCGGGCGAACTGGCCGATTTCATTGACATGCAGGCCTTGCCGGGCACCGGTGTCGAGGCTGACGCTTTCTGGTCCGGGTTTTCCGCCATCGTGCATGATCTGGGGCCGAAGAACCGCGCCCTGCTGGACAAGCGCGAAGAGATCCAGGGCCGGATCGACGCCTGGCATATCGCCCATCGCGACGCCCCGCATGACCGCGCCGCCTATAAGGCCTTTCTGGAAGAGATCGGCTATCTGACCCCCGAGGGGCCGGATTTCCAGATCGACACGGATAATGTGGACCCCGAGATTGCCAAGGTTGCGGGCCCGCAACTTGTGGTGCCGATCATGAATGCGCGCTATGCGTTGAATGCGGCCAATGCCCGGTGGGGCAGCCTTTATGACGGGCTTTATGGCACCGATGCGATGGGGTCGTTGCCGGAAAAATCGGGATATGAGCAGGGGCGCGGCGCGCGCGTGGTGGCCTATGCCCGCGTCATCCTGGATACGCATTTTCCCATCGCCGGGGCCAGCCATGCCGATATCCGGCGCTACGAGATTGTCGATGGCGCGCTGATCATGGATGGCAAGCCGCTGAAAACCCCCGAGAAATTCGTGGGCTTCACCGGACCGGCGCATTGCCCCGATGCCATCGTGCTGGTCAATCACGGGCTGCATATGGAGCTGGTTTTCGACGGCAATCACCGCATCGGCCGCTATGATCAGGCCAATATGGCCGATATCCGGGTTGAGGCGGCGCTGTCTGCGATCATGGATTGCGAGGATAGCGTGGCCGCTGTCGATGCCGCCGACAAGGTGGCCTGCTATGCCAATTGGCTGGGCCTGATGCAGGGCGATCTGACGGAGACGGTGGAAAAGGGCGGCAAGAGCTTTACCCGCGCTCTGAACCCGGATCGCAGCTATACGGGCCCGGATGGCGGGCAGGTGGTGTTGAAGGGGCGGGCGTTGATGTGGATCCGCAATGTCGGCCACCTGATGACCAACCCGGCCATTCTGGACCGCGACGGGAACGAGATATTCGAAGGGCTGATGGATGCGATGCTGACGACGCTGATCGCCATGCATGACCTGGCGCGCGATGGCGGCAATTCGGTGCATGGCTCGGTCTATGTGGTGAAGCCCAAGATGCACGGGCCCGACGAGGTGGCGTTTGCCGATGAGATCTTTGACCGGGTCGAGGAGGTTTTGGGCCTGCCGCAACATACCGTCAAACTGGGCATCATGGATGAGGAGCGGCGCACCTCGGTGAACCTCAAGGAATGTATCCGGGCGGCGAAAAGCCGGGTGGCCTTCATCAATACCGGGTTTCTCGACCGCACCGGCGACGAGATCCATACCAGCATGGAAGCGGGGCCGTTCAGCCGCAAGGATTTCATCAAGCGCAAGAGCTGGATCGGGGCCTATGAGGCGCAGAATGTCGATGTGGGTCTGGAATGCGGCCTGCAGGGGCGGGCGCAGATCGGCAAGGGCATGTGGGCGGTGCCCGACCAGATGGCGGCGATGCTGGAGGCCAAGATCGAGCACCCGCGCGCCGGGGCCAATTGCGCCTGGGTGCCGAGCCCGACGGCGGCCACGCTGCATGCGTTGCACTATCATCAGGTCGATGTGTTCGCCCGTCAGGATCAGATCGCGGCGGGCGGCAAGCGCGCCTTTGTGGAACATATCCTGGAAATTCCGCTGGCCGAATACCGCGCCTGGAGCGCGGGCCAGATCCGGGCGGAGGTGGAAAACAACGCCCAAGGCATCCTGGGCTATGTGGTGCGCTGGATCGATCAGGGCGTGGGCTGTTCCAAGGTGCCCGATATCAACGATGTCGGCCTGATGGAGGACCGCGCCACCTGCCGCATCTCGGCGCAGCACATTGCCAACTGGCTGCATCATGGGGTTGTCGACGAGGCGCATGTGATGGCGGCGATGCGGAAAATGGCCGCCGTGGTCGATGCTCAGAATGCGGGCGATCCGGCCTATCGGCCGATGGCACCGGAATTTGACGGGATCGCCTTTCAGGCGGCTTGCGATCTGGTGTTCAAGGGGCGGGTGCAGCCTTCGGGCTATACCGAGCCGGTGCTGCATCGGCGGCGGCTGGAGCTGAAGGCTTCGCTCTGACGCTGCGTGTGTGTCTGGCGGCGGGATTTGAGTATTTGTGACAAAGAAGAAGCTGAAGGGGTCAGGGCAGGTTTTCCGGCGATGGGCGACAGTGTTTCAATCTGGCGCGGCTTGTGAAACCGAATGTGCTCTGACAAATCTGGGGCCGGAGGCGGGTGGCCGTTAACCTTAATGGGAGGTGAAGAGAATGATTACACTGGATGCGGCGCGGATCATGGTGGCGGGCGCGCGCGCCAAGGGGCGTGATCTGGGGCTGAAGCCTCTGAGCGTCGCGGTTCTGGATGCGGGCGGTCATTTGCTGGCGTTTGAGCGCGAGGACGGGGCCAGCCCGGGGCGGTTCGAGATCGCGCGCGGCAAGGCTTATGGCGCGGTGATGCTGGGCATGCCGGGATCGGCGCAGATGGCGCGGGCCGAGGATCAGGGCTATTTCATGGCCGCCGTGAACGGAGCCTATGGCGGCAAGGTGATCCCGGTGCCGGGGGGCGTGTTAGTCAAGGATGGGGCGGGCGCGGTGATCGGCGCGGTGGGGGTTACCGGCGACACGTCCGACAATGACGCGGTGGCGGCGCTGGCGGGGATTGCGGCGGCGGGGCTGACGGGGGTGGCATGACCCGGCGGCATGTCTCATCGGGGTCGGAATTCGAGGCGCAGATCGGTTATTCTCGCGCCGTGCGCGATGGCGATTGGGTGTTTGTCGCTGGGACCACCGGGTTTGACTATGCCACGATGGAGATCAGCTCCGACCCGGCCGAACAGGCCGAGCAGTGCTTTCGCACCATGGCGGCGGCACTGCGGGAGCTGGGAGCGGGAATGGGCGATGTCGTGCGGGTACGCTATATCCTGCCCGATGCTGCCGATTGGGAGCCCTGCTGGCCGGTGACGCGCAAATGGCTGGGCGATGTACGCCCGGCGGCGACGATGATCCGGGCCGGATTGCAGAACCCGCGCATGAAGATCGAGATCGAGCTGACGGCCCGGATTTCGCGGCCCTGAGGGCACCGTATTCGGGCCTCTGCACGGATGAAGGGGGGAATGTGCGCCTGCGGCGGGTTTTCTAAGCCGCGCCTGCGCGTTATATCTTGGCAAGGCCCAAAGCAGAGGATGCCATGAAGCGCCCCGTCATCGGAATTATCGGAAATCAATACCTTCTGAACGACCAATACCCGACCCATGCAGGCGGCAAGATGAATTCGGACGCCATTTCCGAGGTCTCGGGCGGGTTGCCTTTGGTGATCCCCGCCGATCCGCGCTATGCCAGCACCGATGAATTGCTGGACACTTTTGACGGGTTCCTGTTCACCGGCGGCCGGCCCAATGTCCACCCCGAAGAATACGGTGAGGATGAGACCCACGCGCATGGTGATTTCGACCGTTGCCGCGATTCTGTCAGCCTGCCTTTGGTGCGCGCCTGCGTGGAACGGGGTCAGCCTTTCCTTGGCGTCTGTCGCGGTTTTCAGGAGGTCAATGTGGCGCTGGGCGGCTCGCTCTATCCCGAGATCCGCGATCTGCCGGGGCGGATGAACCACCGGATGCCGCCCGATGGCACGCTGGAAGAGAAATTCGCCCTGCGCCATGTTGTCAGGTTCAGCGAGGACGGCGTGTTCCACCGGCTGATGGGCGCGGGCGAGGTGATGACCAACACGCTGCACGGGCAGGGCATCAAGCGGCCCGGCGCGCGGGTCGTGATCGACGGCATGGCCGAGGATGGCACGCCCGAGGCGATCTATATCGCCGATGCGCCGGGCTTCACGCTGTCGGTGCAGTGGCACCCGGAATATCGCGCCGCCGAAGATCCGGTGTCGCGACCCCTGTTTGCGGCTTTCGGGCGTGCCGCGCGGGCCTGGGCGCAAGACCGCCGGGCGCTGTCGGTCAGGGATGTGGCCTGAACAGGGGCTATCCGGTTTGTCGAACCGGCCGCGCGCGTGGCCGTTCAGTCCTCTTCGGGCGCAATCAGACGGATTTCGCCCGCATCCGCGAGGCTGCGGATCGCGGCGACAACCTCGGCCATTGCGGCCTCGCCCTCGGGGCCGCGCACGGTGCCGCGCGCCTCGGCATCTTCGCGCAATTGCTCGGCCATGCGTTTGGACATGTTTTCCAGCAGAAATTCGACCGCGACCGGGGCCGCCTGGATCGCCGCGGCCAGGGCCAGGATGGTGGTTTCAGGATCGACGCCGCGCATCGCCTTGGGCACATCCTTGCTCTCCAGCCGTCTGGGGATGTGTTCGAAGGTGAAAATCGCCCGGCGGACATCGCCTGCAAAGCCTGCATCGCGGCTATCGAGCCCGTCGAGCACCCGGTCGCGGGTATCGGCGGTGGCGGCGTTCAGGATGGCCCCGACCCGATCGGCCGGGTTGCCGCCAAAGGAGGGCGAGGGTTGGGCGTCAAGCTCGGCCAGCAACTGATCGCCCACGCGCGCGATGGTGGCGGGATCGACGGCACCGGTGACCGAGACCGCATGGGCCACGATATGGGCGCGGTCGGCGGGCAGGTCGGCCAAGAGGGCGGCGGCCTTGGACACTGGCAGCTTGGCCAGCAGGATGGCGCAGATCTCGGCGCTTTCGCGGGTCACGAGCGGGGCCAGCCGGTCCGGCTCCATCGCGGCCAGCCTGCGCCAGGGGTCGGGCGGGCCCTCGGCCTCGGCGCGGTCGCGCAGGCGGGTGCGGGCATCCTCGGACAGATGGGTTTCCATCAGATCGAGCGCACCGGCCATGTCGCGCGGAAAGATCAGCCCGACATTATCGAGGCTCTGGGCAAATTCCTGTGCAATAGCGGCCAGTGTCGGGCGGTCGACATGGGCCAGCGTGGCCATGCGTTCAACCAGCCGTTCCTGTTGCCGCTGGCTGAGCCCCGTCAGGCGCGGCACCGCGCCCTCGGAGACCAAGAGCCGCACGATGACGGCGGCCTTTTCGGCATTGCTGAGATGACGAACCGGGGCCATATTTATGGCCGGATCCATGACGTCCTGTATCAGCTCCATCAAGCTGCCCCCAAAATTGCTCCTGCTACCCCGATCAACAGCATCGCGGGGACGGGTTAAGAGGGGGTTTCCCGGGCACTGGGCAAATGCGCCGGGTTTTGGTCAAATTTGAGTGGGATTGGCGAGGCTCAGAGACCCGCATCCTCCGCCGCGCCGATCATCAGGTTGAGGTTCTGCACCGCTGTGCCCGATGCGCCCTTGCCCAGATTGTCGAGCGTCGCGGTCAGGGTCCAGATCCCCGCCGCATCGTCACCATGAACCGAAAGCCGCATCTCATTGGTGCCATTGACGGCCTGCGGGTCTATCCGGTCAGGGGCGTCCGCCACCGTGACGAACCGGGCATCGGCGTAGAAATCGGCCAGCGCCGCAGACAGCGCCTCCTTGTCGGGATTGCCGATCAGCGCATCGCGATGCAGGTGCAGTTGCACCACCATGCCTTGCGCGAAATTGCCGACGGCGGGCTGGAACGCGGGCTGGCGGTCAAGGCGGCCATAGCGCATGATCTCGGGCACGTGTTTGTGGCCCTGGCCCATGGCATAGAGGAAAAGCGCCGGTGCGGTGCCCGCCTCATATTCGGCGATCAGCGCCTTGCCGCCGCCGGTATAGCCGGAAATGCCGGTGAGCGTGGCGGTGTGATCTGCGCCCAGGATACCGGCGTCGCGCAGGGGCCGGATCAGCGCGATGGACCCGGTGGCGTAACAGCCGACATTGGCGACATGGCTGGCCTTAGCGATGGCTTCGCGCTGGTCGGGCAGTTCGGGCATGCCATAGGTCCAGCCCGGCGCGATGCGATGCGCGGTCGAGGCGTCGATGATGCGAGTGTCGCCGGCCATGGCCACGGCCTCGATTGCCGCCGCGTCGGGCAGGCAGAGGATGGCGATATCGGCGGCGGCGAAGGCCTCGGCACGGGCGGCGGCCTCCTTGCGGCGGGCGGGATCGACCGAGATGAGGCTGACATCGGAACGGTTCTCCAGCCGCTCAAGGATTTGCAGGCCGGTTGTTCCGGCTTCGCCGTCGATAAAGACCTTGGCCGCCATGGCAAAAGCTTCCTTTTTGGATATGTCGTGAACTGAAGGGGGGTATTGCAGGGAGGGATCAGGCCCGTCGTCGCACGCAGGCCACGCGGGCAGCACCGCCAAAGGCGGGCAGGGGCGCGGGATAAGCCAATGGGATCGGCATCGGATGCTCCTTCACGCGCAAGGATCGCGCGCGGTTTGCGCCTATCAGAGGTGGCGCGAAAATGCAATTGGCTGCTCCTCGCCCTGTTGGCCGTTCCCTGCAATCCGTATCGCGGATGCGTGGACGATGTGCCGGGCCAGACGCGCGCCCCTGGCCTCAGTCCTCGCCGAACACCCGCGCAAAGATCGTGTCGACATGCTTGGTGTGATAGCCGAGGTCGAATTTCTCGTTGATCTCATCGGCCGAGAGCGCCGCGCGCACCTCGTCATCGGCCAGCAATTCTTCGCGGAAATCGGTGCGATGGTCCCAGACCTTCATCGCGTTGCGCTGCACCAGCCGATAGGCGTCCTCGCGGCTGACACCGGCCTGGGTCAGCGCCAGAAGAACCCGTTGGCTCATCACCAGGCCGGGAAACTTGTTCATGTTTTCCAACATGTTCTCGGGATAGACCAGCAGCTTTTCGATCACGCCTGTCAGCCGCGACAGGGCGAAATCCAGCGTGATCGTGGTGTCGGGGCCGATATTGCGTTCGACCGAACTGTGCGAGATGTCGCGCTCGTGCCAGAGCGCCACATTCTCCATCGCCGGCACCACCGCCATGCGCACCAGACGGGCAAGGCCGGTCAGGTTCTCGGTCAGCACGGGGTTCTTCTTGTGCGGCATGGCCGAAGATCCCTTCTGTCCCATCGAGAAGAACTCGGCCGCCTCCAGCACTTCGGTGCGCTGCATGTGGCGGATCTCGGTCGAGATGTTCTCGATGCTTGAGCCGATCACGCCCAAAGTGGCGAAAAACGCGGCGTGGCGGTCGCGCGGGATGACTTGCGTGCTGATCGGTTCGGGCACCAGGCCCAGTTTGTCGCAGACATGCTCCTCGACCGCCGGGTCGATATTGGCGAAGGTGCCGACGGCACCCGATATGGCCCCGGTGGCGATTTCGGCGCGGGCGTCGCGCATGCGCGAAAGGTTGCGGTCCATCTCGGCATAGAATCGCGCGAAGGTGAGGCCCATGGTGGTCGGTTCGGCGTGGATGCCGTGGCTGCGCCCGATGCGGATCGTGTCCTTATGCTCAAAGGCGCGCCGTTTCAGCGCCGCCAGCAGCGCCTTCAGATCGGCGATCAGTATATCGGCGGCGCGCACCAGTTGCACGTTGAAACAGGTGTCCAGCACATCCGACGAGGTCATGCCCTGATGCACAAACCGCGCCTCATCGGCCCCGACATGTTCGGCCAGATGGGTCAGGAACGCGATCACGTCATGTTTGGTGACGGCCTCGATCTCGTCGATGCGGGCCACGTCGAACTCGACATCCTTCGCCTTCCACACGGCGGCGGCGTTTTCGCGCGGGATCACGCCCAGTTCGGCCATCGCGTCGCAGGCATGCGCCTCGATCTCGTACCAGATGCGGAACTTGGTCTCGGGCGACCAGATTTTGACCATCTCGGGGCGGGAATAACGGGGGATCATGGGCAGCTCGCCTTGCTCTTGTGACACGGGTTGCGCCCTCTTACGGTGGGGCAGGGATGACCACAAGCCAAGGGGATGTCGCACCATGCGAGCGGTTGCGGGAATTGCGTTGATGGCGGCGCTGTGGGCCGGGGGGGCGCGCGCCGAATGGGTGCAGATGGACGATGCCGGGATTACGGCGGCGCTGACGGATGTCGAGATCGTCTATGACACCGGCCCAACGCAGCGGTTCTATGCCTCGGGGCGGACCTATTATGACGATGCCCGGCCCAGTTGGGGCTATTGGCGGGTCGAGGCGGGGCAATATTGCAGCCAATGGCCACCCTCGGCCGTCTGGGCCTGTTACGACCTGTTCGGCGGCGATGCCGGCGCGCTGCGCTTTCTCGGATCGGCAGGCGATGAGTATATCGGCAGGCCGGTGGCCGAGTGATCGGCCTTGAGGATTTCACCGGGTGCTGGCAGATCACGCGCCGGATTGACGACCGCCGCGCCGGGGTGACAGGGCAATTCGCGGGGGTGGCGGAGTTCGTGGCGGGTGGCGATGGCCTGATCCTGACCGAGACCGGGACGCTTTGCTATGGCGCTGCCGCCCCGATGCAAGCCGAGCGGCGCTATCTCTGGCGCGCCGAGGGGGCGGGTATTGCCGTGTTCTTTGCCGATGGCCGGCCATTTCATTGGTTTTCAATGGCCGCGCCCGAGGCGCATCACGATTGTCCGCCAGATGTCTACGATGTGGCATATGACTTTGGCGAATGGCCGCGCTGGCAAAGCAGATGGGCGGTGACCGGACCGCGCAAGGATTATGTGATGTGGAGCCGGTATGAGCGGGGTGATGCGGGGCCGGACGGGGGGTAGGAGTTCAGCCGGTCGTGACGGCTGTTCCTGCACGGGATGGTGGGCAGACCACCCACCATCCCTACGCTTGCTAGACATGCTGACGCGTTCCTTTGCACCCAGGAAATTTCGAGCAACCTAGGAACTTATCTCCTGTTTTCTTGTTGGTGCGCTCAGCCATCGACGAACCGCATCTTGGGCACTTCGTTTTGTCCCCTTCCTTTGCGACAACCTGTTTCCGAAGACCCCTGACATGTGCTGTTCTGGTTGCCCTGTTTGCGACCAGCGCGGTATGCCGCAGCTTTTCCACAAAATCTGTTACTTGATCTTGAGAGAATACCGACATGCGCCTTGCTTTGACGTAGTCTGCAAGTTCCCGCGCGCTCCAAAGCACGTTGTTAGGCATGTCGGTTTTTGGTTGGGCAGAACCAACGAAAACCACAACGTTGTGGATGTCGACAGCCCGTAGTGACAGGAGTTCCTGCACTGTTTTGACATGCTTGAAGTTCTGTCTCAGAGGGTTTTGAAACTGCGATTTGTGGCGTCTGAGTGTTTGCGTCCACCGAGCTTGCCTCTCACCGCCGAATATCCAGCCTTTCATGTTCTTCGTTTCAACGACAAATATGCCGAATTGGGAGACAACGATATGATCGATCTGCGTAGTTCCACCGTTTGTTGGCAGCGTTAAATCATTGAGAATGACATATTCGTTCGGGTTTAGCGCCGACTTCAAACGTGAAGTGACCCGGGCCTCTCCCATCGCACCTTTTACCGTGGGTGAACGGAAGTAGAAATATACCGCGAATATTGCGGTGAAGGCCAAGAAGAGAAACCCGAATTCCAAAACAGTCTCCCAAAAATTCGTCAGTCCGCTGAACCTAAACGAACACGCAATAGCAGGTTGAATTGATCAAAAAAATCTGAAAAGCCAAATAAGTGTTTAGCCCTGACCGTCGAGGCTATGACCGAGAGGCGTATTGCGCAGAGCAATCCGGTTTTAATGGCGATCAATGTTTCTTATGCGGGCGATGAGGTCTTGATTGATGTGTCAGATAAAAAGCGCCGGGATCGGGCCCCGTTTTTTTCGAGACATTGTTGCGCAAACCCCTACCGGCCAGTGGATCGCTGCATTGCCAGCTTGCCTTCCCTCTTTGGCATGCGCGCCTGACCTGCCGGTCAACGGTACGAGATGCTGTTTTGACGTGCCCGTCCCAGAATATTTCCTTCAATTTGAACGATAGGAACGCACCAACAACAGGTGAACAGCGACCAAATCGCGGGCCACGGACGGGCAGGTGCAACGTTCACCGGAAGTCAGCCTTTCTGCCCCTTCATCAACCGGTCGGCCTTTTTGCGCACCAGAACCGACCGCAGGTCATGCATCGCCAAGAGCAACCGGTCGGTGACTTCCTCCAGCGCGTCATCCTCGGCCCGGCTCTGCGCCCATTGCGTGGTCAGGTTCAGGTAATCGACGGCGCGGTGGATGTCATCGAGATCCCGTTCCGCCAGAACGGCGCGGCGCTCGGCGATCCAATCGGCGATTACCGCCTTTTCCGCATCGCTGAGGACATGATCGCCATGCGCGCGCACATTGCCGTTCTTGACATTGATGACGGCCAGTTCGGTCATCTCGATCCGGCGTTGGCGGTTTTCGGTATCGACCCGGAACACCGCCGCGCCGTTTTCGCGGATTCGGAAATAGTATTCTGGCAATTCTGACATTCCCGGCCTCCGCCCGCCTCTGGTTTGCGCCAATCTAGGAACCGGCGGGGGGGCTGTCAAAGGCGTTCAGGGCCTGCGTGCCACGATAAAGTGACTTGGCGGCGATTTCGGGAAATCCCCGGTCTCGATGATCTCGAAACCGGCCACCGCGATGGCCCGCTCCAGACCTGCGGTTGACAGGAAATGTATCTTTGGGGCCTTGCCCACCAGCCGCATCGCCCCGATCACCGGCTTCAGCAGGCTGTAGCGCCCGGCCAGACAGGGCGTTTTCGAGATAAAGAGCCCGCCCGGTTTGACCAGCCGGGCGACGTCGCGAATGCCGGCGGCGGGATCGGGCAGCAGATGCAGGATGTTGAACCCGGTCACCACGTCAAAGGGGCCACCGGGAATGCCGTCGCCCTCAAGCGTGGCGGTGAGAAAGGTGATATTGCCCTGCGGTTGCGGCTTGGAGCGGGCAATCTCGATCATTGCGGGGGAAATATCGGCGGCGGTGATGCGGGCGACATGGGGGGCATGTTCCAGCGCCGTGCCGCCGGTGCCGCAGCCCAGTTCCAACATGTGATCGGATGCGCCCAGATAGCTCTGCGTGCGCGCCAGGGTATGGGCATAGGCCTCAGCGTTGCGGATCGGTTGGGCGGCATAGCCGGGGGCGGCCTTGTCCCAGAAAGCTGCGGTGTTCATATCGGTCTCTCCTTTGATCCCGCATATAACGGGGCCGATTGTTCAAGGGAATTGCACATCTTGGCAGCCATGATATGCAAATATGCATGGATTGGCGCAGCGTCTCCTTTGACTGGAACCAGGTCCGGGGCTTTCTGGCCACGGTCGAGGAAGGCTCCCTGTCGGCGGCTGCCCGCGCGCTTGGCCTGACCCAACCCACGCTTGGCCGTCAGGTCGCGGGGTTGGAGGCGGCGCTCGGGGTGACGCTTTTTGAGCGGATCGGCAAGACGCTTGTGCTGACCGCACCGGGGCTGGAATTGCTGGAGCATGTGCGCGCCATGGGTGAGGCCGCCAACCGGATATCGCTGAGCGCGACAGGCCAGAGCCAGACCATCGCGGGCCTTGTCCGGCTCTCGGTCAGTGACAGCTTTGCCGCCTATATCCTGCCGCCGATATTGACCCAACTGGCCCGTATCGCGCCCGGCATCATCGTCGAGGTCGTGGTGTCCAACGCGCTGAGC